>Ga0116153_10000736_pt1 | contig 37491 bp, 23 predicted proteins | sample AD_UKC028_MetaG_FD_89896 | JGI IMG/M metagenome (GOLD analysis project Ga0116153, IMG submission 89896) | Active sludge microbial communities of municipal wastewater-treating anaerobic digesters from USA - AD_UKC028_MetaG | ecosystem: Engineered > Bioreactor > Anaerobic > Digestate | place: USA...
GTTTTCGCTTTCGAGCATGCCGCCAGATTACCAGGCGGAAAGTTGGGAGTCCCGTACAAAATGAAAATATTTTCCGGCCCCTCATCCGCTCATACGGCCGCCGTTTTGACCTGAGTAGTTACGTCTTTGTACCATTGATAACTGAGACTCTCTCCGGAAGCCACAACATCAAAACTAATTGTATCTCCCTCCCGCACAACGCAATTCTCAGGCTGACTGGTAATAACCGGCGGTTCAGGCGTATAAGTGGCTTTTAAAGTGTAGGAAGAAATCTTCTCGGTGCTTTTCGAGGAGAAGGCACCCACGAAGTAATCACCCGCGGCAGGATTCTCAATCCATAATGGACCCCCACCCGCGGCACTCAAAACACCCGGATCAGGATCAAGATACAAGCCTTCATACTTGCCACTAGGCGCCGAGCCTTTTCGTCCTAAAATGGTGTAGTTGCCAAGGAGTGCAGGATCGCCGCTAAGATCGCGGTATTCGGGATTGCTGACGGTAATGAATAGAAAATGTTTGCCTTCGGGTACCGTAATGAATCCACCACTAACTGAAGCTGACCTATCGATGTGCGTCGGAACACCGTTAGTTAACCTGATATAATTCTCCGTCCATTCGGTTCCCTTTGAATTAATTTGAGGCAAAAGGACGCTTATTAGGCAAAAAAGACGAAGCCAAGCGCCGCGGAACTGGAATGCATATTTACTTTTGAGACGTCGAACTGCTAATCCGCCCCTTGTCTGGTTTAGAACCGCCTGGGTAACCATTGGTCTCTGTATTTTTTGTTTCATAGGTTCTGAATGAGCAAACCGGTCAGTTTTCAACGGCTTGAGATGCCATGTCCAAAGGACACTGTTTCGAAGTCAATGCCCTCCCGACGGCGGAAAATCAGTTGATAGCATGGATTCTCCTACTACTTAGGCGGAAGCACGGATTCAGATCTTTCATTTGGATGAAAGAAAGTTCGACGAGGCGCCGCTTTTTAGGTTACAGACCGGGTTTATGGAGATGAACGCCGACAGGTTGCCGACGCGTGCCACTTTGCTGGAACGGGTGAAGGCTTCTGGCGACGAAGCGAGCTGGCGGGAGTTCCATGATCTTTATCGTCCGCTTGTTCTCGCTGTGGCCCGCAGCCAGGGTCTGGAGGAGAACGATGCCCAGGACGTGGCACAGGAGACTTTTCGTGCTCTGGCTCAAGCTCTGCCCTCCTATGCCTACGATCCTCAACGAGCCTCTTTCAAGGCTTGGCTGCGCGTCATCATTAGCCACCAGGTGGCCAATTTTTATCGCCGGCGAGACGGGCGCACTCAGGCTCGCGCGCGCATTATGGTTCGTGAAAGCCCAGGCACTGCCGTGATGGAGAAGGTGGCCTCACCGTCGTTGCCCGTGGAAGATGCCTTCGAAGGGGAATGGCGTCGCATATTGGTTTTGCACGCGTTGGCGGAACTCAAACAAATTGTCTCCACAAGAACATATCAGGTGGTTTACCTGCTGGTCCATGGCAAGAGTCCTGCCGAAGTTGCCATGGCGCTGGGTGTCAGCCGTGGATGCGTCTACCTGGCCAGGCATCGAGCGGAACCGAGACTTCGCCAATTGATAAGGAAGTTAAAGGCTGAATACGGTTGAGTCAGAGTTGGTTTGCATCCAAGGCGCATCGGAGTTATCGTCTTGGCATAGCCATGGATTCCGGTGATTCCGCAAACAGCGGCGCATCGCCTCACGGATCAGAACCGGTTATTCCCGAACACATTCTGCGGAAAAAGATTGCCCAGGGAAGCTACGGCGAGGTCTGGCTGGCCGAAACCGTGCTTGGACAGTGGCGGGCGGTCAAGGTTGTCCGGCGCAACCGTTTCCCCCAGGAGGCTCCCTTCCGCCGCGAGATGGAGGGCATCCGACTCTATGAGCCGCACTCGCGCAATCACGAGGGGCTGGTGGACGTGCTGCAGGTGGGGCAATCTCCCGATGCCGATTTTTTTTACTATGTGATGGAACTAGCCGATCCGTTGCCCAATCCCGACATCGCTTCAGATTCGCCCCTGTGGACGGGTCACAATGCCCCTTCGGAAACGGCCGGTTTTCCCTCTTCTTTCATCCGAGATTACGCCCCTCACACGCTGGAATCGGATCTGGCCACCGGGGCCCGGCTTCCTGTCGCCGAGTGTGTGAAGCTTGGGCTGGCCTTGGCGGACGCATTGCACTACCTGCATGGCGCCGGATTGGTGCATCGCGACGTCAAACCGGCCAACGTGATTTTCGTCGCGGGTAAACCCAAGCTGGCTGATCCGGGCTCGATCACGGACGCGTCGCTCCTGAAGACCCAGATTGGCACTGAAGGATTCATCCCGCCCGAAGGTCGCGGTTCGGCTCAAGGCGACGTCTTCAGTCTAGGCAAGCTTCTCTATGCTGCCTCAACCGGGAAACCCGCCACCGAGTTTCCCAATCCGCCCCTGGATCTCGAGGCCTGGCCCGATCACCAGCAATGGCTCGAATTGAATGAACTGCTGGCTTCGGCCTGCGAGGGCGATCGACAACGGCGATACGCTTCCATGGCGGACTTGCGGGCCGAACTGGCCCTCATTGCCAGCGGCCACTCGATCCGAGCCCACCGTTCTCTCAGGGCGAAACTCGCCCAAGCCCGGCGAATTGCGGCAACTCTGGGCTTGATTGTGCTGCTGGTATCGGCGGGTGGCCTCTGGCAGCGCAACCAGGCCCGCCATCTTGCCCGGGTGGCGGCTCAAAACCACCTCGCCCAAGCTTTTCATCGGGTCGAGAACGGTGATTTGCTTCGGTGCTTGCCACATCTCGTCAAAGCACTGGAGTTGACTCCAGGAAACTGGAAGCATGAGGAAATCCAAAGATTTCGCCTCTCCCGAATGCTAGAGTATTGCCCCAAATTGGCGGCTATGGGCGCGCATAGCGATGGTTTGTATCTCGCTGACTTTAGCCCGGACGGTCTTCAGGTCCTGACGGCATCGGCCGATCAGAGCGCCCGAGTCTGGAGCGCTGAAACCGGCCTTCCTATCACCCCGCCGGTCAGGCACGATAATGAAGTGCGCCATGCCGCTTTTGACACAACGGGCCGACGCTTCGCAACGGCCAGTGCCGATGCCACAGCGCAAATTTGGGACGCTCGAACCGGCCTGCCTTTAACGCCTTCTTTGCGGCATCCAGCCGCTGTAAGCTGGGTCGTTTTCCGGCCGGATGACCGGAGCCTCGCCACCGCCTGTTACGATGGCGTTGTTCGTGTCTGGAATGCGGAAACAGGCGCGCTGCTCCAGGAACTCCGAGGGCACGATGGCGAGGTCCACCAAGTTGAGTTCAACAGCGCCGGAGACCGAATCGCCACGGTTGCGGACGACAAGAATGGCCGGCTGTGGGATCCCATAGCGGGCAGGCAGTGTGCGGCTCTTGCACACTCGAATCAAGTCTCTTGCCTGGCCTTTTCACCCAATGACCGTCTGGTCGCCACAGGATCGAGAGACGGTACCGTTCGTTTGTGGGACGGGCGCGACGGTGATGGCCCACGGCGAGAGTTCCGACTGGTCTTGCCTGTCTATCACGTGTCCTTCAGTCAGGATGGACGTTGGATCATGGCCGCTGGGGGCGATCGCGTTACCCGGGGTGAAGCCCGAGTCTGGGATATCACCACTGGGCAGGCAGTGTCCCCGGTTTTGGTCCACTCGCTTCAAATCCGCCACGCCGCCTTGAGTCCTGACGCTCGGTGGCTCGCCACCCGAAGCACCGATGAATTCGTTCAGGTCTGGGAGGTGGCAACTGGAAGGCAGGCCTCCCCCCCGCTGCCGCATTCCATGGTCGTGCGCCGAATTCAGTTCAGTCCGGACGGCGGACGATTGTTGACAGCCTGCCGTGATGGGCTTTGGCGAATCTGGAATCTGCGCGCCAGGGAGTCGGCCGAACGATGTTTGTTGCCCGTCAATGGCAAGTGGAGATTTGCGACATTCTGTCCGGTCGGAGATTCATTGGCGGCGGGTGGTGAAGCGCTTGGCGCGCGTATTTTCCGCCAGTCAGACGGCACCCTCCTGAGGCAACCGCCCTCAACCACTCCTGCGGGCAGCGCCCAGTATAGTCCTGATGGAAGGCGCTTGGCGGTGCAGCTGCCAGACCGCGTCGAGGTCGTTGACCTTGGAGAAAACCATCCGGATCTTCAACTTCCAGGCGTCCAGAGAGATCCTTGGGCTCCGTCTCCGGCCTTTTCCCCGGATGGATCGAGACTCGCAACAACCGTGTCGCCCGGCTGTGTGCGTCTCTGGAATCTCATAACCGGAGAGCCGACCTCGCCCGTCCTGGAGCACCCCTACGAATTGCAGAGTCTGGACTTCTCTCGCGACAGCAGGCTGCTGGTCGTGGGATGCGGCCAGCGCGGTGATTTTAGCGCCGGCCAGCGCGGGTTGGGAGAAGCGCGCGTTTGGGAGACAGCCAGTGGACGCCTGCTCAAGGTTTTGCCTCATTCCGCATCCGTTGCCATCGCGCATTTCAGTCCTGACGGACAACTTATGCTGACCGGCTGCAGCGGAGGCTGGCCGCGGCAAGACGCATTCCTTTGGACCACACGCAGCTTCGAATTGTGCTTGGCGCCCTTGTCTCACGACGATGGAGTCGATGCCGCGGCATTCAGTCCGGATTCCTCGCGCCTGGCTACGGGGACTTCAAGCGGAACGCTTCACCTTTGGAGCGTCAGCACAGGAAAACCCATGGGGCTTCCCATGAAACATAGCCGCGGGATACAATGGATCGCGTTCAGTCCTGATGGACGGTTGCTGGCTTCCGGGGCCACCGACTTCACCGCGCGCCTTTGGGATGGCGTCACCGGTGAAGCCCTGTCTCCCTATCTTCAGCATCCCAATTTTGTTAACCATGTCGAATTCAGCCCGGATGGACACCTCCTCAGCACGGTGTCTTTCGGATACGAGAATGAACCGAGTAGCGTTCGCCTTTATTCATTGGAGGTTGACCGCCGTCCAATACCCGAGCTGCGAACACTGGCGGAAGCCCTGGCCGGATTCCGCCTTGATGATCAAGGCGCGGAACGCCTTTTGGATCCAGAGGAGTTGGGCACCCGTGTTGTTCAGGCAGGACGTTTGATTCATCGGTAGTCTTTGTGGACATGTTTATCAGCCACACCAGTTATACTCGCATTCAATCACTTGGGCTGGAGCGACTGGATCGAGGCCAGGATTGCATGCAAACGAACAAATACGATTGCACGTATTCCAAGTGTCATTCTCGAGCGGAATGAACGCGACAAAGCGCGTCCAGGTCAATGATCGGATCAGCGTTCATTCACGCATTTTATCCAGCCAGGCATCGTCGATGGCGATGGTTTCTCTCCGTCCTTGACGTTCGAGAATGATCTCCCCGGTGATGGCTTTCAGTCCGTGGCCTTTCCGGTCGCGGATTTTCAGGATCGGACGGTCGCGATCATCCTTCACCGTGACGTTCTTGAAATGGAGATTGCCCGCCGAACGGCTATCCGCCTCGAAGCCTTGCACGTAAAGTGGCGGAAAAAAGGAGTCCTCGCGGGCGCAGTCGCGAAAGATGGCGTCCTCCAGTTCAATGCGCACCGCATCGTGGGGATTGAACTGCACGGAGAGACCGGCCATGCCGTCGTTTTCCGCGAGGAATCGTGTGATGCGCAACCGTCCGACCGGGGGATCCTTCGGGGCGCTGCACAGGTGGATGGCATGCTGCCGGTTGCCGCGGGAAACACACTGATCGAGATGGATCGAGATGGGCCTTGAGTTGCTGTTCAAGTATTGTGGACAGATCTGGTAGCCAGTTCCCGTGTTGAATTCGGCGGTGCACCGGCGCAGTACGCAGTTGACCAGGGAATCGGAGGGATGGTTCGGCTCGAAATCAATGCCCGCCTTCGGGTCTGTGCCGTCGGTGTGGCGCAGCCGGCAGTCTTCGATCAACAGATCTTCCGCGCTGATGACGCTGATGCCCTGCCGGTGGTTGGCGTTGCAGTCCACCCGCTGGATCGTCACCTGCCGGTTGGGCATCCGCTTCGGGGTGGTGCCCAGGTAGATGCCGTCGCCGCCCGTTTGTTCGATCGCGAGGTCCTGGACCCGCACGTTCCGACATCCAGAGAAGACCAATCCGTGCCGCCATTCCGACTTTTCATAAGGGGCCGATTGGTAATCCTCCTTGCGCATGCGGATGCGGGCCGGCTTGCCGTTATCGGACCGGTCGCCCCGAACAATGACGTTCTCGCATTCGTGGAACGAGAGGAGGCAGTCGCTCCTGGCGCGGAAGGCGCCTTTCAACGCCACCAGTTCGGTTCCCGCCTCGAACACGATTTCCTGGTCGCTCACGCCGGTCAATGGCCGCGTGATCCAAGCCGACGATTGCCGGTCGAGAATCAACCGCTTGACTTTCGAGTGAATAGCATCCTGCAGGTGCGCCGTGGAATCCACAGGATCGAATCCCCACCACGACACGCGGGCTTCGTGCCTCTGGCCATTCAACACCTCCCGAACCAAGTCCGGTTGCGCATAACGCTTCGCTCCGGGTGATTCCGTTAGCGTCTTCACCAGAAACGCGTCGAACGCCTTGCGGTCTTTCCAGCCGAGCTGGCAACGCACCTCCTTGCCGTCCGGAGTGATGAGCGTGTGACCCTGGTCGTTGACGCTGAGTTTCCGGGTCTCGATCAGACCGTATTCCTCGGAAGAGGCGAGATAGACCGCCGCCGTGTCGTAAAGGACACTGCTGGCATCTCGAGGGTGGCCATGCCGATGATCCCAAAGATTGTAGTTCTCGATGACAATTCGAGCCAACGGATGATCCGAAGCCGCCACGGTCGCGTAAGACTCGCCGCGGAGCACGAGTTCCTCGGAGGCGTCCAAAGGCGAGGTGGTGATCGTCCAAGGCGCGGCGACCATCGCTTGCCAGGAAGCGGCATCGGCCCGGACATTCCAGTCGGCCGCGGGTTTCCCTCCGTTCTCGAAGCCTTTGTAAATCCGGCCGCCAGTGCAGACGATGCGGGCCTTGGACGCAATGCCAGGGTCTCGGCGGAGGGCCTCCTTGAGGTTGGGAACGGGACCGATGGTGATGAGAGTGATGATGCCCGGCTGCGCGCGGAGGGTGTCAATCAGCGTCGCGACACCGTCGGCATGAATCTTGCCCGGATACGTGCCCAAATCGAAATCGCCCACCCAACGCTTTTGTGTCAGGGGATCGTTACCGGTCTTGATCCCTGTGCCAATGGGAATGTCTGTGCGGCCGGCGCGCTGCAGGATTTTCGCCACGAGCCGGGTTCGCTCCGGGGTGTTGCCGTAGTCGGTGACGACCAGTTTGAGATCCAGTTCGGGCATGCCCAGCAGCATCGCCAGAGCCCAAGTGTCATCGATGTCGTCGCCAATATCCGTGTCCAGAATGACGGGGATAGGCGCCGCATGTGTCGCGGCAACGAAAAGGCAGATGCCCAAAATGGCAACCAGGGCTTTCACCGGCGCCTGTGTGCCATTGAAAACCCAGTCTCCGCCGACCTTGCTCGACATTCTTTCGACCGCTTGACATTGATTCCAATCGCCCATGGACCAAAGCTAGATCCTCAGAAAACCGTCTGCAAGCCGGAGGTGAAATGGGTGTGGATGGACATGGGCTCAGTTCAAGGATCACTTCGGATTCAACTTCCGGATCCAATAGGCCGTCCGATCGCGAGTGTTAACTCCATTCCACGGCCGGATGCGGCTATCGATATTGGTTAATCTTGTTGTTGACTGACTTGCTTGAGCAACTCCCGGCGGAGGATGCGGAACGTGTTCAGGTCGGTGTTATACCGGTCGAAATCCACGATCAGTTTGGCCGCCAAGTCCTGGGAAGCGGCAGGATTCTTCTGGGCCAGGGCTTGGAGCAGGGCGTAATCGGCAATGCCGTCGCGCATCGCTTCGAAACGGATAGAGTCCAGGGGACCCTTCATGCCAGGGTAGACTATCCAGGGATCGCCCGCCGGCAGGTAAGGCGGCCCCCCGTGCGGGCGCGTAGTGTGGGTGAAGGGGCTGTCGGCCGTCCACTGGTTATAGCCCCAGTGGAGGTAGCCGGTAATGCCGTAGCGGGCATTAATCCAATGCAGCAGGCGAGTCTTAATCAGGGGCTGTTCGAGGAAACGATTGGCATACTCGCCCTGGGGGAACACACAGGTGTAAAACCAAACCTCCTCGCCCGCTTTCTGTCTTGCCTGGTAATGGGGCCAGTCGTCATGCAGGTAGTTGAGCTGCGGCACCCAAATGTCAATCGAACCGGTCAAATCCTTGGTGTGACAGGCCTCGATAATCCGCAACTCCGGCGCGTATCGGCGAGCCAGCGCCGCCATCGCCCGATAACTGGCGATATTCTGAGCGATCGGTTCATCGGCCAAGTGCTGCATGTAGCGCTCCAACCAGTGCTTCGATCTCAAGTGGGTTACCAACGCTGGAAAAAACCGAGAGTAAAACGCCTCGGCTTCCGGGCTGGCGGGATCGACCTGGCGAGTGATGACATTGCGGTCCTGGACCTGATGCACGGTCACGGCGAACTCGGATTCCCATCCTTCCTTGCGACCGCCAATATGGCCGCCCTCAATGCGGCCGATGACCCCCTCCTGCTGAAAAATCTCCACCCAGCGATCAAAGCGCGAGAAGTCGATCAACAACTCGCCTTCGGCGCCAACACTGAATTTCGCCAGGTCCAAAGGGGAGATCAGCGCCACGTTGTGGCGGTGCTCGGCCATATTCCGCGCGTAGCGTCGCAGGAGGGCATAGGACTCATCGGATTCAGGCTGCGGCGCAATCCGCATATGGCGCCATTGCAGCCCGAACCACTCGGTTACCCAGAGGTTGGCGGGCCCAGCCACAGCCCGGTATACAACGACCTCAAGCTTCTGCTCGGCCTGGACCGGTTGGCTGGCGAGGGTTCCCTGGAGCCTCAATGTGCCTCGATAAGTGCCGGGGGCCGCATGGGTCGGGATTGCGACAGTGACCCAGATGGGCTGAGCTTGGCCTGGACCCACATCGATGGAAGCAGCCTCCAGGAGCGGGTCCGGATAATCGGCCGGCGGCGCCCGGAGTTGATCCTTGGACGGTGTTTGGGTCGGCCGATCCACGGGCACATACCCGACAAATCGTGGTTCTTTCGGTTGCAGCGTTCCGCGACCCCAGGAACGTTTTAATGGCGAGATCTGGGCGCTCAGGCCGCTTATGGGCTGGTCGGCACGCACGACGATCTGCAGGGTGGCAGATTCGCCGCGAGCGACTTCAGCCACCGCCGTGCCGCCGTTCTCAGGCACGGCGTCACGGAACACCTTCACCAGGGGATCGACGGGCCAAATCCGAAACGGAGGTGGGCTACCGGCGCAAACAGGCCTCGCACTCAACATCAAGAACGTGGCGCTCACAAGGACTATGGCTGCCCTCGGAAAAGTGGGATATGTTTTCACAGCCCGATTATCACGCAGACGGCGACCGGTGGGAATCTGAAAATCCAATCGGGCAAAAGTGGTCAATTCTGAGCCTGGTCGTTGCCGTGGTATTCGTCACCGCTGGCCAGAAGGGCATTCTGTGTTCTGCCCGGCAAAGACATCGCCGGCATTATTGGAGATGGCGGCCATTTACTCCGGCAGGCGCAAAAATTGCATAGCGGCTTCAGTGCAATTGTGCCACGATTTCCTCCATGAAACTGTTCATCTCCAGTCGGCATGGCAGCCGGTGGTTGCACCCGGCAGGAACGCCCTTCTAGCCGATCCCATCCATCATGGCGCTCAAGAAATCCGAGCTCTACTCCTCCCTCTGGCAATCGTGCGACGAACTGCGCGGCGGCATCCCGAACCGCGACATTGACGCGCTGGAACGCTACTGGCGGGTCATCCCCGGCGTGCGGGCGGTCTTGTTCAAACCCCTCCGTTCCGGCTATTCCGCACTCCGCATTCCGCAATCCGAAATCAAATCCGCCATCTTCGGCCACGCCGAGTTCAGTGCTTTCAAGGACACTGTCACGAAGTTGTTTGCGAAATGGCGCAGGGCCAACACGCCGCACCTGACTGGGATGAAGGAGGGCGGCAAGCCCAAGGCGCTCATCGACACGCTGTCCGAGAACCTGCTCGACACCTTCGACAGCGCGCCATTGCTGGATGCCTACGACGTGTACCAGCGCCTGATGGATTACTGGGCCGAGACGATGCAGGACGACGCCTACCTGATCGTGAGCGATAGCTGGCGCAAAGCCTCCAAGCCCCGGCTCATCGTTGATGACAAAGGTATGAAGTCAAAGGAGAAACCCGACTTCACGCTCGGCAAGATGAAATACAAGGCCGAGTTGATCCCGCCCGCGCTGGTGATTGCCCGCTACTTTGCCGCTGAACAGGCGGCCATCGAGAAACTCGAAGCCGAGGTGGCGGCCATCACGCAGGAGATGGAGGAAATGGCCGAGGAACACTGCGGCGAAGGCGGCCTGTTGGAAGACGCCAAGAGCGACAAGGACAAGCTGACCAAAGCTTCGGTGGCGGCGCGGCTGAAGGCCATCAAGGGCGATGCCGACGCGGCGGACGAGCGCAAGGCGCTGGATGAGTTTGTGGCCCTCGCCGAGAAGGAAGCTGTTGCCAGCGCGAAGCTGGGTGAAGCACAAGACGCGCTCACGGCCAAGGTGGCGGCGCTGTATGGCAAGCTGACCGCGGACGAGATCAAGACGCTGGTGGTTGACGACAAGTGGCTGGCGACGCTGGCGGCGGTGGTGCAAGGCGAACTCGACCGCGTTTCGCAGACGCTCACCGGGCGCATCCGCCAACTGGCTGAACGCTACGCCACGCCGCTGCCGGAATTGGCCTCGGAGGTTGATACCCTGGCGGTGAAAGTCGCGGGGCATCTCCAGAATATGGGATTCAAACCATGAGCAAAGAAAAGCGTCTCCAAATCCGCAACAGCACCGCCGAGTTTCTCGTTTTCACCCGGCAGGCGGGAGAAGATGGCATCGAGGTCCGCGTGCAGGACGAAACCGTCTGGCTCACGCAGAAGCTCATGGCCGCGTTGTTTGACGTGGATGTGCGCACGATCAACGAACATCTGGGCAACATCTACCAGTCCGGTGAACTGCGACGGGAGGCAACTATCCGGAATTTCCGGATAGTTCGTCGGGAGGGTGAGCGCGAGGTCTCCCGCGACGTGGAGCACTACAACCTCGACGCCATCATCGCCGTCGGCTTCCGCGTCAACTCCGCCCGCGCGACCCAGTTCCGCCAGTGGGCCATCGCCGTCCTGCGCGACTTCGCCATCCGGGGCTACGTGCTGGACAAGGAACGCCTCAAGAACGGCGGCTCGATTCTCGGGAAGAAATACTTCAACCAAGGCATGAACCGGTTTTCAATCCCAACGGGATTGCATCATCCAGCCCAGGGTTGCCGAGTCCGCGAGGCTACCCTGGGTCAAGCGTTCGGAATGATTCCAACCCTGAAGGGGTTGCAGCCCTGCGCTCGCCATTTGCTGCAACCCCTTCAGGGTTGTGACGTTTTGCTCGGATTACCCAGGGTAGGTGTCCCTCGCCTGTCCGGCTCGGACCACCAACCCTGGGCTGATGGATGCAACCCCGTTGGGGTTGCCCGGGCGCGCTGTCGCGCCGAAGCGATCCCAGCGCGAAGGCGGATGGACGGACACCTCAAAGAGATGGGAGCGGTATGGAAGTGAAGCCCGGCTACAAGCGGACCGAGGTGGGAGTTATCCCAAAGGGGTGGGATGCTGGCGGACTTGGTAAGTTTTGGACGGTGACTGACTGTAAACACGTAACTGCTGAGTTCGTGGCGGATGGCATTCCAGTCGCCAGTATCAAGGAAGTTCAAAGCCGGTATGTCGAGCTTGCCAATGCCAAACAGACGACTGAGCACTTTTACAGCTTGCTGATCGAGGGTGGACGCAAACCTCAGCCGGGTGATTTGATTCTCAGCCGCAACGCAACAGTTGGCGAAGTCGCTCAGGTGGCAGATTGGCATCCGCGATTTGCGATGGGGCAGGACGTGTGCTTGCTGAGAAAGAAATCGCCTGACCACTCCACGGATTTCCTCCAAGCGGTGTTCCAGTCTCCGGTCATCACCAACCAGCTTTCAAACCTGATGGTTGGCTCGACGTTCAAACGTGTAAATGTTGAGCAGATTCGCAGTTTTTCTGTGCCGATGCCACCCCTCCCCGAACAACGCGCCATTGCTGCGGCGTTGAGTGATGTGGATGCGCTGCTGGGTGCGATGGATCGGCTCATCGCCAAGAAGCGCGACCTCAAACAGGCCGCCATGCAGCAACTCCTCACCGGCCAAACCCGCCTCCCCGGCTTCCACGTCGAGTGGGAGGTCAAGACGCTCGGCGATTTGTTTACATTCAGTGGCGGCTACTCGGCATCACGCGATCAGCTTTCCAATGAAGGCCACTGCTATCTGCACTACGGCGACATCCACACGTCCTCCAAGACGTTTATTGATGCCAGAGCAGATTATCAGGACATTCCGAAGCTGGACATCCCGCTCAACCGGGTTGCTGCAAAATCCCTGCTCGACGACGGAGACGTTGTGTTTGTTGATGCGTCCGAGGACGACGCCGGTGCGAGCAAGCATTTGGTCGCTGTAAACAAAGACAGGATTCCCTTCATCGCCGGGCTTCACACCATTGTCGCCAAGAGCAAGACCGACGAATTGGCGCACGCGTACCGGCGTTACTGTTTCCAGACCTTCGCGATCCAGCAGCAGTTCCATTTTTACGCTGTCGGCACGAAGGTCACCGGCATCAGCAAGACGAACATCGCCAAGCTGAAATTGCCCGTGCCCAGCGTCGCCGAACAATCCGCCATTGCTGAGGTGCTGACGGACATGGACGCAGAGTTGGCGGCGTTGGAGCAGCGGCGGGAGAAGACCCGCGCCCTCAAGCAGGGCATGATGCAGGAACTGCTGACCGGGAGGACCAGACTGGTATGAAACGTCGTCGTTCCAATCCGTGTCTGGTTGCGACCCCTGCCGGGGTCGTGCGCGTTCGCGCCGGTGACCGGGTGTGTCGCTGCGCTCAACCCCCGGCTAATCGCTCGCATCCCTCCGGGATGGGGGCAGGTCACGCGGGAACGTTGATTTCGGCGGTTCTGTTCCCGGCTAATGGCTGGCATCCCTCCGGGATAATCCGCCCCGAACCCGAAGCGAATCGCCGGCATCCCTCCGGGATGACAACCCGTGAACCCGGAGGGTTCAAAGCCATTAGCCGGTGGTCGAGGCGCACCGCGCCGACACCACCGGGATCAAACGAAAAGCGGAATCGCATCCCGGAGGGATGCCAGCCTTGGGAGGAAGGACCGGAACGGAGGTTGAGAGTTGATGGTTGATAGCCATAATGGAACGCGATGAGTTTGCGTATTTTCATCAGCAGCGTGCAGAAGGAACTGGAACTGGAGCGGGCCGCCGTCGCCGCGTTGATCGCCACTGATCCGTTTCTGCTCCAGCATTGCGTGCCGGTGTTGTTCGAGCGCGAACCACCGTCGCCCCGCCCGGCCAAGCAGCCTTATCTGGAGGCGTTGAAGGCTTGCCAGGTCTATGTGCTCATGATCGCGAACGAGTATGGCCAGCCGGACGGTGAGATTTCCGCCACGCACCACGAATACCGGCGGGCGCAGCAGTTGAAGCTGCCGACCGTGGTGTTTCTCAAAGGCGCCAAGGATGACAGCCGTTCGCCGGAAGTCCGGGCGCTGATCGCGGAGACGAAAAAGGATGGCTACACCTACAAGCGTTTTCACGACCGGGAGGATTTGCGGCCGCTGATGTTGTCGGCGTTGCAGCGGATGCTGGCCGATGAGTTCAGCATCCGGGCGACCGCCGCCGAGGTGAACGAGGGCGAGCAACTGATCGAAGCGGCCTCGACCTTTGAATCCACCGTGCTCGCCGACGTGTCGGCGGAAGGGCTCGAAGCAGAACTGGTCAACGACTTCAGCCGTCGCATCTCAGGGAATACTGCCGAACGGATTTCTCGTTCGGCGGGACAGGCGTTGCACGCCCGGGGTCTGGCGGTGCGTGGCCCCAAGCCCGATGAGTTTCAGACCACGGCGGCGGCCTACCTGTTGTTCGGGCCACAACCCGCCAACCGGTTTCCGCAGTGTGAACTGCTGGCCGACGCCTACGACGACGTGCGGCTTACGGGCCAGCCCAAGGGGCAGGCCGGGATCAATGCGCCGCTACCCCGGGCCTTGGAGCAGGCGCTCAAGTTTGTGGACGACCATACTTTCCACCCGCGCCGGGTGGTGGGATTGAACAATGTGCGGCTCGACGAATACCCGACCGCCGCCCTGCGTGAGGCATTGGTGAATGCCGTGGCGCATCGCAGTTACGATGATCGGTCGCGCAAGATTTTTGTGCGCATCTTCCGCGACCGGATCGAGGTGGCGAGCCCCGGTTACGCGCCGAAGCCGCTCACCCTGGCCAAGCTCCGCCGGGGCGGCTACCGCCCGTGCTCCCGGAATCCCCTGATCGCTCAGACACTCGCCACGTTGGCGGTGATGGAGCAGCGGGGCTCCGGATTCGCCCGGATGCGCGACGCGATGCTGAATCACGGGCTGGAGGAACCGAAGATTGACCAGCAGGACGGCTTTTTCGTCGTCACGCTGCCAGGGCCGGACGGGAAGTATGACCGCATCCGCACGCCTGCTTGTGTGAGTGGCCCGGTAACCCCGGCCATCGAAGCGCAATTGAATGATCGGCAGAAGAAGATCATGATTGAGGCACAAAAGAACGGGAGCGTTACCAGTGGATGGTGTCGGAAGGTCTTTGGTGTGGCGCTTCTCACCGTTCAGAGAGATTTGGCCGGGCTGATAGATGCTGGGCTGCTTGAGCCCAAAGGTAAAGGGCGCAACGCGCGCTACGTCATCAGAACCACCCAATGACGAATCTGCTACTAATCTACTACCAGCACGCCGGAATCTACTACCGGTTGGCTTGGTGCCACCGAGACGGGCCAAGCGGGAAGCGCACGGACTCATGAGTTATCGTCAGGCAATCGTCCAATTGAGAAGGCCACCCAAGCCATGACCAACATCGGCCAAATTGAACGGAAGACCCAGCAGCGCGTCCTGCGACTGTTTACCGATAAGACGTACCCGTTCTATCTCGGCTACACGTATCTCGGCAACTGGGAGGAGCGCGAAGGCAACCGCAACATCGAGCCGGAACTGCTGCGGGGGTGGTTGAAGAAGCGCGGCCACAGCGAGGCCCTGATCGGCAAGGTGCTCTACGAGTTCGAGAAGGCCGCCGCCGACACCAGCAAGCCGCTCTATGACCGCAACAAGGATGTTTACAGCCTGCTGCGCTACGGCGTTCCCGTCCGGCTGGAAGTGGGGCAGAACAAGAAGACCGTTCAACTGATTGACTGGGAGCATCCAGAGCAGAACGATTTCGGCGTGGCTGAGGAAGTGGCCGTGGCGGCTGCCAACGCCAAGGCCCACGGCAAGCGCCCGGATGTGGTGTTGTATGTGAACGGCATCGCCCTCGGCGTGCTGGAACTGAAGCGTTCCACGGTGTCCGTGGCCGAGGGCATCCGGCAGAATCTCGACAACCAGAAAAAGGAGTTCATCCAGCCGTTTTTCTCGACCATTCAGTTGGTCATGGCGGGCAACGATACGGAAGGGCTGCGCTACGGCACCACCGAAACCAAGGAAAAGTATTACCTGAAGTGGAAGGAGGAGCATCCAGACTGGAAGCCCGGTGTGGACACTGATTCCAAGTACCTGACCGAGTCCGATTATCCCGGCGTGAACAGCCCGCTGGACGTGGCGTTGATCCAGATGTGCAACAAGGCTCGGCTGCTGGATTTCATCCACAACTTCGTCGTGTTCGATGGCGGGACGAAGAAGCTGTGCCGTCATAACCAGTATTTTGGCGTCCGGGCCGCGCAAGCCTACGTGAAGCGCCGCGGCGGTGGCATCATCTGGCAGACGCAAGGCAGCGGCAAAAGCATGGTGATGGTCTGGCTGACCAAGTGGATTCGGGAGAAAGTAAACGACGCCGGTGTGCTGATCGTCACCGACCGGGAGGAACTGGACGAGCAAATCCATGAGCGGGTGTTCAAGCCTGCCGGGGAGGAAATCTACCGCACTCATAGCGGCGCGGACTTGATTGCCAAGTTGAACGCGACCAAGCCGTGGCTGATTTGCTCGCTGATCCACAAATTTGGAGCCAAGAACAGCAGCGACGGCGATGCGGACGCGGAGGATTTCATCAAGCAGATGAAGCAGGCATTGCCCACCGACTTCAAAGCCAAGGGCAACCTGTTCGTGATGGTGGACGAGTGCCATCGCACCCAGTCCGGCAAGCTGCATGAGGCGATGAAGGAAATCCTGCCGGAGGCGATTTTCATCGGCTTTACCAGCACGCCGCTGCTGAAGACGGACAAGCAGACCACGCTGGAGGTTTTCGGCGGCTACATCCACACGTAAAAGTTCGACGAGGCGGTGGCGGACGGCGTGGTGCTGGATTTGCGCTATGAGGCGCGGGAGGTGGATCAGCGCATCACGTCGCAGAAGAAAATCGACGAGTGGTTTGAACTGAAGACCAAGGGGCTGACCGATCTGGCCAAGGCGCAACTGAAGCAGCGCTGGGGCACAATGCAAAAAGTGCTGTCCAGCAGGTCGCGGCTGGAAAATATCGCCGCCGACGTTCTGATGGACATGGAGAAGTGCGACCGGCTCAAGAGCGGGCACGGCAACGCCATCCTCGTGGCGGGCAGCATTTATGAAGCGTGCAAGTATTTCGACCTGTTCGACAAGACCGACCTGCACGGCAAATGTGCCATCGTCACTTCGTATACACCCACCGTGGCGGCCATCAAAGGCGAGGAATCCGGCGAGGGCCAGACGGAGAAGCTGGAACAGTATGCGATTTACCAAAAGTTGCTGGCCGACTGGTTCGACGTGCCGCCTGAACACGCCGTGAATCGGATCGAGGAGTTCGAGAAGGTGGTGAAGAAGAAGTTCATCAACGAACCCGGCCAGATGAAGCTGCTGATCGTTGTAGACAAACTCCTCACCGGCTTTGACGCGCCACCAGCCACCCAACTTTACATCGACAAGAAGATGCAGGATCACGGTTTGTTCCAAGCCATCTGCCGGGTGAACCGGCTGGACGGCGAGGACAAGGAGTTCGGTTACATCGTGGATTACAAAGACCTGTTTCAGAGTCTGGAAGGCGCGGTAAACGATTACACGTCCGGGGCATTCGACGGCTACGACAAGGAGGACGTGGCGGGCCTGCTCGAAAACCGCCTGGGAAAGGCCAGGGAGCGGCTGGACGAGGCGCTGGAGGAGATTCGCGCCCTGTGCGAGCCGGTGGAAGCGCCCAAGGATCAGGCGGCCTACCTGCGCTATTTTTCGTCCAGGGATTCCGGCAACGCCGAGCAGTTGAAAGCCAGCGAGCCGCGGCGGCTGTCCCTCTCAAGCTGACGGCGGCGTTGATCCGGGCCTACGCCAACGTGGCGGGCGAGCTGGCCGGGGCGGGCTACACCGCGCCGGAGGTGGACGCGATCAAGAAGGATGTGGCGTTCTACGAGAACCTGCGCAACGAAGTGAAGCTGCACAGCGGCGATGCCATTGACCTGAAGCAGTACGAACCCGCGATGCGGCATTTGATTGATGCCTACATCCGGGCTGAACCCAGCGAGGTGGTGTCCGAGTTCGATGATTTTTCGCTGATCCAACTGATCGTGGAGCGCGGAGCGGATGCGGTGAAGGCGCTGCCCAAGGGCATCCAGAAAAACAAGGAAGCCGTCGCCGAGACGATTGAAAACAACGTCCGCAAGCTCATCATAAGCACCTGCCCGACTGGGAAGCCCGGCGGACGCTGTTGAACGCACAGCCCCTCGCCCACGACACTTGGGCTTACTGATTCGGCTGAGACTGGCGGAGGGTGTTAAGGGGAGCGACAACATCACCGGATGCTGTAGAAAGGAATCGCGCATCCCGGAGGGATGCCAGCGGGTATGGAATTACCAGGGCGGCGACATTTCGTGGACCAGGCTGCGATCCCTCCGGGACGGCGGCCGGACGTGCTCAAACCTGAGGCATCCCGTATCCAATGGTGTTGAGCGCGGCGCGGAAGGATTTCTCTTTATCCACGGGAAGAACCAGGCAGCGTTCGCCTGCGCGTTGGCAGAGCTTTCCTGTTTCGGAATTATGGGTGATCATCTCGGCGATCTGCGGCGAGATGCACTCGATCAAAAGAGCGGTACCTTTACAGACGCAGGCGGCTCCCCGCTTTTCCACGGCCGTAATAAATCCTTCAACGGCCTCAGGCAGCGGCTGAGGATCGCCGGCGGTCAGGAAGGCGCGAAGTTCCGAGACGCGGGCGCCTTTCTCAATGGACCTAATGGCCCTTGCCTCATCGAGCACCCACAGGCCCGAGCATTGAGGTTCGGCAAAATTCTCGAGGAGCAACTTCTGGTCCGGTGACAGATCGCCGTTTTCGATGCGGATCTGGCGATTGGGCAGCACGATCAGGGAAACGGCGGATTTTTCTTCGCGCGATTCGTAGTGATCGGCCCGGCCCAGAATAAATTGGCCGAGAGGGGTTAATCGCAAGTATCGCAGGCCATCGTACCGACTGAGGAAGATGAGGTCATCCGTGCCCCATTGACCCTTAAAATCGTTGCGCGCGCCGGCCGGATGTTCGTAGGCGATATCGATCATGCCGAGAGGCGCGGCGTATTCGAACAGCAAACAAAGCAGATAGCGCTCTTGAAGGATGTTCCATCCGCCGTATCCTTCGTAACCGAGGCTGCCGTATTGCGCGTCGCAAATATACAGGCTCCAGGGGTTGCGAGTCACCTCAAACTGAAAACCGGCGGCCCGCATGTAGCGGGAGAACTCCCCGATTTCAACCCACTGGCCGACCGGGCATTCCGCCAGCGCACCTTTGATGGCAAGACGGCGGTGTCCGGGCGGCGTGAAGCTCTGGCGTCCTTTTCCCTTTTGCCCTTTGATTGTGTCGATACGGCTGAATTCGTCGATGATACCTCTCGCGATCCAGGCATTCCAAAGTTCGCGAAGGCTTTGCGGCAGCGGCGTTTCCAGGGCGGCGCGACCGGTTTTTGTCAGCAGGAGTTTTTCGTTTCGAAGGGCCGCAAATTTCGCCGCCTGCACGAGGAGCACCCAGGAAAACGCCTTCACCGGCCCGATCTCCGGGTCCCAGGAGTTGACCTTCTCGGTTCGTTCGAAAAAATCGCGCTCTCGCAGAAGATCATTGAGCAGCGCCATGGTGGCTTTCGAGGGAAGCAAGGTCTTCGAACTGACCGAGATTTTTTCCTGGTCAATGAGGCGCAATACGGTGCGCAGGTCCTGAAGGGCGGCTTGCTCGGTCAACCGCACAATTAAGGGCAGTTCGTGGTCCTCATAAACAATGCCGCGCTTTTCGGCATCGAAGCGGCGCGAAGTCCATTTCCGAGGCGGCCGCTCGGGAATCTGTTCGAAGGCGCTCAATTTCGGGGCCGCCGGTTTGGGCACAAACGTCCGCAACTGCTCGCGTAAATCATCAGGAACCGAACGCCCCCCCGTTACCTTTGGGTGAATAAACAGGCCGAGCAGCGTGGGGTTTTTTTGCCAGCAATTCTCCTCCTCGATTTGGAATGCGGGCAGCGCCCCGTACTTGGCGTGAAAGGCGCCCGGATCAAAAGCTCCATCAACCGAGTGAACCGCTTCGGCGACGGCGGATTGCTCCAGCGCCTTCAGTTGGGTCCAGAGCCGAACCACTCCGTCACTCCGGAGAAAGCGCTCCAACGTTTCGATGAGTTCGGCCTTTCGCGGAGCTTTCATGGTCACTCCCGGGAGCAGGGCGACAAGTTTCTTAAGCTCGTCCACAGTGCAGCGGTCGAGGGTAGTCCGGAGTGACGAATCGGAATCCAGGCAAACGTATCGGCTCATTTGCAGGCACTGAAACAGAATCCAGCTCGGAACTCAATCCTCTGCGGCGCGTTTTTCCCGGAGGATTTCGTTTTGAAGGGCCTCGGCTGCATCGGTCTTGTTTTGCCGTCGCAGACATTCGGCCAAAGCGGTCAGGCTGCGAAGCTTCCCGGTTGGATGGTTCAGAAGACGATAATTTTCCACCGCCAAGCGAAGATCGCGTTCCGCATCCTCGAGGTGAATTCCCAGTTGAAGGGCGGTTTCGCCCCGCCCGAGCAGGCAATAGGCAATCCGCGGCGCGTCGCCCAGATTCTGGTAGCGGCGAAGGGACTCGGACCAAAGCGGCAAGGCCTTGGCCGCTTGACCCTGGGCACTGAACAGCTGGGCGCGGTTGCATTTCGCCGCAGCCAATCCGACCGGGGATTGCGCGCGACTGAAGGCCTTTTCCGCGTTGCGAAAACTGACATCGGCTTCAGCCGGCCGATTCTGCCGTTGTCGCATCAAGCCGGTTTCGTTGTGCAGGGTTCCCAATAAGAAGGGATCCGAAAGGGAGGAGGCGCGGGTCGCCAGGGAATCCAACCGTTGTCCAGCCTCGGCCTGTCGTCCCATCGAGGTCTCGAGTTGCGCCAATTCAATCTGCACGGTCCACCATTCGCGAGGCGCCCAGGCTTCGGGATAAAGGCCCGCGGTTTGGCTGAGGACGCGATGCGCCTGATCCAGATCGCCTTGTTCGCTATAGATCCGGGAGATCCGGTGCTGGGCCGCAGCCTGGTTGGTGCGATCATGAAGCAAGGCATAACGATCGGCGGCCTCCTGCCAGGCGCGGATGGCGGGATCCCAGTTTTTGGCGCGAGTGAGACGTTCAGCCTGGTCGCGGACTTGTCCCGCGAGGAGGGCGGCGGCGGATGGGGGTGCGGCGGATTGCGGACCAGCGCACCCGGCCAGGGAGATCAGGACCAAGGCACTCAAAACGAAAACGGCACCCCATTTCCCGCGACACGGAAAACCGACTGGGTGCCGATCGAGCGGTTTGTTCCTCACGGTTGTCCTCCCACGGAAGGCTGGGGCTGCATGTTTTCCGGTTCGGTTGCCGTCTTCCGAAACGCCCCTCGCAGCAGCCAATGCCTCTGCAATCCCCGAATCAATTCATCGGTATTCAGGACGAGGCTGGAGATCTCTGAAAGGATCAGGCTGTTTGCCTGGACCTGGTGATTCAGGTTGCCGGTAATCTGCGCCAGGTTTTCCAGGCTGCGATTCAGATTGGAGGCCACCAGACTGAGGTTCGTCTCCGCGGTGTTCAAGGTGGAATTGGCCGATCCTAGCGCCCTCTGGATTTGCTGATCGATGGCCGGGGGTAAAAGCCAGCGGCCCAGCGAGCCATTCGGATCCCGGAGCTGCTCGGAAATCGCGCCCAGATTGGTCAGCAGCGGTTTGGACAGGTGGACAGCGTTATCCAGGCCCGCCACCAGCTGGGTGGTCTGATTCAGCGTGGCCGCGATCGGGTTGGTCAATCCGAGGAGGTTGGGGAGGGCGGTTTCGACCTGCTGGATCAAGCGGGTGACTTGTTCGTTGATGGGCGGGCTTTCGTACGCCAGGAGAAAGTAGCCTTTGAACGGCCCTGGTTTTCGTTTTAGCATATCCACACGCTCAAACACATGGCCGGCCACCTGGTTTTCAGGATCGGGATCGATGTACATCACCAGGTGACGATCGGCGTCCCATTTATAGGTGGCGCTGAGGTTCGTGCGGCCGCTCAGCCCGCCTTTCATCACCTCGAGGTAACGGTTCCCCAACAAGTTGCCCGATCCCACGCGGATTTCGGAGTCGGTCCAGACATACCCGAAAAAGGGTTCCTTGACCTGGAAGGCGACATAAACGCCGAAATGGCTATCGGGAGGCATCGGCTCGACCTGGGTGATTTCGCCGATGTCGAAGCCCATGAGTTTAACCGGATCCCCGACATTGAGGCCCTCGGCCTGGTACATCAAAGTGTAGTAAGGCACCTTGGTCACCAGCCATCCTTTGCGTTTGGCGGCATGGTAGATATAATAGAGAAAACCGGCGATCAGCAACAAAGCAGCCAAGCCGACAAACAAACCCACCAACCGTTCCACGCGTCCCAGACGCGTGCGCAATTGGGGTGTCAAGTCATGCAATGCCATATCGAGCCCACAGGCTAAAACCGATCTTGCTCCAGAAATTCACTGAGATTCGAGTTGTGCGCGGGAGCAAGTGTCTCGCGATCCCCCAGCAAAACCCAGCGGCCATCCTTCAGCAAGGCAAATTGGCGTCCGCGCGACAGCCAGGGACGCAAGTCCTCCGACGTGACCACCAAAGTCATTGGAGGGAGTCCCAGCCCGTCATGACCCCGAGCCAGCTGATCCAAGAGATCCAGCCACCATCGAACTTGGGCGGGAGACAATCCGACCAGGGGATTATCGAGCATCAACACAAGCGGCCTCAGGACCAGCGCCCGGGCGAGGTTGGCTCGCTGTCGCGCGCCGCGGTTGACTTGTCCCGGTGTGGAGTTGGCCAACGGCCCCAACTCGAGGCCCTCCAGCAAGGGATTCACCCTGGGCGCCGCCTGCTCCGGCGAGAGATTCTGGTGATAACGCAATGGCAAAGCGATGTTTTCTGCCAGGGTCAGGTGCTGCAATAATCGGGCGCCCCCCTCGGGAACAAACCCGATGCATCGTCGCGCCTCTGTTAACGCATGCCCCGTTAAAGTGCTTGAGTCGTTTCCAAACAACCGATGGCAACCGACCAGAGGTCTGAGCAATCCGGCCGCGGTTGCCAGCAGAGCGGATTTCCCCGCGTCCGCATGGCCCACAACGACCCAGTAATCGCCCGCATGAACCTGCCATTGCACCTGCTCCACACCAGCCTCCTCTGTCGATCCTCCCCGACACAGAGTGGCTCCCAATAGCTCAATGACCGGCGTCGGGCGTTGCGGGCCACCCAGGTGATTATTCCCAGTAAGCATAGGCCGCCAGAAATGCGAGATCCAGGAAAACCCACAAAACCACGCAGTCCACCACGGCGCGGGTGGTGGCTGCAGCCACTTGCTCGAGGCGGAGGGGGCGCGCCAGGCCTTCATAACAGGTGACCAGGGCCGCAATTGCCCCCAGCAGGATGGTCTTGGCTGCCAGCAACACGAAATCCTGCCAGTTCAAGGCGGCCGCCAGCTGATCGAGATAAGCCCCAGGCGTCAAAGGGACGTTCTGAAGGAAGGCCACCAGATAACCACTGGCCAAGGCCCCCAGGATCAGGTAGATCGTCAGGCAAAAAATTGAAACCCCCAGCCCCACCACTCGAGGCACCACCAGGTAATGAATCGGATCAATCCCCATCGCCTCCAAAGCGTCAATCTCATGCAGGGCGCGAGCTGTGCCTAACTCGATCACATCTGCGGTTCCAATCCGCGCCAATACAATCAGCGCGGTCAGCATGGGGCCGAGTTCTCTTACCACCACGCTGATCATGACCACGCCAATGTAATCCTCGGCGCCCACCCGGGTCATCAGATCAACGGTCTGACCGATGACCACCCATCCCAGTCCGCAAGCCAGAAAGGTGATCATCGGGAGCAAGTTCAACCCCGCCCGCCGAATCTGGTAGAAAATCAAGGGATGAACCACGCGGGAAGCGGTATTAAACTTGGTGAACACCACGCCCAGGGTGATCAGACCAAAAGCCATCAACCCGTGCATTTTCTCGAGCATCAACAGGCATCGGCGCCCGGTGTAACCCGGGTCCGTCGGAGAAAAGCATTCACTTCTCATCACGGTCTGAGCTGTGGCGGACGTTTGACGGACCGTCGGATTGTCCTCGGGCCGGGAGGCGTCAGGCTTTCATCGGTTTTAGCCAGATGAGCTGCTTGTCGATGTTATCGGAGAGTTTATAGGCACGCTTATGGTCGGTCAGAGGAGGGCCGAGGATCTCGATCTTGGTCAGATCGGTCTCTCCCAGGCCGGCCTGGCCGCAAAAGTTCAGGTAACCGATCGTGGCGAAATCAATTCCCATCAGTTCGGTGGCCACACGATCGGCCGCCAGCCAGTCCAAGCTTACGACCGCCACGCGATGGTTGACCGGCGTTCCGCCCACCGGTCCATTGCCCTCCATGCCTTCGTAACCATCCAGAACGGCCAAGTGGGGATGGAGACGGAAGGCAAGACTGAAGAGGTTGTAATTGATCGCGCGAAACCCGCTGCCGTGGGTGAGGGGCTTGTCGTTGCGAGCCCCGGGTCGGTTGTCTCTGCCCCAGCGGAATCCAGGATCCTTGACGGGCGCGCCGACCACGATGTTCTTCAAGGAGAGCGTGGCAACCACCCGATCATGGGTTTTAAACCGCGTCGCCGAAATCACAAAGCTGTCCTTGTCCAGCAACGTCCGCGCCATGCGAATTCCCCGGGGCCGAAAATCGGTCTCATCGCACGCATAGAGCATTTCGACCTGATCGGTGTCCAAATCCAGGAGCTGCGCCCCGTATTTCCCCGCCAAAGCGGTATATCCGTAATTGGAGAATCCCTCGAGGGTAGGACCACTGGCCGCGGATTCGGCGATCACCACGTTGTTTTTCCCGATGGACTTCAGAAACTCGAGGATGCCCTCGATGCAGGCCGAGTCTGTTGCGCAGAGGGGGCGGTCGATCGCGACATTGTTGGGCTTGATGACAACACGTTTATGGCCGATCGCCGATGCGATCTCCTTGCGAAAGCGCTCCAAGCCCTGAAACACATTGCCGGCACGATCATCGCCTGTTGTCAATGCCACCCGGCTCCCGACAAGCCCTGGGGAGGGGGCCGCAGCCGAAGCCCCAAAACCTGAAGTCAAAGGAGACCAGGTCATGGCGGCCAGCCCGCCCCAAAAGGACTTCTGAATAAATCCACGCCGTGTGCAGCCGGAACGATGCATAATTGGGCCTTTGTTGAATGTCACAGTCCGTATCGGCGTTCATTCTGATCGAACTCCGCAACAAAGTCCAGTCCGGCTCAGGCGCCCAAATCCGCACGTAAGACACCCGCGAAAAAGCCTAACCAGGAATGAATCGCAATGGACACGAATAAAGGCGGAGGTGTCCGATGGGCTGAATCTCAGACATTCCATCGATGTTCCCAACACTTCAGGTCCTTCGGTTTTGGCCCGCCATGATTCGCGTTGATTGGCGTCTATTCGCGGTTAAGTCGTTTGATTTGTGGTTCAGGAACTCAAGAATCCAGTTGACGACGGACCGCGCTGGCCAGGGCATCGGGCGGATAAGGTTTGGGCAGGAAATTAACACCTTCGCGCAGGGAACCGGCAAAACGATCCAAATCCACGCTGTAACCCGTCGAGTAAATGACCTTCAAAGAAGGTTTGTCCGCCAGCAACTGCTCCGCCATCTCCCGTCCCGAAAGGCCTCTAGGCATTACTAGATCCGTGACGACCAGGTCGAAATTGCCCTGGTGCTCCCGCCACAATTGCAGGGCTTCGACTCCATCCTGGGCCACGATAACGCGATAGCCCAAACGATGCAAAACCCCGCGCGCCAAGGTCCGGACGCCAGGATCGTCTTCGACAATCAGGATTCTCTCCTGCCCCCCCCTCGAGGTTGTCTGCCCGTTGGACGCGACCCCGGATGCGGGATCGATTTCGCTCAGCGGCAGAAAAACTTGGAAGACCGATCCCTGATGGATCTTGCTGTCCACCTCGATCCAGCCTTGGTGTTGTTTGACAATCCCATAAACGGTCGCGAGACCAAGGCCGGTGCCTTTGCCGACTTCCTTGGTGGTGAAAAAAGGTTCAAAAATGTGGTAAACGGTCTCCTCATCCATCCCGACACCTGTGTCGGCCACGCTCAGACAGGCGAACTGGCCCTCGCGGGCATCCTGGCACTTCTGGATACGGCTGGCATCCACCGTCACCCGTTCGATGGCAACTCGCAGAGTGCCGCCCCGGGGCATGGCGTCACGGGCATTGACGGCCAGATTCATGAGCAATTGCTCCATCATTCCGCGATCCACAAACACCGGAATGGGATCGGCAGCGGGCGCCAATGTCAGTTGGATCGGTTCCCCCAGCAGGCGATGCAGCATTTTGCTGGTCTGCGCAAGCACCTGGTTCAGATCCAGCGGCTCAGGACGCATGATTTGACGCCGGCTGAAGGCGAGCAACTGACGGGTGAGATCGGCGGCGCGTTGGGTCGCCTCCGATATGTCCTTGAGCGAATCGGCGGATTCCTGTGTCAGTTGTGGATTATCCAGCAGGAGTCCGGTGTGCCCCTGGATGACTGTGAGGATGTTGTTAAAATCGTGGGCGACTCCGGCCGCCAATTGACCGACCGCCTCAAGTTTTTGCACGTGACGCAAATGGGTTTCGACGGCCAACCGCTCGTCGATCTCCCGCTGGAGTTCCTCCGTGCGGGCCTGGACCAACTCCTCGAGGCGCTGCTGACGCAAGGAAAGACTCCGGATCCGCCAGCGATATAAACCCCAAATTCCCACGCAGAGACCTCCACCGGTTGCGGCATAAAAAAAAGGGGTCTGATAAAAATGAGGCTCCACAACAAACGCAAACTCCGCCAGGGCGTTCTGATCGGACACTAATCCTCGATCCGCCTTGACCTGAAATCGGTACCGGCCCGGCCCCAGATTCGCATAGGCCGCCTTGCGACGTGAATCACTCCGGATCCAGTCGGGATCAATGCCCACAAGCCGATAGTGGCAGGTCACGTGGGCCGGATCCCGGTAGTTCAATGCGGCAAAGTGGAATTCAAATCGTCGGGCGCCCGCGGCCAATTTCTGGGGACGAGTGGAATCCAACCGCCGGTCATCCACCAATATCCGTTCAATGTGAATGGGCATTTCGACTGGAGCCTTGAGGCTCGAGATCGCGATGCCCGCCAAACCTTTCTTCGTGGCAATCCATATCCGGCCTTCCCGATCCTTCCAGCCAGCCGGTTGTCCCACCCCTTTGCATTCCCGCGAGCGCAGTCCATCGGCCGAGGTGAATATCCGCACGGGCAGCGCGGGAATGAGAGCGCGATCGTAGTCGGCAAAAGCCGACACCGGAATTCGAAACAAACCTGTCGACGAGGCGAGCCATAAATGACCGTCATCGTCGTCGGTCATCCACAAGACCTCATTCGAGACCAGACCATCCTGTTTCCGATAGGCCTGCCAGCCGTTGGTCGTCCAGCGCGCCAGACCGGATCCAGTCCCGACCCACAATCCGCCATGACGATCTTCGTGAATGGCCCGGATTTCATCGGAGGGCAATCCCTGGGCAGTGGTATAGGCTTTCCATTGTCCTTGATCCCGGCAAACCAAGCCGCGGCTGGTGCCGAACCAGAGGCGGCCATCGAGTCCAACTTGAATGACCCGCACCGAAGTCGGCCGTTCGAAAAAAGGCACGAGAACAGCTTCCAACCGTCCCTGGCTCCACCGGTGCAGCCCTTGCGCGGTTCCGATCCATACGCTGTTTTCGCGGTCTTCCGCGAGCGCGGACACCTGCGCCCTGCCAAGACTTCTGGTTGGAATCAAGGAAGTGATGCGTCCCTCCTTCAATAGATCCACACTCCCTTGACGTGTTCCAATCCAAAGGTTTTGGCTGCGGTCTTCCATGAGCGCCGTGACAATGTTGTACGAAAGCCCATCCTTGACGGTGTACCGTTTGAGCTGACCATCGCTCGCACAGTAAAGCCCTCCCAAAAAGGTCCCCATCCAAATCCGCCGTGACTGATCCTCAAGCACCGTCAGCACTTCGGGATACTCCACGCCTTCAGGCACGCCCCAGTACGTAAACCGGCTCTCCAAAAGTTGCATTAAACCATCGTCGGTCGCAATCCACATGGCCCCTTCGCGATCCAGAAAAAAGCCATGGACTAAGGCCTGTGTTGCCGGAAATGAATCCTCAAGGAAACGTCCCTCATGCCAACGATAGAATCCTTGGTATGTTCCTACCCATATCGTGCCGTCGGGGTCACAGAATAGCGATCGGATGCGGCTGTTGCGAAACCCCTGTTCCGGCTCGAAGCGCTGGATGATGCCGTTGGTCTGACGGCGGAACAATCCCCGATCCGTGCCCATCCAAAGCGCTCCTTCCCGATCCAAGACTAGGCTGAAGATGTACTCCTTGAAAACATCCTCGCCCGATCGTATCCATTCGGTCTGGCCGTTTTCCCATTTCAGCAGGCCATTCTTCGTGCCGATCCACAGTCGCAGCTGATCGTCTTCCGCCAGGGCCTGAATCGAGTTTGTATTGAGTTCTCGTGCCAATCCGAATGGCACCCAACGATTCGCCGAATCGAGCGTGTAAAGACCATAACTGGTTCCGAGCAACACCCCATCTCGGCGCGTGGTGAGAATGGAACGGATCGCATGCTGTCGCATGGGAAAGTCGGAGTCAAACTGGACAAAGCGACCTTCTCGCCGGCACAGGCAACTGCTTTTCTCGGTGCCAATCCAGAGGCCATGCCGAGGATCCGGGTGCAAAACATTTACGCTTCCAACCTCCAGGGCGGGCTCCCTGTTGGTATCGAATAATTCGAATTCATGCCCGTTGAAGCGCAACAAGCCTTTGGATGTTCCCACCCAAATGTAACCATCAGCGGTCTGAGCCACGCTGTATACAGTGTTCCGTGGCAAGCCTTGTTCGATTTCCCAAGTTCGGATGACATATTGCGAGCTTGGTGGCGGCGGGTTCCCTCCCAAGAGCTGATTCTCAAGACCGGACAAAAACCCCACCCACAGGACCCACAGCGCAATCCATGCCTGGCTTGGCCTGAAAAAAATCCAAATCATGGGGAAGCCCCCAAAGGGCTGCTTCCCTTTCCTGGAGAGCGCAAAAGGCCATTTTCCTAAATGCAATCTGCAAAAAAATGTCACCGCAATCATGTCGATAATCACTTTTCTCTATCGGCCTTGGATTCATGAACCTAAGCCCGCTTGCCTGATTTCAATTGTCGAGGTTGAAAGGACGGAGCGCAAGGCGGGAAGATGACGCCCGTTACCTCAGATCCAGGCAATTCCGGACGGTCTGTGCCAGCTTCGATGGTCCAAAAGGCTTGGGCAGGAAATTGATACCTTCCTTCAGAGCCAAAGGATGGGCGGTCAGGTCCAGACTGTATCCTGTCGTGTAAACAACCTTGAGTGACGGTTTCATGGCCAGAAGTTGCTGGGCGAGATCCCGTCCCGTCATCCCTCCCGGCATCACCATGTCGGTTACAAGTAGATCAATCCCTTGTGGCTCAGCCGTCCACGCAGCCAAAGCCTCAGTCCCGTTGCCCGCTTCGATGACACGATAGCCTAGCTGCTCCAACACAGTTCGCTCGAGTTCGCGCAACGAAGGTTCGTCTTCGACCACCAAAACAGTCTCGGATCCGCGAGGAAGCGTCGAACCCACACAAGCTTGCGCAGCAGGCGTTTCCTTGGGACGTTCAGCGGCAGGCAGGAATATTCGGAATGCCGTGCCCTTTCCGGGCTGGCTGACGACATCAATCCAACCTTGGTGTTGCTGAATAATGCCGTAGACCATGGCCAACCCCATACCGGATCCTTTTCCAGCCTCTTTGGTCGTATAAAACGGTTCAAAGATCCGCTGGCGCACCCGATCATCCATGCCGCATCCTGTATCCTGGACTATCCAACAAACAAACCGTCCGAGACGAACCTGGGGATTCACCGATGGATGTCCCTTTGCAAAGCGAACGGATCGCGTCTTGATCATCAGTTTGCCTCCATCCGGCATCGCGTCCCGCGCATTGACCGCAAGGTTCAGCAGCACCTGTTCCATCATCCCGGGATCGACCAGCACCGTCGGCAAGTCTGGCGCATACTGATATGACAAGGTGATGTGTTCTCCCAGCACGCGCCGCAACATGTGGGTCATGTTGGCGCTAAGCTCGTTCAAATCCAGCACGCGCCGTTGCAGCGCCTGGCGTCGACTGAAGGTCAGAAGCTGGCGGGTCAATTGAGAGGCTTTCTGGGCCGAAACCTGGGCTTCAACCAGGCGTCGTTTTGTCTGGGAATCCAGCGCGGTTTTGGCCAGTAAAAGCTCGATCTGCCCCATGACAACGGTCAATACGTTATTGAAATCGTGGGCAATGCCTCCCGCCAGCTGGCCAATCGCCTCCATCTTCTGGGCCTGCCGCAGCTGTTGCTCCAAAGTTCTTCGCTCCGAAACGTCCTGAACGGTCCCTGCAATTGACACCGGCTGGTTGCTCTTATCGCGGGCCACCTGGGCTTGGACATTGATGGTGCGTTCCTGTTGTCCGGACACCTGCAGCCTCAAATCCATGTTGATGACCGATCCATCCGCTACGGCTCGGGCGATTCCGGCGCGTAACAGATCCCTGTCCTGAGGATGAATCGCGGCATAAAGGGTCTCCATCGAGGGTTGACTGACCGAGGAAGGACAGCTCAAGATGCGATACATTTCGGTCGACCAGAAAAGCTGGCTGGTGACGAGGTCCAGCTCCCAGCTGCCGACCTTGCCGATGTGCTGGGATCGCTGCAGGGCGGCTTCGTTTTGCCGAAGCGCAGTCTCCATCTTCACACGGTCTGTGATGTCCCGGGCGACGATCAACGCGCAGTCCTTGAATGCCCCCAAATTCACCGGTTCAATCCTCGAACTAAACCACCGCTCCTGCCCTTGCGTAATCACGGCCCGTTCAATGCTGACTCCCGTGTTGGACTCCATCACTTTGAGGATATCGACCATCTGCCGATCGGCCACCGACCGCGAAAAGATCTCCCACATGGTGCGCCCCAGGTAATCCCCGGGAGCGCCTCCAAAAAACCGGGCCCCAGCCTGATTCATCATCAAGAAGCGACCGTCCCGATCCACCAACGCCATGGCCTCGGTCGCATTCTCAACCACCAACCGGTATTTCTCCTCGCTCTCGCGCAGTTTCTGCTCGGCCAGCTTGCGATCGGAGATGTCCCGGGCAAGCCCTCCAATCTCCCGAATCTCCCCATCCCGATACTGCGACAACGGGTTCACCTCCATCGTATGCCACCGACCGTTCTTCGCCCGTACCCGCATTTCAAAAGGCTCAGGACGCTCTCCCGTCCCCAACCTCTTGACAGCCTCCTCGAACAACCCCCTCTGCTTCGGGTCAATCAGATTGGCCAGGTGCATGTGCATCATCTCATCCCGCGAATAACCCATGAGCTTCTCGGCCGCCCGGTTGATGGAGGTGATCTTGCCCTCCAGATCATGACTGTAAATGATGTCGTTGGCGTTCTCGACCAACTCACGGTGTCGCTCCTCCAACGCCATTTCCCGCTGCAACTGACTCCGAATGCGCCGTGTCTGCTGACGCAGCCGCCATCGCAGCGTCATGGCCCAGAAAAAAATCGCCGCCAGGATCCCGCTCGCTGTGACCAGGAAGGCCGTGATTTGTTGAGGTTTGACAATCACTCCCTTTGAAAGAACCATCACATCCTGGTTCGATCGCAGGAGAAGCCTGGGATATTGCGTCGCAAGATCACCGCCGTTATCCGACCAGCATATCCCCGTCACCTGCACTCGGCTCCCCAGATCAAAGTCATCGAATCCTTCCTCCCCGACATCGAGATCCAAACTGGCTTCCATGAGGAAATCCTCGTCCTTCAGGATCAAGGTCTGACGCCTGGGGCCCTTCTTGAACTCCCACAAATCTCCTTGGGTTACAATCAACTCTGCCTCGTTCTCCAGGTTCGTGGCCTGCGACAAATCCACCCTCTTCGCCTGCGGTTCGTCAGCCTTGCCCTCATGCCGAAAGCGCGCTTCCCGCATCAGTGCCCGCCCCCGGCGCAGTTCCACAAAACCGGATGCTGTGATCCGGCTGCCACGCCTGAATGAAACCGCCATAGCACTCCTGGCCTCGATGCTGCCGGTCGAATCCCGTAAAAACAAGTGCTCCCGATATTGATGCGTCAATACTCCCTGAACCACATGCCTGCCCGCAGGAGTTCTCTCCAGCACAAGCCGGTTCAGATTGCTCATCGTGATCGGCGCAAGCGCAAAAAAATCCTCCTCGGCCGACCGCTGGATGAGAGCCGCATTTGTCAAAGCTTTGGGCTCACTGGCTTGAAGCCTCCCCGAGGATGCAACCGGCCATGTCATCGCCAGGATCAATCCAACAAGACTCCTCCAGGCCCCCGACTGCGATCCATTGATCCCGCCCTCGCCAGTCTCGCCCGTCTCAGTTCGCCATGGCTTCAAAAGGCCACGAAGCATATAAAATGATATGGATGCCCATAGTAAGCAAAGTCCCAAACCGGAAGCAATCACCCTCTGCATTCCCTCGGTCTCGGATTTTCCTGAGGGCCGTCAAGACAATATTTTTTAACGGTGGGCAGGGGTGGGTTGGGATCTTTCATGGTTTGGCAACCCGAGAGCCGGCCTCCTCCTCCCTTTGAGGCGAAGTCCGGGCTGGGGATCTTCGTTCCGCGCCGCTTCGTTAGTTATGAAGGATCGACGACTCCTCCATGGCCACAGTGAACCAGAAGGTCGACCCGACGCCGGCCTCGCTTGAAACGCCGATTTCACCGTGCATGAGCGAGACCAGATGCCGGCATACGAACAGGCTCAGGCCCAACCCCCCGGTCTTGGGATTGTCGGGCAATCCGCAGGGCACAAAGAGACCGGCCTGTTCCTCGGGAGAAATGCCCGTTCCGGTATCGCGGACCTCGAACCTCAGCAATACGTTCGAGGACACACCGGGCAGTCGCGAAGCGGAAACGATGACTTGTCCCTGGTCAGTGAACCGGATGGCGTTATCGAGCAGATGGGAAAGGACCTGTTCCAGGCGGACGGCATCGCCACGAAGCGACCGGGGCACTTCGCGCGACACCTGAAAGCTGAGCTCGATGTGTTTCTTCTGAGCCTGATTCAGGTGGAATCGCACCGCGTTCTTGAGGATTTCATGGAGATCGAAATCAAGAGTTTTAACGGTGGTTTCGCCCGTGTTGGCCCGCGCGAAATCCTGGATGACATCGGCTCGTTGGAGCAGGAGGTTGGCGTGATCGCGGATGTTTTCGGCGAAGCGCCGTTGTTCGCCGGTCAAACTGGATAACAGGAGAAGATGGGTCACACCCAGAAGCTCGCCCACGGGACGATGCAGATCCCGGCTGATGCGCAGCAGCAGTTCGAATTGTTGTTGACGACTGGCCTGGCCGCTCTCCCTGAGGTTGGCCAGATCAAACAAGGCCCGCTCCAGATCGGCGCGATGCTGATCCAATTGACGCTGGGTATCGCGCAAGCGGGCGGTCCATTGGACCTTGAGAAGGGCCAAAGCCGCCTTTGCGGCGAGGGTATCCAGGAAATCGAGCTCTTCTTTTCGCAATATACGCGGACGGTTCTCGAGGACGAACAGCAAACCGATGACCGTCTCCTCATTCTGGATGGGAATGCCCGCGTAAGCTTGAATATCCTGGCCGGGAAAAACGCGACCCATGCCAAAGGGATCGGCAGCGGTGTCCGAAATAACCAACGATTCTCCATGATCCAAAATCCAATCGGTGGCCGGGCCGGGGGTGAATTCCGGCATTAAGCCTTCTGCGGCGGGGAGGATCGAACTGGAGGTTTCGAGTCGGAGCGAGTTGGCCGCAGCATCCCGAATCACGATATGAGCCCCGAGCGTGGCGGGCAGGAACTGGCTGGCAGCCCGGGCAATGGGCGTCAGAAGCGAGCTCAGATCCTCCTCGCTTTTCAGCCGTCGTTCGATATCCGTGAGCGCAGCCTGGCGCTGCTGGAAAGACTCCAGTTGGCGACGGCCTTCCTCCATCTCCGACTCCAGGCGTTTTCTGTCCGAAACATCCCGAATAACCGCCAGCATGAAGTCGCGCCCCTGGAATCCCAGGGCTCGGCTCGACAGTTGGGCCTGGAAAATGCCCCCGTTGCGACGAAGACAGGACACCTCCAATGGATGAAAGTTGCCCAGCAACAGGCTTTCCCGGGACAACGCGCGACTTTCCCGGGTCAGAAGATGGGTGATATTCAGTCCCTTGAACTCCTGTGCGCTATACCCAAACATCGCGATCGCAGCCGAATTGGCCTCCCGGATGATCCCCCTCTCGTGCACCACAATCCCCTCGAAGACGGATCCTGAAAGCAGCGCGGCCTGAAGCAGATTCCGCGGGGATTCCTCGACCACGGCTTCGCCGTCCGGTGAAACTCGACCCGGAACGCCAAAGTGCTGAAAGGCCAGTGAAAGGACAAGCGCTCCAGCGAAGATTAGGTAAGCCGGCAATTCCTGAAGTCCCGTTTGCCACGCCAAACCCAGAAACACCAAAGTGATTCCCGAAGTCATTCCCACCCACCAAGCCCAGGTTTGGACGAGCCCTCCTGCGGCAACTGCCAGCAGGGCGAACACAGCGACCGCGTACGGTCCCGGGTGATGGTAAAAGGACAATCCACAATTCAGAAGGATCAAACCCAAAACTAAAGCCAGCGCCGGATCGTTCCAGCGCGGGTTCCAGGCCCACCGAAATAATAAACCGCGAAGTCCTAAAAAGACCGCCAACGTGAATAAACAGAAGTAGGATAAAGCCAGCGGAGTCTCAGGGGAATCGAACAGGGTCAAATCACCGAGATATCCCAGCATTCCCAGAGCCGACACCACCAACAACCAGGGAATTCGCTGTGAGGCCGATCTGGGAGCGCATGATGCGGCCGGAGCCGGGATCTCTGCGATCGCTGGCCTGGCTTCCAGGGGGGACACCCCGGGAATCTTGATTTTTTGGCTTCTGCGACTGGACATCGACCGGGTCCAAATCAATCCTGTTTTTTGGCGACGGCGGCCCGTGTCACGTAAACGATCACCTTGACGGCCAGTTCCATAAGCATCACCGGCTTGGCGATCAGATCGTTGCCTCCACTAATCACGGAGAGTGCACGGCTATCGAAATCCGCAAGGGCAGTGACAAAAATGACCGGGGTGTTTTTGTGGTTGGACAGGCTTCGGAGTTTGCTGCAAAGCTCAAACCCATTCATGCCGGGCATGTCGACATCCGAAACCACCATATCAAAGGGAGTGCATTCGAGCAGCTTGAGCGCCACCAGGGGATCCTCCACACCCACGGATCGCAGGTTGGCCCGATCCACCGCGCAGGTGATGGCGCGCAGAGACAGCGGGTCGTCGTCCACCGCCAGGATGTAGGCCTCGATCGGTTCGGGGACATCGGCGGCGGGGCCCTTCTGTAAGAGCAATCCCAGGTAATCAATCGTCTTGGCGGTGGTCTGAATCGTCGACGCGTTGAGCTCCTGCGGATTGGAGCAGAGCTCCTGCAGAAACGCCTCAAAGACCGATCCCACGTGTGGAATGGTATGAAGGTTGGCCAGGTTGGCATTGGCGGCCAGCGAATGAACTCGGGAAAACAGCTCTCGAATGTTTTGCAGGCGGCTTTCCGGCGATTCGCTCTTGATCAGGTGCTGCACCAGGCGCCGCATCGTTCCCATCGCGATGGGAGCGGACTTCATGAACGCACTGAGAATTTCGTTGTCCCCGTAAACATCCGGCATATCGAAAGACGCGGGGGAGGCCGGCAGGGAAGCCGCGCTGGCGGAGATCAGGGGCGCAACGGCAGGACTCGGGGGAGGAGGCGGTGACCAAGCGGGAGCTGGAGGAGGCGCCGGATCATAGCTGGGTTCGGCGATCGGCATCGAGGCCAAGGGCAAGGCCGGTTCCGGAATCCCTGGAGCCATCTTGACTCCAGGGGGCAGCCGCAATTGGCTGGTGGGATCCACCGTCCCGCCATCCGCAGCCGTTGACATCGGCAGGTATAGGATGCGATTGATCGCATTAATGATCTCCTGGGCGGAGGTGGTGGCCTTGTAAAAAACGTGACTCGCTCCTGCCCGGGACGCTTCCATGGCCATCTGGCTTAAATACGCATTCGTAAGGACAATCACAGGCAGCCGGTCAAAATTCCGTTGGGCGCGTATCTTCTTCAAGATGTCCAAGCCATTGATCTGCGGCAGCATGAGATCCAGCAGAACCGCGTGAAACGTCGTCTCGTGAAGACGATAGAATCCCGCCTGACCATCGGCAGCCACCTCAACTTCGTAACCCTCCTTTTCAAATTTGCTCCGGTATATATGGGCAATGATGGGATCGTCCTCGATGATCAACAGCTTCCTGGATGTAAATTGCATGGGCAATAAATTCAGTGCGACAGGTATTTCCGCAGGCATTCCTGAATGCTGTGCAGTTCGGCCACAGCTTGGTCAAAGAATGGCTCGATGCCCTCGGACAGGCCCGAGGCCGCGCGTTTTTCGATTTCCTGCAAGGGTCCAACAATGGTGTCCATGCCGCATGCGCCGCTGGATCCGGCACAACTATGCGCGAGACGACGCACATCGTCCAATCGATTTTCACGCAGGGCCTTCCGAAGCAATTCAAACTGATCCTTGGTCCGGGTGAGGTAAAGATTGGCCAGTTTCTGGATGCTTTCGGGCTCGTTGTCTGTCATTTCGACAAAGCGCTTTAGATTGACAACGGCTTCCCGGCGGACATGCCGTTGAACGGCCGGGTCCGAGCCCAATCCGGGCTCGCGGGAACTCGCCCTCGCAGATGCACCCTGGGTCCCCAGAAGGTGATTCCCCCATCGGGCCACGGCATCCCTCAGGATTTGAGGAGTGAAGGGTTTGGCGATATAGTCATTCATCCCGGCGGCCATGAACAACTCGCGATCGCCAGCCATTGCATTGGCAGTCACCGCGATGATGACATGCGGGCGTGTCCTGCCAGGCTCTTGAAACAGCCCTTGTCGTTCGCGCTGTCGAATACACCGCGTGGTCTGAATGCCGTCCATTTCAGGCATCTGGACATCCATGAATATGACATCGTAATCCTGTTGTTCCAAGGCTGCAAGGACTTCCCGGCCGTTGCCAGCCATTCGAACCTGGTATCCCATTTGTTGAAACAAAAACCGGGACACCTGACGATTGATCTCGTTGTCGTCCGCCACAAGAATCCTCATCGGGTACAGGCCCGCCAGAGCGGCTTGAGGCGCGGGTCCAACGCGGGGGCTTACGGCCGCAACGATCGCTGACGGCGGCTCGTTCAATGCCGCCAAGAGCTGCTCTCGCAGGTATCCGAGTTTGACCGGCTTTGTCACAATGGCGGCAAAACCCGAAGCGATATCCGTCGGCAGGCTGGTCCGGTCTTTGACCGTCGATAACAGCAGTAAGGGAAGTTTCTCACGGCTGGGCAACATCTTGATGTGGCCCGCCAAAAAAATCCCGTCTGTTTCCCGCAGGTTCCGATCGATAATCACGGCATCCAAGGCTTCCGAGGTCTGAAGGCGATCCAATGCCTCCCGTCCATTCGAACAGGAAACCACCTGCATGCCCCAAGACTGGGCCGCGCGCGTGATCATTTTTAAGCTCATCACTCCGTCCTCGACCACCATGAGTCGCAAACCGCGCAGGGCGCTCCGCGATTCCGACGTCTCCGACGGCGCCTTGCCCAATTCGTCAACAGGCGATAAAACCGGCGCGGTCGGCAGAGTGAAGGAGAAAGTCGAACCTTGGCCCGGCGTGCTCTCGATCCACATCTTACCCCCCATGAGTTCGACCAGGCTCTTGCTGATCGCCAATCCCAATCCCGTTCCTCCATAGGTGCGTTCCGTGGCCGCATCA
>Ga0116153_10000747_pt1 | contig 37098 bp, 32 predicted proteins | sample AD_UKC028_MetaG_FD_89896 | JGI IMG/M metagenome (GOLD analysis project Ga0116153, IMG submission 89896) | Active sludge microbial communities of municipal wastewater-treating anaerobic digesters from USA - AD_UKC028_MetaG | ecosystem: Engineered > Bioreactor > Anaerobic > Digestate | place: USA...
AACTATCCCTTCGTCACTGCCGGACCGCAGTGACCTGTTCGCCCCGGCGAGGACAATACCGGACCTGACAAGGGGATTTTCAAACTTGATCTGACCCTTCTCGGCAAGGAGGAGATCCTGATCGGTAAGGAAAAACCCGTGAGTGGCCAGGTGGAGGAACCTGGGGTCCTTTCGCTGGTAAAGGGCCTCTTCCAGGGCCTGCGGCCCTGTCAGAAAAATGATGTTCTTTTTTCCCAGGATCGATGCGATGGATTCCACCTCTTCCCTGGTACCCGGGAGTGATGAAAACCCCTGCGATGACATGTCCCGGGAACGTACGGCCGTGGAACGCTTTCCCGCGGGTTTTATGCCGAGCTTTTGGCTTGCTTCCTTAAGACTCTTTTCATCAAGATCGTAGTCGGGGTCCCCGATGATGAGGGGTTCTGAGGATCTGCCCTTAACGATGCCGAAGCCGAGGACATCTCTTCCCGAACCGAGGTAATTGAAAGTATAATCCTCTATGAGATATCTTCCATCGGGGTTTTTCAATACCTCGAATGGAATGAGATTAAGGTTGCCGTCAGGTGAGAGATATATCTCCCTGGCACCTTTCAGGTCCTTGACAAGCGGCTGAAAAATGCGGTCGCAAAGCTTCCTGGCAAGCCTCGACGATTCCTTTCCCTCGGGGTCTGTCTGGTAATTGCCGACCACCGTTTTAAAATCGCGGATCAGACTGTCGATCTCATCCGCGCTGCCCAGATCGACTATGAAAACCTCCGATGCCCTTCCCGAAGGCACGATAAAAGCGATGTAATGAGAGGGCAGCCACCTTTTTTCCTTTCCCTTCGCAGTGAAGGAAAAAATGGGCAGACGGGCAAAATCGATGAGGACGCTCCCTCCTGGCAAGGCACCTGCCACCTGGCCAACGTCCGCCTTCGAAACCTTCTGGTTTCTGGCGAAGACCTCGCTCGCCTTGCTAAGCTCAGCTTCAAGCTCGCGCTTCTTTGCTTCCAGTTCTTCTATTTTCCTTCGATAGGCCTCAACACTTTCCTTGCCAGGGCCTGAAAAGGTCAGCTTTGAGAGTTGCGAGCGCACCCGGGCGAGTTCCTGGAATTTCGCAACTATGCCTGGATCATCTGAAAACACGAGTGCGTCCTGAAAACGCTTCTGGGCTTCCAGGACAACACCCTTTCGCTGGAGCCACACCGTGAATCCGGCCGCCCTCGCATCGCTTCTGTCTCTCATCCGCCCCGCGACAAGGGTCAGGAACGCCGAAAGCTGACCTTCCCTGGTAGCCAGGAACTTGAGCTTCTGATCTTCGGACGTAAAACTCATAACCTGATCGATAAGTTTCCTGTCAATGTCCTGCGCGCGGAGCATATACGTGAAAGCGTTGTCGTACCTGCCAAGGGCCGCATAGAGTATCCCGAGATTGTTGAGGCCCGTCGCCACGTTGGGGTGATCGGGGCCAAAGGCCTTTTCCCAGATCTCCAGCGTGCGCCTGCTGAGCGGCTCGGCTTTCTGATATTCGCCGGTTGTGCGGTAAAGCTCCGCAAGGCCGCTCATGGCGGTGGCGGTATGAGAGTGGTTTGGGCCGAGGGCCTTTTCGTAAATGGCAATAGCCTGCTTATAGAGCTCTTCGGCCTCCTTGAAATAACCCATCGTTCTGTAAAGCTCCGTCAGACTGTAAAGGGCCGTAGCGGTATACTGATGGCCCGGGCCGAGGGTCTGTCTGTAGATGGAAAGGGCGCGCTTGTAAAAATCCCGTGCCCTGCCGTACTGTCCTGTCGAACGATACAGCTCGGCCAGGCTGTAAAGGGCCGTCGCCACATGGCGGTGATCAGGCCCGAAAGATTTCTCCCATGCCACCAGGGCGCGCTTGTAAAGAGGCTCCGCCCTCTGGAAGTCGCCCATGTTGCGATAAAGCTCGGCCAACCCGTATACCGCCGTAACGGTGTACGAATGGTCCGGACCGAGGGCCTTTTCGTAAATGGAAAGTGCACGCTTGTAGAGCTCCTCAGCCTTCTGAAAGCTGCCCATTGTGCGATACAGCTCGGCCAGGCTGTAAAGAGCGGTTGCCACAAACTGGTGGTCCGGGCCGAGGGTCTTTTCGTATATTCCGAGCGATCTGCCGTACAATTCTTCTGCTTTCTGGTAGTTGCCCATTGTGCGATACAGCTCGGCCAGGTTGGTAAGGGCCGTCGCCACATTTGAATGACCCGGGCCGAGGGCCTTTTCATAGATCGAAAGAGACCGTTCATAAAGGGGCAGCGCCTTCTGGTAATCCCCCATGACGCGGTAGAGGTCCGCCAGCCCGTTCAAGGAAGTTGCGGTGTACGAATGGTCCGGGCCGAGGGCCTTTTCGTAAATGGAAAGGGCGCGCTTGTAGAGATCCTCGGACTTTTGATAGTTACCCATGGTACGGTAAAAAAAGGCAAGATTATTTAAAATAGTAGCCACATCCTGGTGCTCCGGGCCGCGAACCTTTTCATATATGGCAAGAGACCTGTCATAAAGGGGCAGCGCCTTCTGGTAGTCCCCCAGGTTGCGATACAGTTCTGCCAGACCGTTCAGAGCGGCTGCAGTTGAAAGATGTTCGGGGCCGAAGGCCTTCTCGTAAATTGCAAGAACTTGCGCGGCAATTGGAATCGCCTCTTTGTAACGCCCTTCCTTTTGAAGCTGTGTATACTGCGCATAAAGGCGGTTCGCTTCTTCAACGGACTGGGATGAAGCAGGACCGGAATAGACGTGTATAAAGATGATAATCAGCAGCAGCACACACAGAGATCTTATATATGGAGGATATATGTTCATGATCACCCCTGCGGTCTCTTTATTTTACCTTGACACCCCTCTGGCGCTCTTCCGGATAACCGCCCTTACGTAGAAATAACATTCTCGTATGGCAATAAAATGTTGTCAATCAAAAACAATGCGTCGAAAACGGCCTCACAGCGCCCGCTTTTTTCAAACTAAATAAAAGCGTTCTTCCGCCGATAATATCATCAGAGGTGCAAAATGGACGATACCATGACAACCAGAGTTTTTTGCCCGCATTGCGGTTCAGAAATGTGTTCCGACTATGACGCGGTGAACAAGGTCAGAGTATTTGTTTGCACGAAACCAACATGTCTCTACCGGATCTATCCTGATTATCCCCGGCGGGCCGGCAACCAGGAGATATGCTATAATTGCGGCAAAATATTCATCGCAGGCCCGGACAGCACAGGCGTTCTATGCCCCCGCTGCAAGTCCGCAATGCAGAAGAAAAAAAGCAAACCGCAGGGCAGACCGCGGACCGGCACAAAGGTCAGGATCATTCAGGAAAGACTTACCGCCTGATAGTCTGACCCCCATTGATTGACGCCATCCTTTAATTCGTATCCAACATCTCAATATTACTGCTTGTTTAATATTTCTCAAGCGAGAATCTTTTCTTGCAATAAAACCGTCACTATGTTAAAAAAATTACAAGCGAGGTTAAATAATGAGCAATTTTCTTGATAAACTCTCCATGAGGCAGATGGTAAAAGACGATCTGGACTACATTGTGGAGATTGATACAAAAGTTCTCGGTGAAAGCAGAAAGGAATACTGGGTCGCCAAGATCATAAAACAGGCGGAAACAAGGCCCCCTGACGCGTCCCTTGTCGCAGAGATTGACGGAAAGGTGGCAGGCTTTATCCTGGGCGAAGTAAGCGGTTGGGAATTCAAAGTACCCAACAATATAGGATGGATCGACACGATCGGTATCGACCCCGATTACCAGAACAGGGGTATTGCAAAGGTCCTTGCCAACGGGCTTGTCGAAAACCTTCGAAAATATGGTGTTGATACAATCTATACCCTCGTCAACTGGAACGACTGGGACCTTCTCCAGTTCTTTCACGCCATGGGTTTCTCCAGAGGTGATATGATAAACCTGGTGCTGAAGGTCTGAAAAAAACCGTTTCAACCGTTTCAGCAGTTTCAACGATTAAAAATGCTGCAGCCCCGAAAACCGCAGCATTTTTTTATAGTTTTTTTCGGTTGGAACGGTTGAAACGGTTTTTTAACCTTCCTGTCTGACGATCTTGAGCTTTGTCTTTGCGTTGATCTTGTTGCCTTTGATCTTGTTGGCGGATTTGATATCGTCCACATCGACCCCGTATTTCTCGGATATCGATGAAAGGGTCTCACCTTTCTTCACGGTGTGGTACTTTACATTCTTCTTCCTGGCTGGCGCCGGTGCGGGTGACGCTGTCTTCTTCTTCTCCACAAAGCTTACAAGGCGGATCTTCATATTGGGGTACACCCTGTCCCCCTTGAGTTTGTTCGCCTGGCGCAGGCTCGATTTTTCGATGCCGTAACGCTCCGAAATATCAGCAAGGGTTTCGCCTTTTTTCACGATATGGTAGGTCTTTACCGCTTTTGTCGTCCTAACCCGCTCCTCATCATTCGACTTTTCGGTCTTTTCGGTCTTAGCGACCTTCCTGGTTGACTCGCCCCTGGCGGGCCTGTCATCGTCGTCCTTCTTTACGCTCTTTTGTTTTTTCGATTTATCCGGGTCCTGGGCAACATTCTTCGCAAGGACGGTGTGGCTTGATGAATCACCTGAATATTTCGGTACTGCGATGACCATTCCCGATCTAACCCTGAAATCGTTGTTATAACTGTTCACCATGGCAAGGTCTTCGGACCTCACGCCGAACTTCTTCACGATCGAGGCCAGAGAGTCTCTCTTCTTTACTTTGTAAGTGGTAACGCTTTTAATGGCCGGCCTTCCGGCAAGTTCGGCCTCCAGGTTATCATAGAAGGTTTGCCTGTCCACCTCAGCCGGCAGCTTTACCGAGTAGCTGCCTGTACCGGGAGGTGTAATGCCCCGCAATATCTCAGGATTGTAGGAACGGACGATATCGATATCGAGAAGCGATGCCTTTGCGATCAGGGTGATCGGCGTCGCAGGGGGTACTTTCAGCTCAAGGAACCTTATCGGGGGGTCATAACTGATCGCGCCGAACCCAAACTTTTCAGGATCCTTTGCGATGATCGCTGCTGCTATGAGCTGAGGGATATATTCCCTTGTCTCCTTAGGGATCCTGTCGTATTTGTATAGCTCCCAGAAATCGGTGGTATTGTGCCTCTCAATTGCCCTTCCGATCCTTCCCTCTCCGGCATTGTATCCGGCAGCGGCAAGGTACCAGCATCCGAACTGATTGAAAAGGTCCCTGAGGTATTTTGCCGCAGCGATGGTCGATTTCTCCGGGTCTCTGCGCTCGTCCACCCAGTAGTTCACGTCAAGCCCGTACCGGTCGCCGGTCGAATAGATGAACTGCCATGGACCCGACGCCTTTGCGTGCGAATATGCCTTGGGGTTGAAACCGCTCTCTATCATGGCAAGGTAGACCAGGTCCTCGGGCATATTGTGCTCCCTGAGGATCTCGGTTATGATAGGCACGTAGCGTTTCGAACGTTTCAACCAGTTGGCAAAGACCTTCTTCTTGTCTTCAGAAAACCATTTTATGTAATATTTGACCGCGTCATTAAAAACAATAGGGATGTCAAAATTCTTGTCATAATTGTTCTTGAGGAGGTTTGAAATATCATCGTCATCTGTGGCGATCTCCAGGGAATAGAACTGCTGGTTCTTCCTTGTCGTCGTCTTGATCGACTTGGTTTTTGCTGTCCTGGGAGGGCTTTTACGTTCTTCCTTCACTGCTGGCGGAGATGCTGTCGGCCCTTCTTGTATAGGAGTTTGCACGGAAAGGGGCTCTGAAGGAGGTTTTTGGGGAGGAGTACTGTCATAGACAATGCCCGGCGAATTGGGATCGTTGAAATTATCCGCGTCGGCCCGGTCTGCTGCCGCAAATCCCATACAAAAAATGAAAAGAACCATTATGGTGAGATATGTTTTCATAACCTAATTAATCAAGCAAGTTTCATACCAGATCATTACTTTGATGATAATTGCAATACACCTGTCCTGTCAATAGAAAAATGGCCATTTTTCAAGCTAAATCAACAGTTTACCCTGTAACCCACGGTATCCTTTCGAGAAATCGTACGCAGGCATGCGTTTTTTATTTTCCATCTGCAATTCCCTGACGGTGAGCACTCCTTTTCCCGTGCTTACGATGAGCCCCTCTTTCGATATTTCCGTAACCGTGCCCGGCAGGCCTTTCGGCAACGAGGTGCTATCGGCAATGGAGTCGAATATCTTCAGCAGCTTCCCGTCGAGAGTGGTAAAAGCGGCAGGCCACCCTACCAGTGCCTTCACCTGGCGGTCCGCCGCGGCCGCGCTTTTTTGCCAGTCTATCCTGCCCATCTCCCTGGTGATCATCGGTGCATAGGTGGCATTGGAGTGGTCCTGCTTCGCTCCCTCCGCCATCCCCGCGGCGTCGATACGATCGAGTATGCCGGGCAGCGCATCGGCAGCCTTCAGGGAAAGCCTCTCTGACAGGGTTATGTAATTATCGTCATCCCGGATCGGCACATGTTCCTGATAAATGATATCGCCTTCATCCATCTTCTCGTTCATTATTATGAGCGTAACGCCCGTCATGGAGTCGCCCTTAAGGAGCGCCCATTGAATGGGCGATGGGCCCCTGTAATGAGGAAGCAGTGACGGATGTATATTGATGGGGCCCTTCGAGGGGACGTCGAGGGCCCATTTGGGCACCATGAGTCCAAATGAAACCACTATAAAAAGATCCGGACTGTGATCTGCAATGGACTTGGCCTCTTCGTCCCTGAACGAATCGATCTCGATAAGGGGAAGGCCCATTTCGGATGCGGCCCTTTTGACCTCATTGTCGTCAAGCTGATATCCGCGGCCTTTGGGCTTTGCCTTTTTCGTCACCACGGCAACGACGCTGTCACCCGTTTTGCGCAGGGATGGAACGGAAAAACCGGAGGAACCGAAAAAAACGATCCTCATTTATCCTTCTTGGTGATTTTTTTCTTGAAAAGGTTTTTTTTCAGCGGACTCAAGAGATCGATAAACAGGACCCCGTTCAGATGGTCTATCTCGTGCTGCATGGCGCGGGCCAGCTGTCCCTCGCATTCAAACTCGACCGTGTTGCCCTTAAGGTCGATGCCCATCGCATGCACCTTTTTCGCTCTTTTTACGAACTCGTAGTAACCGGGGACGCTCAGGCATCCCTCTTCGCCGTTCTCTTCGAGCTGGGTCTCCACGATAACGGGATTTATAAGGATGATATGGCTCTTTTCTTTCGGGTTGAGGGACGCATCGATCGCAATGAGGCGAATGGGAAGACCGATCTGGTTCGCAGCCAATCCTGCTCCACGGGCACCGATCATGGTCTCGATCATGTCTTCGGAAAGCCTGACGATCTCGCCGGTGATATTGTCTATCGGCTTCGCCAATTCTCTCAGTACCTGGTCGGGAATGGTGCGGATATCAAGAAGTGCCATTCATTATTTTTAAACTATATCGGCGGCAGAGTCAACTGTAACGGCAGTTTCAAAGTTTCAGGTTTTACGTTCCAAGGAAAAGAAATAAAAAAAGATCATTTCAACATGCCGTTATCTTTTCATTCTGAGACGTTTCTCAAACTATGAAACTTTGAAACTGTTTTTAGGATTCGGGGTTGCGGTAATAGGGGAAGTGCATCAGCATCTTGTTCTCTATATCATCAAGAATGATCACGGCCAGCTCTTGCAGGTCGCCCGCACTTTCCCAACCGGCAGGTTCGTATTCTTCACCGGTCATGAGGATGAAGAAATTCGAGAGCCTCTGAGGCCTCCAGTCCATCATGGCCTTCACCGTTTCGGCAACATCCGTCTCGACCTCGACAAGCCCGAGGTCTATCGCGCCAAGAGCCATCTGCACACAGTGGAAACACCTGTCAAGGGGAGGCAATCCTGCGCCCTCGAGAAAACCGCGCGCCTTGACGCTCACCGGCATTGCGTTGAGATCTTTGAAATGACCCGTATCATCCATCATAATACCCGATATATTTATACTCACAGCGCCGGGTTAATCAAGCGTTTTCGAATCTGACGGCCCGGCAAAAAACGTTGACTCCCTTCTTTCGTTAATGATATCGTTTAATATGTTCGGCCTTGGATTGCCCGAGATAATTATCATACTTGTCATCGTCGTCCTGATCTTCGGCGCGGGAAAGCTCCCGAGTATCATGGGCTCAGTCGGCAAAGGCATCAAGGATTTTAAAAAAGAGATGAAGGAACCCGACGACAGGGAAAAATAAATGCGCCGCGCTAAGAGATCTCTGAGAGAGGCGCAAGAGGCCCCGGCGTGGACAATAAGATATTTATCGGCATAGGCTCGAACACGGGCAACAGCTACAAGAACTGCATCATCGCGATCAAGCGGATCTCCAGCGATACGCGGGCCAGTCTCAGGTCCATATCATCCTTTTATTCGACAACACCCGTATCAGATATCGAACAGGACGATTTCATCAACTGCGCCGTTGAAATAGACTGGCGGGGCAACCCCCGGGAACTGCTTCAGTTCCTGAACACCATAGAATCTTCAATGGGGCGGATAAGGGAAGAAAAGAACGGGCCGCGCATCATAGACCTGGACATACTGTTATACGGCGACGCGGTCATTGAGGAAGCACCCCTTTCAATCCCCCACCGCGAGCTTCATCGCAGAAAGTTTGCCATAATGCCCTGCATCGAGATCGACCCCGGCCTTGTCCACCCTTCACTCAATAAACCGCTCGGCAGTTTTCTTTCCGGTATAGGTGACGATCAGCGGGTCTTAAAACTCGAAGGCATCCCCTTTTCAGAGGACACATAAAAAACGTTTGTTCGGTTTCTCCGGTTTGTATGGTTTGTATGGTTGTAAAAACCAAACAAACTGAAGAAACTATATAAACCGCATAAACCTGGTTAAGGTTGCAGGTGGGGTTTGATGATGACCTTGATGGACTCGCGGCCATCGGAAACCAGTTCAAAGCCATGGACGATTTCATCCAGGGGAAGGCGGTGGGTGACCAGATCGTCGACGTCGATTTCTCCTGATCCGATCAGCTTTATCGCATCCATGATATCGGGCGGCCCGCAGTAGTAGGAAGTGAGGATGGTTATCTCCTTCATCCAGAAATCATTGACCGGAACAACAACCTCTTTCTCCGGCCCCGGGACGGCAAAGAGTACGACAACGCCCCCCTTGTCCACACATCTCCATGCCTGGTCAACAGCCTGCACGGCAGAGGCGCACAACAATACGGCATCGGCCTTCTTCCCTATCACGGCGGCAAGTCTTGAGGGTACATCATCATCGCCCGCGTCGATCGTGATGTCGGCACCTGAGCGTGCCGCGATCTCAAGCTTCTTAGCGTTGACATCCACGGCGATCACCCTGCATCCCCTGGCGCTTGCCAATTTAACATGGAGCAGTCCGGACATTCCGCAGCCAATCACCAGGACGCTGTCTTCCTTTTTTATCCCTGCCAGCCGCTGGGCTCGCACCGCGCACGCCAGGGGCTCAAAAAAAGTGCTTTGATCGTATGTGACATTTTCGGGCAGCAGGTATGTACCTCTCTCCACGAAGATCTCCGGGACCAGGATGTATTCGGCAAAACCACCCGGCAGCCGCTCTTTGATCTCCGTGCACTGGGGATAGTGTCCGTTTGAACAGTAAAAACATTTACCGCAGGGTATCTTGGGGGGAATGAAAACCCTGTCGCCCGTCTTGTACCTTTTCACTTCACCGCCGACAGCCGTAACTTCGGCTCCGATCTCATGCCCCTGCACGAGCGGCGCCCGCGGGAGACGGTACCATTCCACGATGTCGCTGCCGCAGATACCGCAGGAATGCACCTTGACCAGCATCTCTCCCGGTCCCGGCACCGGCGTCGGGACCTCTTCGATCCTTATGTCCTTATTGTTGTACCAGTAGGATACTTTAATGTCTTTCCTTCTTTCGAAAGAACCGTCAGCCGCGGCCCTTCAGAGTATTATAGAGATCGAGGGCGGCGGCCGGGGTCATGTTGTCGTGGACAACGGCCCTAACGGCCTGGATCATGGCCACCGGAGCATCAGACTGGAAGATATTGCGCCCCATGTCCACACCGGATGCGCCTTGCTGTACCGCGTTATAGGCCATGGTCAGGGCATCAAGCTCGGGTATCTTTTTGCCGCCTGCCATTACGATCGGTACGGGGCATGAAGCGGTGACGGTATCAAAGTCCTTTTCCACGTAATAGGTCTTGATATAATGGGCGCCAAGCTCGGCGCATATCCTGCAGGCAAGCTGGAAATACTTCGCGTCTCGGGCCATGTCCTTGCCGACCGCGGTCACGGCCAGTGTCGGAATGCCGTACCGGTTCCCGATGTCGACCATTCTGGTCATGTTGATGATAGACTGTTTTTCGTATTCGCCGCCGATGAAGACCTGAACGGCCATGGCGCACACGTTGAGACGGATCGATTCTTCGATGTCCACGGCAATGTCCTCATTTGAAAGTTCCTTGAGGATGCTCGCGCCGCCGGAAACCCTGAGCACGATCGATCTGGAGGTCGAGGGCGGCACCACACTGCGCAGTATTCCCCTTGTCAGCATCAGGGTATCTGCGTAAGGCATGAGCGGCAGGATATTGATATCGACCCTCTCCAGGCCGGTGGTGGGCCCCTGAAAATACCCGTGGTCGATGGCCAGCATGACCGTCCGGCCCGACACCGGGTTGAATATCCGCGCCAGCCTGTTCTTTATCCCCCAATCCAGCGAGTTGGAACCTTTCAGGAAAAAACCTTCCGTTTCCTGAGGCCTGTCCGTATAAAAGTTTTTGGCTTCTTTGATCCCGTCGGTATCAGCCATTTTTTTCTCCTTTCTTATTGTGAAGTTTCCCGGGGAAATAACTAAAAGCTTTTTGCTTCGCAGAGTATAAAACAACCCAATATCGCGGTTCAAGTTAAAAAACCTGCGCACACCGGGCGTGATGGCGTAGGACCGGGTCAACCGATGCGATGAAAGACTTCACAGTCAGGACCTTTTATGATAGAAGAATGTCACGGGAACAAAAGGACCGGCCATGCTTGAAGAGACTGTCATCAGATCGTTCATAGATATCGGGCGCGACATCTTCCTCAGGGGACTTATAAGCTCTCACGCGGGAAACATGAGCGTCCGGGCGGACAAGCACCTGTATATCACCCGAAGGGGTTCCATGATGGGGCGCCTGCACGGCGCCGACATAATCGGGATCGACCTTGAGCGTGCCGATGACCCGAACATCCTTTCGGCGTCATCTGAGCTGGTCGTCCACCGGGCGATATACCTCAATACGGACGCCCTTGCGGTCGTTCATGCTCATCCCCCCTATGGAACGCTTCTTTCCATGGCATACGGGGAGATCGTTCCCGTCGACTCGGAAGGCTCCCATCTTCTGAAAAGCATACCTGTTGTCACCCCCGAAAGAACCATAGCCTCCGACGAGGCCGCGCAGGCCGTCAGCGGGTGTTTGAAAAACCACGGGATCGTCCTTGTAAGGGGCCACGGCAGTTTCGCCCGCGGCGACACTCTGGAAGAGGCCTACATGCTCACCAGCAGCCTTGAGTCCTCGGCATTCTACCTTTACCACCTGGAAACGCTGAAACCTTAACTGGTTCGTACGGTTTGTCTGGTTTATGCGGTTTATACAGTTTGTCTGGTTTTTCTGGTCCTTATCAACCAAAGAAACTAAACAAACCGGAGAAACCGGATAAACCATTTTCGTCTCTGTAACGTTTCACAAACTTTCAAACATTGGAACTATCTTTAATATCCCAGCGCCAGCCCTTCCCGTCTCGGGTCGGCGGCACCGTAGCGGGCCTGCGTCACCGGATCCACCAGTATGCTCGTCGCCGCGCCCATGGGGCCGTGGAGCACCACGTTGTGCCCCATCTCCTTGAGGGCCTTTATCGTATCCGGGCTTATCCCCTTTTCGATGCGCAGTTCGTCGGGCATCCATTCGTGATGGACCTTCGGCGCGTTCACCGCCTCCTGGATGTTCATCTTGTGATCGATGACATTCATGATGACCTGCAGGACCGTCGAGATGATGCGTGAACTGCCGGGGCTGCCCGTCACCAGAAAGAGTTTTCCCTGCCGGAAGACCATGGTGGGTGTCATGGCCGTTATCATCCTCTTGTTCGGGGCAATGGCGTTCGCGTCCCCCTGGATGATCCCCGCGTCATCGGGTTTGCCCGGGTTTGCGTTGAAGTTGTCCATTTCGTTGTTGAGCAGAAATCCCGCGCCTTCAACAACTATGCCGCTGCCGAAGTTCCCGTTGAGCGTGTATGTGCTCGATACCGCGTTGCCTTCCCGGTCCACAACGGAGAAATGCGTCGTCTCGTCTTTCTCGTAAGCCCTTGCATCACCCGAACGGATGTCTTTGCTTGCCGTTGCGCGTGAAGCGCTGATACCCGATCTGAGTTTGGCGGCGTATGACTTCGACGTCAGGCCTCTTACCGGTATGGCCACGGCATCGGGGTCGCCGGCATATACAAAAAGGTCGGCAAAGGCCCGCTTCATCGCCTCCGCAACGAGATGCAGCGTGGCCGCGCTGTTGTGCCCCGTGCGGGCAAGGTCGAAACCCTCCAGGATGTTGAGCACCTGGGTTATGCACACCCCGCCGGAGCTTGGCGGATACATCGAGTAAACGTCATCTCCGCGGTACGTCGTATGGACCGGACTGCGCACAACAGGCGAATACGCGACAAGGTCATCTTTTGTCAGCAGGCCTCCGTTCGCCTTCATCTGCCTCGCGATCCTGTCCGCGATATCTCCCCGGTAGAAAGCTTCGGGCCCTTCCATGGCAATGGCCTTAAGCGTCCGCGCAAGGTCCCTCTGAACGAAACGGTCCCCGGCTTCGTAATAACCCCCCGACGGCTTGAAGAATATCTTCGCCGAGTCAGGACGGGCCCTCAGTATCTTTTCGTAGGACTTTATGTCAGCTGAAAGACCGGCATTCATGACAAATCCTTCCTGCGCGTACCTGATGGCAGGCTCCATGGCCTTCGCAAGGGTGATCGTCCCGTTTCTCTTGAGCGCGAAGGCAAGGCCAGCCACCGTACCGGGCACCGCGACGGCTATGTAGCTTTCCCGGCTGAGCTTTGGGTCGCCCCGGCCATCCCTGCCCACGAACATGGTCCGCGTCGCGGCCCCGGGTGCCCTCTGCCAGAAATCAATGGCGACGACCTCTTTCTTTTTTGCATCGTAGATGAGCATGAATCCGCCGCCGCCGATATTGCCCGCCCTGGGAAGGGTCACGGCCATCACAAAGGCTGCGGTCACCGCCGCGTCAACGGCATTGCCGCCCTTCTTCAGGACCTTCAATGCCGCTTTTGTCGCCAGATCCTGCCCGGTGACGACCATGGAGTGCTTTCCCTGTACCGGAAAGGCGATCGCCGTTTCTTCGGCAAAAGCGGTCCCGGCCGGTGCCATAACAGATATCAAACATAGCGCTACAAATAAGTTTAAAAAAGGATATATGCATTTTTTCATATTCATCCCCTCATTTAAAAATATTACGGCTTAATTATAATAACGCGGCTGCGGTGTGCCAGGTTAAGTCCCGAGGCTTGAAATACGGTTCCGCTCTTCAGGCCCCGGCCCGTCTGTCCAAAACTTCTCTGACCTTCACAAGGAGCTGTGTCGGTGATAGCGGTTTCGGGAGAAAATCGACCTCAGAATCTGCGATACCCTTGCTGAGAACGGTATCTTTTGTATGTCCGCTGGTGAAGAGCACCTTGATGTCGGGCCTTATCTTCCTCACCTCTTCATATACCTCCCGCCCGTTCTTCTTCGGCATAACGGAATCAACGATCATGAGGTCGATCTCTTCGTGTTTTTTGAACTTTTCCACTGCGTCCTCGCCGTCAACCGCCTCGATTATTTTGTACCCGTACTTTTCGAGCACTTCCCTGACAAGGCGCCTTAGGTCCGAATTGTCTTCGGCGATAAGGATGGTCTCTTTACCCCTTTTTATAACGGGCACAAATTCCTGTCTCTGCGGCGCTTCCAATCTGACCAGGGGAAGATATATCCGGAAGGTGGTACCTTTGCCCGGTTCACTGTAAACATTGATAAACCCGTTGTGCTGTTTTACGATACCGTATACAGTGGAAAGACCAAGTCCGGTTCCCTTGCCAACCTCTTTTGTGCTGAAAAATGGTTCAAAGATCTTTTCCTTCGTCGCCTCGTTCATGCCGACACCGGTGTCAGAAACAACGATCTGCACATATTTACCGGTTTCCCCGAAACCATGGACATCGATAAATTCGGGATCAATATCCGCTGTCGATGTTTCGATAATGAGCATGCCCCCCTTCGGCATGGCATCCCGGGCATTGGCAACAAGGTTAAAGAGTATCTGATCGATCTGGGTTGCATCCGCCATAATGACCATGTCATCGGGGGCAAGGGACACTCTGAACTCAACGTCTTCCGTAAGGAGCCTCTTGAGCAGCTTCTCAGCCGACCTGATGTTCTCGTTGATGTTCAGGGGATTGAGCACGACGGGCTGCTGCCTGCTGAAGGCAAGAAGGCTCCTGGTAAGGTTCGCCGCCTTCTGCGATGCGGCGATGATCTGGTCGACATACAGCCCCAGGTGACTGTGTTTATCTATCTCCATCTGCAGGAGACCGGCATACCCCATCATTGTTGTGAGTATATTGTTGAAATCGTGAGCGATGCCTCCTGCCAGATTTCCGATGGCTTCCATCTTCTGGGATTGACGCAGCTGTGATTCGAGCTTCTTGAATTCCGTGATATCTTCACAGGTCACAAGGTGATGGCCGGAGGCAAGCTTTATGGGAATGAAGTTGACCGTCTTTTGAGAACCGTCTTTGCAGGCAACAGTGAAGACCTTCAGTTTCTTTTCTCCCGGTCTGACATTTATGAATTCTTCCTTCCAGACACCAACGGCCTGCTTTCTATAATGATCGTCTGGATAGGCCTTTCTGAACCATGTCCTTCCATCGGGGACGTCCGCCTCGTCATATCCGAACATTTCCCTGAACTTGGCATTGACATAGGTGAAGCGGCCTTCACCATCGATAAGCACCATGGCGAAGGGGGCGTTCTCGGAAAGGGTCTGGAGTTTGAGCCTTTCGTCGTTCAGGGCCTCTTCTATGCTCTTGCGTCTCTTAATATCACGGACAACGACGAGCATTCTGTTTTTATTCCCGATATGTACCAGCTTCATATGTATCTCTACCCAGAAGGGTTCATTGGCTTTGTTCCTGATTATCCATTCAAACAGCTGGGGCTCCCCGTCGGTCGCCTTTGTTATCAGCTGCCGCATGTCATCCGGTGTATAAGGCGGAGAACCGTCCGCGCAAAGCTTCTCAAGACTGAGCCCATACATTTCGCTGCGGTTGTAGCCAAACATATCACACGTCACCCGGTTCATATTCAGAATGACGCCCGTGTCGATCTCCTGAAGAAAAATAGCATCATTGACAGTATCGAAGATGGTCTTGAAACTCTCTTCGCTTTCCTTCGCCTTCAGTTCTGCCTGCTTCCTGTCGATTATCTCCTTTTCCAGTTCACGCTGTTTCTCTTCGAGTTGCAGCATTTTGCTTTCCAGCTTTTGTATGAGGCGCCTGTTGTGTTCGGCAAGATAGTCCGCATCGTCGCCCGCAGAAGTGCTCACGGTTAAGACACGGCCCTTGTCCTCTTTTGATCGTATAACCCTGTCGATAACGCCAAGGAGGTCATCCGGTTCCATCGGTTTAACGATGTACTCATCGGCGCCCAGGCTCAATCCAAATTTCTTGTCAGCCTCTTCTGTGTATGTTGCTGTGTAAAAGATGAAAGGAATATCACGAAGTGCGCTGTCTTTCCTGCACTCCCGGCATAGCTGAAAACCATCCATCACCGGCATGAGAACATCGGAGATGATCAGATGAAAAACATCATTTCCCAGCCGCTCGAGCGCCTCTGCGCCGTTTTCGGCTGACACGGCCTTGTGGCCTTCGCCCTCAAGCAGCGATGACAGGTAGTAGAGGTTGTCCCGGTTGTCGTCGGCGATAAGGATATTCAAGCAATCCTCCTTTGTTTCCGTCAAGAGAGATAACTCTTCATCTCATCAATAAAGGTCTCGGGATCGATGGGCTTCTCGATATATCCCGTACAGCCAGCCCCTAATGCCTTTTCCTTGTCACCCGTCATGGCATACGAGGTCACCGCGATGATGGGGATGGTGTTTAAAGCCTCATGTTTCCGCAATTCGCCGGCTACGCCGTATCCGTCCATATCGGGAAGCTGAATGTCGAGCAGTATGGCGATAAGTCCCGGGGCGGACGCTTTATCTATACCCTCTTTCGCGCTTCTGGCTTCCATGACCTGAAAACCGTTCTTTTCGAGCAAGAACTTCATTAGGTATATGTTCTGTTCATTATCTTCGATAACCAGAATGGTGTTGTTCACACCGCCTCCTTTCCGGATGCCGGCAACACGACGGTGAACGTGCTCCCTTTGCCGGCTTCGCTTTGCACAAATATCTCCCCGCCCATCATATCGATAAGCTTCTTCGTTATGGACAGGCCCAGCCCTGTGCCTTCATGCCTGCGTGACAGACCGGTATCGATCTGTCGGAAAGGTTTAAAGATATTTTCCATGTCTTCCGGCCTCATACCGATGCCGGTATCTCTTACAGAGATAACAACACCCGAATTGCGAACCGAGCAGGATATTTCTATATACCCTTTATCGGTAAATTTGATGGCGTTGTTAAGAAGATTGATGGCCGCCTGTTCGACCCTCCTCTGATCGCCCGTGAATATCCTTATTTCCTCCGACATTTTCAGGTTAATGGTGAGCCCTTTCTTCTCGGCCAGCGGAGAAATGGAATCGACCACTTTTTTAACGGAATCCTTCAGATCGAATGGCTCCGAAGCGATCTCAAGCTGACCGGCCTCTATTTTTGAAATATCGAGGACGTCGTTTATAAGCTCCAGGAGATGGCGTGAGCTGTTCTGGACCATGCCGAGCTGTTTTCGCTGTTCGTCGTTCAAGGGGCCCGCAAGCCCCTGGAGCAAAAGGCCGGTAAATCCTATGATGGAGTTGAGGGGCGTCCGGAGCTCGTGGGACATGGTCGCAAGAAAGGCCGATTTCAAATGATCGGCGGATTCGGCCTTCTCCCTTGCGATCTCCAGCTCTGCGGTCCTTTCCCTCACAAGCTCTTCAAGGTGGCCGCGGTATCTGGCAAGCTCCCTTTCGGCCTCCACGCGCTTGGTGATATCTTCGATCGTTCCTTCGTAGTAAAGTATTGTTTCATTCTTGTCCCGGACAACCCTGCTGTTTATGGACACCCAGATCCGCGTGCCGTCCTTGCGCTGGTGTTCAACCTCAAAATCTTTTATGACCCCATTTTCTGCAAGCAGTCTTTTCAAGCCCACCCTGTCTTCCTGTCTCACAAAGACCTGCTTTGAGATATCGGTCACCTCTTCCAGCAGCTCCTGCGGTGATGAGAAACCGTACATATGCGCAAGGGCCGGATTGGCACTGATGTATCGGCCCTCCGGGGTAGACTGGAATATCCCTTCAATGGACCGCTCAAAAATATTCCGGTACTTGGCCTCGGCTTTGATAACCGCCTCTTCCGCGCGCCTGCGTGCGGTGATGTCCTCGGAGGTCACCAGTATTTCACCGGATTCAAGTTTGACGGGGCTGAAATTCACGATCTTCTCCGTTCCGTCCTTGCAGATCACCCTGTTCTCGTAAGGTTTGTTCTCTCCGGGCTTGAACGCCTCGAACATCTTCAGCCAGCTCGATATCACCTCGTGCCGGTACTGAGCATCCGGGTAAGCCTTTCTGAACCATGTCCTGCCATCGGGAACGTCATTGATGTCGTAACCGAATATCTCCGTGAATTTCGGGTTGACGTATGTGTATTTACCGTCCTGAGCGATCATGGCCATGCCGAAAGGCGCGTTCCCGGTCAGGACCAGTTGTCTGTCCTTTTCTATGTGAAGGGCCTCCTGGATCCGCGAGCGCTCGGAGATCTCGCTCTCCAGCAGGGCCGTGCGGGCCTTCACACGCATACGCAGGATGAGATTATGGGCGATGACCATGAAAACCACCGCTAGTACCATAATTACAGCCCATTTTATCCAGCCGGGATAGGCAGTTTCTCTCAAAAAGCCGGTCCATTTCTTCAGGGACTGGTAGTACAGAGAACCCTGATCGGCCTTGAGCGCTTCGATATTCCTATCGAGGGCGGAAATGAGGTCCCTGTTTCTGCCCTTCGGCACGGCAAAGCGCAGTTCGGTGGGATTGAATATAAGGTTGGTGGGATTGACATCGTATTTCTTTTCATAAAGCAGACCGAAGAAACGGTTGACCACCCCGGCATCGGCCATGCCGTCACTGAGATGTCTGAAGACGTCTTCGTAACTGACCACTTCGATCAGCACGGGCCTCACCCCGAAGCCCCGAAGCATGTCCTGAAGCGCGAGACTGTGTATATCGTTCTTTACCATTGCGAGACGCTTTCCCTCAAGCTGAATAAATGAATCTACGCTTTTTCCTTTCTGTGCATATATCCGTCCCCAGTTGGAGGCTGCAACACCTGAGGTAAAATCCGCATACTTCGCCCTCTCCTCCGAATAAGCCACAGCGGCAAGGAGGTCTATCTCTCCATTTTTCAGCATTGACAGGCATTTGTCCCACTCGCAGGTGATATAAGAAAGGCCCCACCCTTCACGTTCGGCCACGTACCTGGCAATATCCATAAAGAAACCTTCCCCCTCGCCTTTTTCATTCACGGAGGCCATAGGGGGGTTAGGCTCCGCAGCAATGCGAACCGAACGTTTTCCTTCAGCAAAACCGGCAGGAACAATCAGCAAAACCAGGCATATGATCGCGAAAACTGCAGGAAGGATACACGAAGAGGCTTTTCGTGCCATAAAGACCATTCTATCGATGAACCCGGTTTATGTCAATTTATTGGGGCGGTCCAGCGTTTGAGCCGACACGCGCACTGCGGTCTTTTTTTCCAAAAACATTGTCGAGGACCTCGAAAAAACCTTCGCGGTGCGGATCATCCTCTTTCGCGGTCAGCAGGGAAACAGTTACAAAAAGGAACACGGACAGCAGCAGCAGGGGGATGTTGTAGGAAAACCCGAAGGTGCTCCAGGAAAGCATGTCCGTAAACTGGTATACAGGCACAAGCAGGGCCGGGATGACAAGTGAAGCAAGGGCGCCGTATTTTGTCGCCCTTTTCCATATCAGAGTGCCTATCATCATCGGCACGGCGACCGAGTAGCCGTTAAAGGCAAATGTCGCAACAGAAAAAATACTGCCTGGGCGCACCAGGGCGATCGAGGCGACCAGCAGGGAAAGCAGCAGCATAAAGATCCTGCCGACCGCCACCTCTCTGCCCCTGACGACTCCGGGTACATAGCGGCCAAGGATATCACGGGTGAGCATGGTGCTTAAACTGAGGAGCATGGCATCGATGGACGACATCAGCGCGGCGAGTATCCCCGCGAGAACCGCGCCGCAAAGATAAGCGGGCAGATAATTGCCCGCCATCCATGGAAGGACGGCATCCGATGCCTTGCCGGCAAGCCCCGGATGCACGTACGCGCCCCATATACCGATAAAGATCACAGGCGGCCAGGTAACGAGGACGATGAGCGGATAAGACACAACAAGCCTCTTGAGGCCTCCTGCCGTCCGGCCCGCCAGCAGTTTCATGAAAACCTGGGGAAAAACGATGACGGATAACGGTGATATGAAGAGATAACTCAGCCACTGTCTGGGGGTGAAATTACCCTCCCGTACCATAAGGGAAGGTTTTTCCGCTAACACCTTACCGGTTATCTCCGAAAACCCCCCGAGTTTCGCTCCGAGAAGAAAAAAGACCAACACCCCGGCGATCATGAAGAACAACCCCTGATATACGTTCACCCAGGCGGTACCCCGCATCCCTCCGATAAGTACATATATAACGACAACAGATAAGATACAGACGACAGCCATGCCATAGGGGATCGCCCCCTTTGTCATCATGGTAACGGCCACACCCCCGCCGATAAGCGATACACAACAATAGGGCACGGTAAAGACGAGCAGGAAGAGAAAAAACGTTATGGACACCGCGTCGCTGCCCCACCTTTTCCCGTACAGTTCCGGCTGTGTCATGTATCCCCTGCTTTTGCCCAGAAGCCAGGCCCGGTAACCGACAAGGTAGTACAGGGCCGGTGTGATTATGGCGGTCCCGAAAGCCACAAAACCATAGACACCGATCCCTTTATGGTAGGCTATCCCCGGGATGCCGATCATGTAGAAGGCGGTCATGTTCGTGGCGTACACGGAAATGATGAGGACCACGGTGCCGAGCGTCCTGCTGCTCATGAAATAATCTTCGGGCGTTGACAGGGACGCCCTGTAGCTGTACCAGCCGATAACGAGAACGACGGCAAAATGCGCGGCGACGATGGCGAAAACCAGCAGGTTGTCCATCAATCCCGACCGTTCTCTCCCGGTTCCGGCCACATCTTCATCACCCACCACGCGAAAAAGACGCTGCCCGTGACAGTAAGCAGACCGCAATACCAGAGATGGTACGGTATCCATCCAAACAACAGGGGCCCGGAGCGTCCCCAGGCCCAGTAATCCACATGGAACGCGCACAGCACGCAGACAGCTGATACAAATATGAGATCTTTACCCAACAGCACGATACCCCCCACCTTTTCGATAAAGAACATATAAGATACCTATTTGCGGGAAATGTGCAAGGAAAAGAACGGCTCAACGTTCCATGTTCCAGGTTTCATGCAGAATGATCTTTTCTTCCTCTTTTCCCTGGAACCTGGAACTTTGAACGTGGAACCGTTCTTTTAGAGTTTAAGCTTCAGGCCCGAATCCTTCTTCTCCTGGGAATCGTCGGGCTTCATCTCAGCCATCTTGATCTTGAGCCTTATGTCATTGGGGCTATCGGCATAGGCGATGGCATTATCGTGACTGACGAGCCCGGCCTGGTACATATCGAAGATATGCTGGTCGAAGGTCTGCATGCCCTCGAAGTACGATTCCGCCATGGTCTCTTTCAAAAGGGTTATCTCCCCTTTGAGGATGAGGTCCTTCACCCTGGGACTGTCGAGCAGGATCTCTATGGCGGCGGCGCGCTTGCCTTCGACCGTGGGGATGAGCCTTTGGGATATGATGGACCGCATATTGAGGGAAAGCTGCATGTATATCTGGAGATGGCGCTCGATGGGGAAAAAGTTGAGGATCCTCTCGATGGCCTGGTTGGCGTTGTTCGCGTGCAGGGTGGCAAGGCACAGGTGGCCCGTCTCGGCGAAGGTGATGGCATCTTCCATTGTCTCGGCGTCCCTGATCTCGCCGATGAGGATCACGTCTGGCGCCTGGCGCAGGGTGTTTTTAAGGGCATTGAAAAAGTTCAGGGTGTCAAAACCGACCTCCCTCTGGGTGACAACGCTCATCTTGTGATTGTGGACAAACTCGATGGGATCTTCGATGGTTATGATATGCCCCGCCTGATTTGAATTGCGATAATCGATCATCGCCGCGAGCGTTGTCGATTTACCGCTGCCGGTGGCGCCGACGACCAGGACGAGACCGCGTTTGGACATGGAGATGTCCTTCATGATGGCGGGCAGCCCCCAATCGTCAATGGTCTTTATGGTGAGCTTGATCTGGCGGATAACGATGCCGATGAAGCTCTTCTGCCTGAATATGTTGACCCTGAACCTTCCATACTGGGGCTGGAAAATGGCCAGGTTCATCTCCATTTCTTCCTCGAACTTCCTTTGCTGGCGCTCGTTCATGACGGCGTAAGCGAAACGTTTCGTGTCCTCGGCGGTCAGCGCATTGTCCCCGTAAAAAGAAACGATACCTTCAATACGAAATGAGGGGGGTACACCGACGGTAAAGTAGATGTCCGACGCGTCCTTCTCGACCATGTACTTCAGGTATTCGTTGATGATATCCATGGCATCACCTCGATGAATTGCTTAAATAGAACGACACTTCGTCCTTGGTCACAAGGTTCTTCGCAACGAGCTCGTTGCATGCCGCCTCCATGGTCTGCATTCCGATGCCCTTGCTGGTCTGGATCATGGATGGTATCTGTGCTATCTTGTTTTCCCTGATGAGGTTTCGTACCGCGGGCGTTGCGATCATGACCTCGAAACCGGCGACCCTTCCCCTGCCGTCCCTTCTCTTGAAGAGCGCCTGGGAAATGACGGCCTGCAGGGAACCTGAGAGCATGGAGCGCACCTGGTTCTGCTGTCCTGCCGGGAAAACGTCAATGACCCTGTCCACCGTGTCGGGCGCACTGCTGGTATGCAGCGTGGCGAATACAAGGTGGCCTGTCTCGGCCGCAGTCAATGCGAGCTGGATCGTTTCCAGGTCCCTCATTTCGCCGACGAGAATGACATCGGGGTCTTCACGCAGGGCGCTCCGCAGGGCGTTGGAAAAACTCTTCGTATGCGGTCCCAGTTCGCGCTGGTTGAGGAGGCATTTCTTGGAAGTATGGAGAAACTCTATCGGGTCTTCAATGGTAAGTATGTGCTCTTTGACGGTATCGTTGATAAAATCAATGATCGCGGCAAGCGTTGTCGATTTGCCGCTGCCGGTGGGACCCGTCACCAGGACAAGGCCTTTTTCAAGGCCGGCGATGTCTTTAAAGACCCTTGGCAGGTTGAGCTCGTCGAAGGTCGGTATCTTGCTCGGGATCGTCCTGAAGACCGCCGATTCTCCGCGATGCTGTTTGAAGACGTTGACCCTGAAGCGGGCAAGGTCGCCAAGGCCGAATGAGAAGTCCAGCTCCAGGTGCTCCTCGAAGACCTTCCGCTGAAAATCGCTCAGGATGTCATAGATCATGTTGTGCACGTCCTCTTTATCGAGGGCCGGCAGGTCGACCTTTGTCATTTCGCCGTGTATCCTGATCACGGGAGGCTCTCCCGCGCTGATGTGCAAGTCCGATCCCCCGCTGTCAAGGGCAAATTTCAACAATTCGGAAATATCCATATAATCCTCCTGATTTCTTCTATCCTTCTAAAGATTCGATCTCTTTATACGTCGGCAGGTCTTCAAGGCTCTTAAGCCCGTAAACCTCCAAAAACCGGTCTGTGGTGCGAAAGACGATGCGCTTGCCGGCGTCGCCGTTGCGTCCGGCCATTTCGACAAGCCTGCGTTCAAGAAGGTGTTTGATGGCCCGGGCGGAATCAACGCCGCGCACCACATCGATCTCCTTCTTCGTCACCGGCTGCTTATAGGCTATTATTGAGAGCACCTCAAGCATGGACCGGGTAAGCCCCACGTCCTTTTCCCTGACAAAGCGCTTCACGTAGTCACGAAAGACCGGTCTTGTCCTCATCTGGTAGCCGCCCGCGATCTGGGCTATCTCTACTGACCGTCCCCCGTCGCCATACTCCCTCACGAGGGCCCCGATGGCCTGCTCTATCTCCTCCGGAGGGAATTCGGCAAGCCTTTTCGAGATCTGCTTCAGGGTCACAGGCCTTGATGAGGAAAAAAGGACGGCTTCGATAATGTTTTTCAGCTCCATCGATCAACAAACCTTGATATCGTTTCGATTATCCTGTCCAGTTCTTCGGGGTACTCGAACCATTGCATACCTTTTTCTTTTGCGAACCAGGTAAACTGCCTTTTCGCATAGCGCCGGGTATTTTTCTGAATATCTTTTACCATATCTTCATATTTAATGGAACCACTAAGATAATGGAGGACCTCCCGGTACCCGATGCTCGAAAAAGGCTTGAGGCCGGGGTCATATCCCCTTGTCAGGATGGACTTCACCTCTTCCACAAGGCCGCTGCCGAGCATGGCCAGCACCCTCTCGTCTATCCTGCGGTAGAGCTCCTCACGGGGCTTCGTGAGGCCAATTTTACAGATATCATACCGGGGCTCCCGAAAACCGTGTTCCTGCTCAAGCTCCGACACCTTCCGGCCGGTCAGCAGGAATATCTCCATGGCCCTTACCGCCCTCACCATGTCCCGAAAGCTGATCCTGAGAGCATACTCCGGGTCGATCCCTTTGAGCCTTTCATAGAAAGCGGCAGGATCGGCCCGATGTTCAGCGCTGAGGCGCTCCCTGAGCGCTTCGTCCTTTTGGGCAGGGAAAAGTCCGTAAAAAAGGGCCCTGAGGTAAAGCCCCGTTCCCCCGACAACGATCGGCACCTTCCCCCTGGCACTGATATCGGCTATGGTCTTATCAGCCGCATCTTTGAAGAGGGCCGCGTTGAATTCTTTGTCAGGCCCTGCGATACCGATAAGGTGGTGGGGGACCGCCGCCATTGACACTGCTGGCGGCTTGGCGGTACCGATGTCGAAATACCGGTAGACCTGCATGGAATCGCCGTTAATGATCTCACCGCCGAAACGTGAGGCAGCTTCGGCAGCCAGGGCAGATTTCCCCGTGCATGTCGGTCCGCTGACCGCTATCAGCTTTATCCTGTTTGATAACATAAGTGATATACAGTATAATAACCCCCGTATGTATTCAAGGATTATCAAAATTGTCATCATCCTCATCCTGCTCCCCATGATCTTCGGAACAGGTTTCGGGTATGCCCTGGTCAATTACCTCGAAATACCCGACGTCAAACAGCTCGAAACCTTCCGGCCCAAATCGGCGACAAGGCTCTATGCCGACGACGGTACGCTCTTCGCAGAGCTTTTCGTGGAAAAAAGGATCCCCATCCCCATCACCGAGATGCCAAGGCACTTGAGGCTTGCCTTCGTCGCCATAGAGGATGTCCGCTTTTACAGTCACTTCGGCGTCGATGTCCGCGGGATAGGCAGGGCAATGTACCGTAATATCGTTAAAAAGGGCATTACCGAAGGGGCCTCCACGATCACCCAGCAGCTCGCCCGCGCCCTGTACCTGACTCCGCAGAAGACCTACAAAAGGAAGATCGAAGAGGCCATCCTCGCAATACAGATCGAGAGGACCTATTCGAAAGACGAGATACTCAACATGTATCTCAACCTTATCTACCTTGGGGAAGGCGCCCATGGCGTAGAGGCGGCTGCATACACCTATTTTCATAAAAAGGCCAGGGACCTGACCGTAGAAGAATCGGCCATGCTTGCCGCTCTCACCAAATCACCTTCACGGCTGTCCCCGTACAAGAACGCCGCCAGGACCGTGGAGAGGCGCAACATAGTCCTCAAGAAAATGTACGACGCGGGGTTCATAGACAAAAACAGCTATTCAAAGGCCGTCCAAACCGCCCTCGTCATAGCTCCGTTCAAGGCTTATGAAAAAAGGACGGGCTATTTCACCGAATACGTGAAACAGGTCCTCGAAGATTATGTCGAACATGCCCAGGACGTCTTTACAAGCGGTTTTAACGTGAAAACCACCATGAGCCTCAAGATGACCCAGTATGCGTACGAAGCCGTCGAAAAGGGCATGGAAGGCTACAAAAAACGTCACCCCGGCGTCACCGAACTGCCGGAGGTGGCTGTTGTCGCCATTGATGTCAAGACAGGGGAACTGAAGGTCCTCGTGGGTGGAAAAGACTTCTCCCAATCCCCCTACAACAGGGCCGTCCAGGCAAAACGCCAGCCCGGGTCCTCCTTCAAACCAATCATATACCTGACCGCGCTCGAACAAGGGCAGACACCGGACAGCAGGCTGCTCGATTCCCCCCTGTCCTTTACCAACCCTTACACCGGATCTGTGTGGAGCCCCAAGAACTACGGCAACAATTATCACGGCGAAGTGACCCTGCGCAAGGCCCTTGAGCTTTCCCTCAACACCGCAACGGTGAGGCTCCTCGAACAGACGGGCCTTGAGAACGTCATAGATATGGCAAAACAGCTCCATATAACCAGCAAGTTCGAACCGAACCTTTCCCTTGCCCTGGGCACAACGGAGATAGCCCCGATCGAGCTCGCCGCCGCCTATGCCACATTCGCCCGCGGAGGAGCATACATCCAGCCCATTTCGGTCAAGGCGATCACCACCATTGAAGGCGAGGAGCGCTACCGCGAACAGGCAGTCGAGGAACCCGTCGTTACGCCGGAAATAGCCTATACCCTTGTGGATATAATGAAAGGCGTCGTTAAGAACGGCACGGCCCGCGCCGCGGCAAAGATGCCCTACTACCTCGCGGGAAAAACGGGAACGACAGACGATTTCCGCGATGCCTGGTTCATCGGCTTCTCACCGAATCTGCTGTGCGCTGTCTGGGTCGGTTATGATAAAAGGACAAACCTCGGCGCAAAGGAAGCCGGCGGGACAACGGCCCTTCCCATCTGGATCGAGTTCATGTCAAAGGCCCTCCCACTCTATCCCAACACCGATTTCCCACCGGCAAGGGTGGATTATACACCATAAACGCAAAGGACCGCTTTAACCGTTTCAAAAACTCCAGCTGTTTCAACCGTTAAAGGGATTTTAAGCCATAAAGAATTTACAAATACGGGGATTTTTCATATAGTATTTGACTATTCCCATGGACGTCAAACAAAAGGCCTCCCTGTTCGCGGCCGTTATGGCCCTTGTGCTTGCCTTGAGCAAGTTCACCGTCGGGCTCTTCTCGGGCTCCATGGCGGTGGTCTCTTCGGGTCTTGACAGCCTCCTCGACGTGTTCATGTCGGCCATGAACTTTTATGCCATCAAGAAGGCATCCGAGCCGGCCGACGACGAGCACCGGTACGGTCACGGCAAGGCCGAGGACCTTGCGGGCGCCCTCCAGTCCCTGGTGATCGTGTTCTCCGGGTCCATCATCATCTTCAGGGCATCCCAGGTGTTCATCCAAAAAAAGGTGATCTCTTATTCATATCTCGACCTTATCGTCATGTGCCTCTCCCTCGCGTTCAGTTTCATAATAGCAGCGGTTCTCAAGAGGATAGGCAACCGCACCGGCTCGAACGCGCTCAAGGCGGACGCGCTCCACTACACAAGCGACCTCTATTCCAATACGGGTGCGATCATCGCCATAATGCTCACCTATTACACGGGGATAACCGCCTTTGACCTTGTTTTCGCCGTCATTATAGGCCTCATTATTATCTTCTCGGCCATAAATATATTCCGCAGCAGCATATCCGGCATCATGGACACCCGGTTATCGGATGAGATCGAACGAGACATCAGGGAGATCATCAACGGGATGTCTTTCCCCTCGGCAGGGTTCCACAAGCTCCGCACACGGCACTCGGGAAACAGGAAATACATCGATTTTCACCTCCTCGCCTGCAGGAAACTCCATGTCGATGAGGCCCACACGCTCAGCCACCGGATAGAGGGTGAGATCAAAAAAAGGGTCACCCTTGTCGATGTCATAGTCCATGTGGAACCCTGTGAGAACGAATGCGATCTCACCGAGATAACCTGTGTCCTGAAAAAAAGATAAAAACTGTTCCATGTTCCAGGATGAAAAGAAAAACAATCTTTATTTTTAAACGAACACCTGGGGTCAGGTCTTGTATTTGATCATTTTAGCGATTATTCCGTAAAGCATGCTTTCCTCTAGAAGTAGAAGACATACTTTGAAAATGATCAAATACAAGACCTGACCCCAGGTTCTGGGTGTTGCTTTTAAATATTTTACTGTATAATTATGGTTAAGGAGCGGGAGGAGTGACGGTTATGCGGTTTAAACGAAAATTGATCATTTTTCTCGTTCTATTTCTTTTCGCGGGGTGCGCAACCCAACAAACAAAATACCTGAAGGTTCATGAGAACCGTGACAAGTACATAAGGGTAGACCGTATCCTTTCCGATTCCCGCAAGGTCATCCACCCTTACCATCTCTACCGGTACCAGTTCGCGATCGTTGAAGACAACACGCCCAACGCCTGGGTGAACACAAAGCAAAGCATACTGGTGGTCACGACCGGCCTTCTGGCAATGTGCGATGACAGCGAGCTTGCCCTCATCCTGCTCCACGAGAACGCCCACATCAAGTTCAACCATGCGGCAAAGAACGCCCTCCTGTCGGATATAACCTCTGCGGCCTTCAGTATAGGCGGCCTGTTCATCCCCGGAGTGGGCTATGGGAACCTGCTCGTCAATCCCCTCCTCACCAGCGGCTACAGCAGGTCCCAGGAGCTTGAGGCCGACAAGGACGTGGTGGACCAGTGCCATCTGCTGGGCCTGAACCCCGACAATTACGTTTCGGCCCTGGAAAAGATGAAACAATACGCCGCGTCCAAAGGCAGCAGCTCCGATTCGACAGGCCTCTTTGACACCCACCCAAATCTGCAGACCCGTATCGACACGATAAACCGGATAACGGGCAAACAACCACAACCCTGAAAGACGGTTTTTTGTCGAATAGACCCGGTTTGTCTGGTTACTCTGGTTTGTTCGGTCATATGTACTTTTCCTGACCAGCGCAGTTAACTGAAAGAACAAGACAAACCAAAAGAACCGGACAAGCTGGTTGTTGAATATTGGTGACAACTTCTTTAAAATGGGAATGAATAATGGACAGACCCAAAAAGAAAGGGGTTTTTTTATTCATCATCCTGTGCGTAACGATCCCGGCCGCAATGGCACTCGTGCTGCCCATGGCCGATCGGGAGGTCTGCGCGCAGGCAGGCGGCATTGAACAACCGCTGGATGTAATGCCTCCCTTCGACGGGCCATTGAAATACCCTTTCACGAAAAATGATTCCATGGAATGCGGGCGCTGGCGATCGGGGTCCCAGGACTACCCTTATTTCGGCGCGCCAAGGGACGGGAACACGAGGAAACATGCCGGGATCGACCTGTATCCCTTACAGGGAGCGGGTACGCCAGTCAAGGCGGTGCTGGACGGGAAGGTGATCAGGGTCGCCCCTTTTTACACAAGACGCAACGGAGAGGTGACCTACGGCGTTCTCGTCGACCACGGCAATTTCACGGCCAATTACGCCGAACTTAAAAAACCGCCGCTTTCTCCCGGCGCCATTATAAAGCAGGGACAAATAATCGGCGTTGTAAGCGGCACGAACCAGCTGCATTTTGAACTGTATAAACCCGGGACAAAAAACTGGTTTTCCTGGTACGGCAGCGGAGTGCCGCCGGGCCTTATCGATCCGACAGGCATGATGATACGGGTCTTCGACATGAAGAGCGGCGAGGAGAAAGAATGAGATCGTGGATGATGGCCGCGCTTTCAGTCGCAGGCATCCGGGGCGTTCGCAATAAAAGCTGGTCTTTTGTGTGGAATGAAAAAACTACGCGGATGCCGGCAGTACAAGGCCTGTCGTTTTTCTCCAGACCAGCATGCAGTCGCACCTTCCGTCACTATAGTAAAGATGGTTGCAGTAATCCCGGAACTCACATTCGGATTGGCCCGCACAGTATCCTGGATAGGGGCTGCAAGAGGCTTCCCATGCCTGGCTGCCCGTTTCGTAGGGGCCATTAAGGGAAGGAACCGGGGAATCACTTCCATGTGCTGCAGAAGACAGGTAATGCCCGGTAAAAAATACCGGATGACCGTTTCTGAAAACCCTCTGCCCCATGGTCCCTCCAAAAGTATGAAGAATATTTTACACAGGACATATCAAGCAATATCTGTGCCTTTACCACGCCGTTTTAATTTCGGACAGTTAGCAAGACCCGTCCTGAAAAAACACGGTCAAGTCCCTTTTTGTTGACATCGGCGTGTCCGGTATTCTGACACATGTCCCGCACCGCGACAGCGCCATCGCGCTCGCCTGCCTGAACGGGAAAAGGCATGGTTTCTCAGGCGTCTCGAACTGACAAAGCGAAAAAACATTTATTCTTCGAGCACTTCCCTGACCTTGTTCAGCAGGGCGATAGGCTGGACAGGTTTCGAAATGAAATGGAAGTTCCTGTCCTCGATCCCTTTGTCGAGGACAATATCTCTCGTGTAGCCGCTGGTGAAGAGCACCCTGATGCCCGGTTTGATGTTGTTTATCTCGTTGTAGACCTCCCGCCCGTTCTTTCCCGGCATGACGGAATCAAGGATAAGGAGGTCTATTTCCCCTGATCGATTGAACTGCTCTATCGCGTCCGTTCCGTCGACCGCCTCAACGATGGAATATCCGTACTGGGACAACACCTCTCTCATGAGACTGCGGACCGCGGCGTTGTCCTCCGCGATCAGGATCGCTTCGTTGCCTCCCCTGGCAGGCGCCTGAGGCGGTCTTTCCTTTTCGGCTGTTCCGCACGCAGCAGGAAAGTACAAATGGAAGGTCGTCCCCGCCCCCGGTTCGCTGTCCACCGTGATATAACCTTCATGCTGCTTTACGATGCCATAGACGGTTGAAAGGCCCAGGCCCGTCCCTTTTCCCACCTCTTTCGTCGTATAGAACGGGTCGAAGATCTTTTCCTTCTCGGGCTCATCCATGCCCGTGCCTGTATCCGAAATGGAAACAAGGACGTATTTGCCCGGTTTGCCATAGCCGTGCACGGTCATGATTTCATTGTCCAGTTCCACCTGTTTCGTTTCTATGGTAAGAACGCCGCCCTTCGGCATGGCATCGCGCGCATTGGAGGCAAGATTGAATAGCACCTGGTCGATCTGGGTTGCATCGGTCATGATGGCCGGTTGTTTCGGTGCGAGTATGGTCCGGATGACCACATCCTCGGTTACCAGTCTTTTCAGGAGCTTTTCCGAACCCCTGATGATCTTGTTGATATCGTGTGAAGCAAAGGTCACGGGCTGCTGCCTGCTGAATGCCAGGAGGCTTTGCGTGAGGTCCGCCGCCTTCTGTGAAGCCGACAGGATCTGGTCAACATACATGAGCAGGGGATCGTCCTTGTCCATCTTCATCTGCAGAAGGCTTCCGTATCCCGTGAGGGCGGTGAGGATATTGTTGAAGTCATGCGCAATGCCCCCGGCCAGTCTCCCTATGGCTTCCATCTTCTGTGACTGGTGGAGCTGGGTTTCGAGCTTTTTCTTCTCCTCCACGGTTCTTATGCGATCGGTGATATCGCGCATAACGGCCACGGCGTAAACGGAACCGCCAACTTCTACCAGACGGGCCGTCATCTCCACCGGGACGAGGTCGCCGTTTTTCTTCCTCAGCGAGATCTCTATATTGATGCCCTGTCGGGAAACCGCCTGTTTTGACAGCAATTCACTGATCTGCGAGGACTCATTCGGCAGGACCAGGTCCATGAAAGACATACCGATGAGCTCCCTGCGCGAATACCCCGATTGGTTGCATATCGACTCGTTGACATCGGCAAGCACCCCCGTGGGAACACAGGCAAGGACAATACCATCGATGCTCTGGTCCAGCAAGACCCTAAATCGCTTGAAATCCTCAAGCCGCCTCTGAAGCTCGGGGTAGTAACTTTTTTGGATGGACTGCTCACCAAGGCCTATGATCTTTGCCCGCAATGCATCCCAGTCATCGGGTTGCTCAGAACGCCTTTTCATAGATCTCCTCGATGTCCTTCCTGTTCGGCTTGCGCGGATTGGTGACCATGCACGCATCCTGCATGGCGTTTTCGGCCAGCCTCGGGATATCGCGCCGGGGGGTACCCATCTGTCCGAGGGGCTGGCATACGCCTGCCGAGCGCTGAAGATGTTCAATCTTACCCAGGACGGCCTTCCTTTGCTGATCGGGAACCATACCCTCAAGATGAAGTCCCATGGCTTCACCTATAGAACGATAGCGCTCCGGAACGGTGTCATAATTGAAATCCATGACACGGGGAAGAAGGATGGCGTTGCAATGGCCATGGGGAAGGTCAAGGAGGCCGCCCAAACTGTGCGCCATGGCATGGACCGCCCCCAGGCTTGCATTTGAGAAGGCCAGGCCCGCGTGGAGGCTGCCCAGCATCATTTTGCTGCGGAGCAGAATATTGCCCGTATCCGACAGGAGGTCCAGCAAGCTCGACGACACCAGGCGGATGGCCTCAAGGGCGTGAAGGTCTGTGATCGGTGAGCTCGCATCGGAAACATAGGCCTCTATGGCGTGCGTCAGGGCATCCATGCCCGTACACGCCGTGAGATGGGCGTCCATCGTGGTCGTTGTGACAGGGTCTATCAGCGCGGCATCGGGAACCACCGTCTTGCTGACAATGGCAATTTTGACCTGCCTGTCTGCATCGTTGATGATGGCGAACTGGGAGACATCCGCGGAACTGCCTGCTGTTGTCGGGATACAGATCAACGGGGGACCGGGGACCGGGACCCGGTCAACACCCTCAAATTCCAGGATATGCATGTCATTTGAGTCCACGATGCCGATCCCCTTGGCGCAATCCATCGGACTGCCGCCACCTGTGGCAACGATGATATTGCAATCTTCAGAACGGTAGAATTTCGCGCCGAGCATGACCTCTTCGGCGCGCGGGTTTGAACTGACGGATGAAAAGACCGAATAGGGGAGCCCCTCCTCCTCCAGGGAAGAAAGGACCTGCGCGGTCCAGCCCGCATCGATGACACCCGGATCGGTTACGACCAGGGCCTTCCGTGCGCCCAGGTTCTTTGCGTAGCGGCCGGCCAGGAGCCTGGCCTGCCCCCCAAATATAAACTCGGGGGCAACAAATTTACGCAATTCGATCTTTTCTACCACGGCCATATTCGATCCCTCCCTTCGATGCATTTAACGATAACCGCGGCGCAATTATCTCCCTCATTCTATTTTGCCAGAAAACCTGCGTTTTGTGACATACAATTTTTTTGAACGGGTAAACGGCCTTATTTAGTTTCCGCTGTGTTCACCTCTTGAATCTCGGCATCCCGCTTTGCCGTATTATTGAACACACCTGTGCCCGCTATGGACCAGTTGAGATCGGGGAGGGTGTTAAGGTCACAGGGGCCCGTTGCCTTCGTGCCGTCCATTTATCATATGCGGTTCTCACCGGTCTGCGTGTTCCCCCCCCCAACAGTCAGTATTATTGCCTGATCTCATTCTTTCCCCTTTAATATTTGATGTTCATCTTCAGGAATATCCTGTCGTTGTCGCCGTAGCCGCCCCAGAAACTGTTTGCGGGACCGGAGAGGACGTCCACGCCGCCCTCTATCTCGAACCTGTCCTTGCGCCACACCAGGGCCGGCTCCAGGAGGCTGTCGCCGCCGGAGAAGTTGTAGCTCCCCTTTACCTTGAGCGTCCAGCGCCTTTGCGAGTCGAAGGCGTATGTTATCCTGCCGGTCACGGCGTTGTTGAAGACCCGGCGGAAATCGATCATATCCGAACTCAACGAGCGGGAGCTGTATGTCTTTATCTCATTGGAATACTGGAGGAGCACGTAGAAGGCGTCGCCCTCCCGCAGGATGCCTGCCCATTCCCTGTCGACGCCCGCGACATACTGTATGAACCTGTCCTCCCCTGTTTGATCGAAATAGCCGGCCTCTGCCCGGATGTTGTACCCGTAAACCTCTTTCGCAAGAGAGAACGCATATACCGTCTCCTCTTTGTAGCAGGGGGTGAACTGCAAGAGGGCGGCGGACAGAGGCTCGGTCCTGTAGAACGGACTGTAGCTGTATCCACTGTAGAAACTGACGCCAATATCGAAACCTGCCGTCACCGTGCCGGCCCGGAAGACGAATTGCCCGTGTGACCGGCCGGGAAGGTCCTGTTCACCGTAGGCCATGCCCGGCGGCAGGTCCCGCTCCCACCGCCCTCCCTCCGCCGGGCGCTTCGAGGGCGTGAACCACGGTATATAAACGAACTCCATGTAGCTGTCGTAGCCAAGCCTGGCGCTTATGGAGAGGACTCCCATACGCTCCCACTCCACTACGTCGAGATAGTCCCTGGGCGCTATATTATCCGAGGGAGATATGGTGTCCGTCACCGACCAGTCGAATACCTGCTTTCCCGCCCGCAGGCGCAGCCACTTCCTGCTGTACTCGCCATAGGCCTCCCTGATGCCGAATATCTTGCGGTTCCAATCCCTGTCGACGACGTCATCGACATAGCCCCTGTCGTAGTTAAGCGCATCGATGCGGAGATCGCCTTCCCCGTAAAAAAGAAGGTCATTCCCGAAAACCGTTATGTTCGGCCTGAAGCGGACCTCGTTGTACTGGTTGTCCGTGCCGGCCTTTTTCTGCGTGTAAAAGGCACTGAACGTTTCGATCTTTCCCCCGGACTTCCACCCGGCCGCGGCGATACCCTGAAGGGCCGTTATCATAACAAGGGCGATACCCAGGCATATAAGCCCGGCGCGCCCGCGCGGAATTCTCAGGAAGGGAATTGGCCCGCGCGGGGCAACCGGGGTGGTTGGCGATCGCCGTTGGCCGCGGATCTTGCGGCATGGCATTTCCATCTACTGTTTTCTGCCCGTCAGGAACTTCTTGCTGAAGACCCCGGTAGATATGTTCTGATCGAGCCTGTGTAACTGAGGTCAGGTCTTGTATTTGATCATTTACTAAGAATGATCGATTTTCGATACAACAGATCGTTGTGGAATATAAAAAATGATCAAATACAAGACCTGACCTCAGATTTGCATTCATCCCGTTATTCAATACATCACCGCGCAATCCCCATCCCCATGCAATGGAACCTGTGAGGCTCATCGTAAAAACAACCCCCCCACTCGTATCCTGCACGTTCGAAGATATTCCGCAGCTGATCCGGGGTTTTGTACACAAGCCTCCATCCCACGAATTCGTCCAGGATGAAGGACGTGAAGGGGTCTTCCTTTATCATGGTTGTGGTCACGTTACTGGCGATGAGGACCCCGCCTTTTTTAAAGTAGGGCCTGATCTTTTTCAGGATAGCTACACACCGGGGAATTGGGATGCCGCACAGGACGCCGATAAGGAGACCCGCGTCGAATTCCTCCCGGTGGGGCAGTGACAGGATATTCTCCTCAACAAAGTCGATGCTTGCCGCCGCCCCTGCGGCCCGGGCGAACTCCCTGCCCGCATCGAGCGCTTCCCTGTCAAGGTCAACGCACTCAATATGAACATTACCGTTCCATCGGGAATTCCTCTTCACCATCTCCACGGTGTCCCGCCCGGTGCCTGAAACCAGGTTGATGATGCGCGCCCGGCCGTGGTCACCTCCCATCTTCTCGATAACCACTCTTTCCGCACCGTCGATGACGGCGCGGATCCTGTTCTGAAGGGCACGGCCGCCTGGGAAACAAGAAAGATGGTCGTCAAGCCACCCCGGCGCCTCGTCCCTGTATATGCACTCGGGCATCCGGTACGTCCCGGGGTTATCCATGAACTCCCGCAGCATGTAGCTTTCCCTTCGAAAAAACCCGATCATCTTTTCCCGCTCCACCGCGGAAGGAAAAGCGTCCGCGGTGATCCATCCGTTCTTCTCATCGAACAAGGGCGGCGGGCCCGCGAGGAACCTCTTCGTGAGCCTCTCCCCATCACTACTGTCCCGCCTTGCTTTTTTCCTTAAACCAATCGACACAGTTTCCACCCCTCTCTTGACTCTACGTAATGACCGGGGAGTCAAGCCTTTCCAAGCAGCGCACGTCTTAACCCCCCGGTCATTCATACGCTCGTCAGAATCTCTTTTTTTCCCTGATATCATCAGAATGTTTTTTCAGGACCATGATCTCTTCAGGGCTTAGATATGCCCATGATTTTTTCATCAGATCCTGGAAAAGCCCTGTAAAACCTTGCGCAAAACCGTTGGTCCGATTGTCCCATGTTATCCCTTGTCTTTGAACTCCGATTCTGTTATTGCGATTTTTATCATAAACGTAGCTCTTACTGTATTTGACCTTATAGGCAAATGGTTGAGATTCATTGGTGAACCTTTTGCTCCAAAGCTTCTCTTTGGACAGCGGTTCATAAATATTCAGAACAATTTCGGTTCGAATAACAGCTGTGCCTTCGATAACATCGGTCATCACCGTAGTTGGCCGCGACCTTATTATCTGTGAAAACTCAGGAACTATGATCAAGCTACACGCTGTTTTCTGTGGGTATGTCATGTCCTCAACATTCCTAAAAGGCCCCATCGTGTCAAATCCTCTTGCCAGGATGATCCCTTCGAAATCATGACTCGTGGCCTTCGTAAAATCTTGGGCGATCTCATACAATTCTCTTGGCGTTGGCCCAAGGTGCGCCACCAGGCTTGGGTATCTCAGAAGCTCTGTTGGATTGGGATTGATGCCAACATCAAGCAACTGGGTTTTCCCCTGCTCCCCGCGAGCTGAGATCTTGTCGTCCCACTTGGGCGATACTATTCCAATAGTCACACCAAGCTTCTTCACTGCTTTTTCAGGTGGTGTGAACTGGAAATTGTAAACCGCTTTTGGCGGAGGCGGTTCTTGTTCGGCTACGGGGCTTGTCGCACAACCTCCTATAAAACAACACAACGTTAAAACCAGGAACACTGCAAAAATGTGTTTCATCGTAAAACCTCCTTATGAATGTATTTGTGAAACAGCTGGGGTCAGGTCTTGTATTTGATCATTTTTTATATTCCACAACGATCTGTTGTATCGAAAATCGATCATTCTTAGTAAATGATCAAATACAAGACCTGACCCCATTCTTACCTCTTGTACCACCCTTGGCTTCCGTTTCCTTTTTTGCCGTTCAACCTTTTTTCCCGCCCTTTCTTCCCGGTCTTATTTCCGCTTTCTTCCCGGACCTTCATACTCGTCCTTTTCTCCCTCCAATCGCGCACGTACTCGTAACGGTCCGCGAAGTACTTCGGGTTCTTCCTGCACCACTTGAACTGGGCAAGTCTCTTTCGCTCTTTCTGACACTCTTTCCGAGAACAGGCCTTCTGCCTGTCTCCCACCCTTGGATCTGGAACGAAAAACCGGCCGCAGAACAAACATTTTTTTGGCTTGGTTTCCCCCACAAAACCCCCTTTTATGCGGTATTACGAAGCACGGACGATCATCTGCGCGCGCGTTGTTGCCGTGATCCTTTCATGTTGTGCGATGCCATGGTGTGCGCGGATCAAGCAGGTGCAATATTTTATAAAGGATTGCTCCGTGCCGATATCGCGTCTTGTATCATCCGCCGTGGCCCGCTTCTCGCAACCGCCTTGAATACCTCCATTCTCTCTGGCATTCTTGACTTTTTCTTCGCACCTGTTCATATGTCCACTGCTTTAAAAAGATTCTTTGTATTTGTTTTCTTCCTTTTTCTCGTCTTGAATACCCATATCCTGATATCAGAATAAACTGCCGTAGGTTACATATAGGTTACAGATTCATCTTTTTTTGCCAACTTACCGATTGACAACCGCCGCGCCCATCCCATACAATTGACTTGTCTTTAAAAAAACCGGAACATGCGCGACCACAAGATAAA
>Ga0116153_10000752_pt1 | contig 36942 bp, 32 predicted proteins | sample AD_UKC028_MetaG_FD_89896 | JGI IMG/M metagenome (GOLD analysis project Ga0116153, IMG submission 89896) | Active sludge microbial communities of municipal wastewater-treating anaerobic digesters from USA - AD_UKC028_MetaG | ecosystem: Engineered > Bioreactor > Anaerobic > Digestate | place: USA...
GGCAGATCCCTACGCTTTACTCACCCGTCCGCCACTAAGGCATTACTGCCCCCGTTCGACTTGCATGTGTTAAGCATGCCGCCAGCGTTCAATCTGAGCCAGGATCAAACTCTTCAGTTTAATTCCTATAGCTTCAACTTTTACACAAGCTTTTCCTAGAAATCCATCACAAGAAAAGGCTCGATTTTCGGCTTTTTTCAAGCTACAAGCCTCTCCCTCAACAACCTTATGTTCTTAAAGAACTAAGAACTTCCGTTTCCCAGATTTGATTTCCTTTTCAGCTCTCCATCCGAGCCTAGCGGCGAAGAGATTGAAATTATAAAACGCTTTTTAATACTTCCGCAAGAACCTCGAAACATTTTCTTCAAATTTCCAGGTTATTCTGCGTTTCCTGCGCCGCGAGATGCAACGGCCACCTGAAGGAAGGGCGCATTATAGGCAAGGAATGACAGGCGTCAAGCTCTATTTTCCTCCGAATATCCCAACACCAGCTCACGCAGACCCTGGGCAAACGGCGTTTGGGCGCTGAATCCCAATAGGTTCCGTAGTTGTTCTGGATCGCCCCGCGAATGGCGGATGTCACCGATCCGGGCGACGGCATAGTTGATCGGTAGCGTGTTCGGAAATAGTTCTTGGTAAATCGCCAGCACTTCATTCAGGGAGATGCCTTGGCCGGTAGAGACGTTGTAGCGCCCCGCTGCAACTTGCGCCTGGGTCAACGCCTCACCGTTGGCCCGTGCTACATCCCGCACAGAGATGAAGTCGCGGGTTTGCTCGCCGTCTCCGTATACCGTCACCGGCAGGCCATTCCGTAAGCGGTCGGTGAAGATGGATAACACCCCGGAATACGGCGAACCGGGATCCTGGCGTGGACCATAAACATTGAAGTAGCGTAGACAAACCGCTTCCAATCCATAACTGGCTGCGTAACCGAGCAACATGACCTCGGCAGCCAGTTTGGCAGCGGCATAGGGTGATTGGGGTTGTGGGATCGCTGATTCCCGATTGGGCAGCGCTGCGTCTGCCCCGTAGACTGCTGCCGAAGATGCAAAGACCAAGCGGCGACATTCAAACTCCAGGCACAGTCGGGCGATGCTGTCAGCAGCCGCCAAGTTAAGCTGGTAGTTCAGCGCCGGCTCGCGGAAGCTTTCCGGGACGCTGACTAAAGCCGCCAAGTGCAACACTCCGGCGAAACGATGTTGTTCGAACAGCACGCGCATCGCCGCCTCGTCACCGGCATCGGCCAACACCCACATGAAATGAGGCGATGTGCGGGCGATTTCTAGATTTTCCAGATGCCCGGTGCGCAGGTTATCGACCCCGATCACCCGACAATCCCGCGCCAATAACCCTTCGACGGAATGACTGCCAATAAAACCGGCTGCGCCGGTGACTAGAAACGTCTGCATGATGATATGTGCCTCCCCGAAGCTAGTGACAGAACTCTTGATAGATGCTTACCGGTCCTATGCCGCTTACAATAAGGATCCGATGATTCAATACAGGTGATCAGCCATCCCGTGACCCAGCAAGCTTCGTTGCTTTCTCACCATTTTCTAATGCCGCGCTACTGGCCAGTCTGGCTGGGATTCGGCACCATAAAACTCATGGCCGCGCTACCGTATCGCTGGCAGATGGCGCTCGGTCGCTGGATCGGATGTGGATTTGGCCGGCTTGCTACCCGTCGTCGCCGCATCGCCGAAACTAACCTGGCGTTATGTTTCCCGGAATGGTCGTCTGCTCAACGAAACACCGTGCTGAACGCGCATTTTGCCTCTTTGGGTATGGGTCTGTTTGAAACTGCTATAGCTTGGTGGGCGCCAGATGAAAAATTGCGCGATCTAGCGCATGTCAAAGGTGTTGAGCATCTAAAGCAGGCCATAGCCCGTGGTAAGGGCGTCATCCTGCTCACCGGCCATTTCACAACGCTGGAGCTAGGCGCTCGCTTTATTACCTGGCAACAGCCGTTTCACGCCATGTATCGCCGACATAAGAATCTATTGTATGAAACGTGGATGCGCCAGGAGCGTGAACGACGTTCCCGATTACCGCCACTGCCGCATGAGGATTTACGCGGTCTATTGCGCGCTTTCAAACGGGGGCATGCGGTCTGGTATGCCCCCGATCAGAATCATGGGCTTCGCAATAGCCTCTTCGTGCCCTTTTTCGGCATCCCAACCTGTACGCTCACCGCCACCTCCCGGCTGGCGGCGATGAGCGGCGCGGCGGTCGTACCCTATTTTCCCCGTCGCCTACCGGGAACGGCAGGCTATGAAGTCGTCATTCTGCCGGCGCTGGAGAATTTTCCGAGCGACGACCTCGCCACAGATACCCAGCGAATCAATGAATTGTTGGAGCATTACATCCGCCAGGCACCGGAGCAATACCTCTGGTTACACCGCCGCTTCAAGACCCGACCTGCTGGCCAGCCTAATCTCTACCCCTTCTGACATGGATGGATTGCCATGCGCTATTGCGCCGACTTGCCTGCTGATCCCGCGATCCGCCGTATTCTCATTATCAAATGGAGCGCGATGGGCGATGTGATCTTGGCCACGGCCTTGTTCGAGGACATCGCGCAGGCTTTTCCTGGTCGGGAAATTCACCTGAACACGTTGCCGGCCTGGCAGAGACTTTTCGCCGAGGATCGGCGCTTTCAGAAGGTCTTTGCGGTCGACTTGCGCCATCCACGCCAGCAGTTCGCGGCCAGTTTGGAGTGGCTGAAGCAGGTTCGCCAGCAACATTATGATCTGGTCATCGATCTGCAATGCAATGACCGCTCGCGGTTGCTGCTCGGCTTGTTGGGGTTGACTGGTGACCAGATTCCCTATCGGCTCGGCAATCGCCAGCAATTTCCCTACAACATCGCGCCGACGGAATTGCCCCAACCGGCGCACACCATCGACCGCAGCCGCGCCGCGTTGCAAGCAGGGAATATTTCGGCGACCACGCCTCGACCTGTGCTGCATATTCCCGATGCACACCGCGCCCGCGCCCAGGAATTATTAGCTGCTCACGGACTAACACCGGGCCAATTTGCTATTTTTCTGCCCGGCTGCAACGCCAATGGTTATCTCAAACGCTGGGGCGCTGCCCGTTATGCAGTGCTGGCGAACCAACTGCATCAAGAAGGTCTGGAGCGGATCGTGCTGATCGGTGGTCCCGATGAAATCGAGGAATGCCAGGACATCGCTCAAGCCTGTGGTCCCTGGCTGGTGAATTTGTGCGGCCAGACGGCGATTTTTGACATTCCGCCGCTCTGTGAACCGGCGCATTTTATCGTCACCAATGACACGGGAACGGCGCATCTGGCCGCCGCGACGTCCACGCCGATGCTGGTGCTGTGCGGCCCCACCGACCCGCGTCGGGTCAAACCGCTGGGCGATAACGTCGTGACCTTGCAGGCCGATTTACCCTGCATCAATTGTTACCGCAAGACCTGCTCGCACCATAGTTGCATGGCCCTGCTGACGCCGTCACGAGTCTTGCAACGCCTGCGGAAATTCACTTAGTAATGCCGGATCAGGATGGATCGTCAGGATAAGGCTGACGCTCGTTGGGCAGTGGCGGCGCATCGTCCGGCAGTAACCGGGTGCCGTACTTGGCGAATTGACGATGTTCGTACAGCTTGGCGTATTTGAGAAAGACGTAGAACGCCGCGATCACCGAGTTGATGAATCCTGCCCAGCCGTTGAGAAAATTGCGCTTGAACAGATAGCTGCGGATGAAAAACAGCGGCGGGTAAAACACCATGATCAGCGGAATGCCCCAGCGCTGCTTCTTGAGCTTGTCGACGACCAATCCGGTCGAGTAGGCGTTGATTTTCTCGACCTTGGTATGAATATCGGTCTCGCCGTAATGATAGAAAGGCGCTTTGAGCCGGGTGATGTGGCCTTGCACCTTGGGCGCAGCGTGAATGGGTACATCATCGATGCCGCCCCTGCGCTTATCGAACAGGCGCAGGTAGTAATTCATGCGGGTCGCCGGATTATACATCCGCCAGAACATTTGTTCCTGGCGCGGAATTTCGTAGCCATCCATCCCTGGCCCGTCCTGCAGCAACTGGCGGATTTCCACCTGAAGACTTGGCGACAGCGCCTCATCAGCATCCAGCAGCAACACCCAATTATGCGTGGTCATCGCCAGCGCCCGGCGCTTTTGCGCCCCGTAGCCCATGAACTTGTGCTGGGCGATCTTGGCACCGTAACGCTGGGCGATAGCCAGCGTGTCGTCGGTGCTGAAGGAATCCAACACAACGATTTCATCAGCCCACTGAATGCTGTCCAGACAGGCCGTCAGGGTGCGTCCGTTATTATAGGTGGTGATAAATACCGAAAGCCGGCTTCGGTCAGTCATGGATCAACCTGTCCTGAACGGAAATTTCATCTATACAGTATGCACTACCTTATGCGTCAATAGTGCGCTTCCCTATTGATTGCGCGACGGACTTGTCCTGACGGAATTCATGATCACATCAGCTCAGATTATCGGCGGGCGGTCGCTTGGCGGCGCCGAACTGTTTTATGCGCGTCTGGTGAGCGCACTGCACCGGCGCAGCCATTCGACATTGGCGGTCACGGTCCCTAGCAGTCTGATCGCGACCGAACTCCCACCGGATATTCCCCACCTCCATATCGCGATGCGTGGCATTTGGGATTGGTGGGCGCGCTGGCAAATTCAGAAGGCCATGCGCGAGTACCGTCCGGACATCGTGCAAACCTACATGGGCCGGGCCACCCGACTGACTCATTTACCTGCTGGCCAGCGACCGATCCATATCGCCCGTTTGGGCGGCTATTACGAACCTCACGGTTACCGGCACGCCCATGCCTGGATCGTAGTCAGCGCCGGTATTGGCGATCATCTGATCCGGCATGGTTTCCCACGGGATCGCATTTTTCATATCAGCAACTTTGTCACGCCCTGTGAACCCCGCTCCTCCATCGCCCTGCAACAACTCCGTCAAACGTTACTGATTCCTGAAGGCGGTTTAATCATTGCCGCAGTGGGACGTCTCCATCCGATCAAGGGGTTTGATGACCTGCTGACGGCTTTTGCAGCGCTTCCGGCCAGCATCCACGATCGGCCGGTTTATCTGGTCATTGTCGGCGACGGACCTTTGGCGACGCCACTCCAGCGCCAGGCCGAGCAGCTTGGTGTCGCTGAACGGGTGCGTTGGCCGGGCTGGCGCGACGATGCCGGTGATTTCCAGGAACTGGCGGATTTGTGCGTTTGCTCGTCCCTGCAAGAGGGCATCGGCAATGTCATCCTCGAAGCCTGGGCGCGACGGCGGCCAGTTTTAGCTACCCGCACCCTGGGTCCCATGGAAATCGCCGTTCATCAGGAAGACGCCTGGTTGACGCCGGTCAGTGATCCCGCCGCGCTGGCGACCGCCATGGAACTGTTGTTGCGCGATGAAGCGCTGCGCTGTGAACTCGCGGCCAAGGGCTATCAAACCTTGCTGGCCCGGCATAGCGAGGAAGCGATTGTCAACGCTTATCTGGACCTGTATCATGTCCTGCTGGGGGTTTAACCGACCCGCCAAAATAGCTCAGGCTGCCCAGACAGAAAAATAAATAACAGGACAATTGTCGGGAAGTATAGGAAAAACTCAACAACCCGGCAGTCATTAGTGCAGAAGCCGCCGCCAGCCAGACGCCCGCACGCTGACGATCAGCCATCGAGAGTTGTCGCCAGACCCGCGCCAACCGGATCAGAACAACGCTGATCAACGCTATCAGCAAGCTAAGTCCCAGCAAGCCGGTTTCGTACCAGGAATCCAGCAAAAAATTGTGCAAATGCTTGACCTGGTGGGTCTCGCCGCCCAGATCAAAACGCAGCACCTCGCCGGCGTGAGCGCCATTACCGATCCCTACGCCCAACCACGGTTGCATTGGCGGATTCGCCAGCGCCTGCCGCCAAAGCGCAGTGCGTCCAGCGGTAAAGGCGTCCAGCGGATGTGCGGGATCGAGTTCCGCCTTGCGAAACGGCCCGATATTGATGGCGATGCCCACTGCCAGAATCAGCGCCGCCAACCCGGCAATTCGACGTATTTGCCATTCCAGCGTCAACCCGCCAAAAACCATCAGTCCCACAATCAGACCCAGTAATGCCGCCCGCCCCTCGGCGATAACCACATACGCCAAAACTAGGGCAGTCACGCTGGCCATTGCGCCATATCGCCAGCGCGGCGAGCTGTACCACCAGAGCCAGCCCAGCAGGAACGGCAATAAAAAGGGCAGATTATCCTCGCGCAGTTGCATGACCGGGTTGAAAGGCTGACCCGATGCGCCCAGTGCGTAATAGGGTAGCAGCAGGTACAGGCCGCCCAGCGTCAACGCGCCAAACAGCGCCATCCCGTTCAACAGGCGGTCGGAATAGGTCGGCGATTCCCGCAAGGCCGCCAAGGTCAACAATAAAGTCAAGCTTTGGAGAGCGAATCCCATCCAGGTCCGCAATCCCCCGATGGGATCGACGGAACCGGGAATCGTCAGCAGAAAAACACCCAGCAACGCCAGATACGGCAAAACCACCGATGGATCGAGTCGATCCCGGCGACTCCAGATGCTGAATAAACCCCACAGGGCGTAAAGATTGACCAGGGCATTGAATAATCCCCGCCCGCCCAACTGGGTGAGTGGCAGGACGGCGGGCGTCAACCAGCCCCAGCGAAAAAACGCCCCGCGGAGCCAATCATATCGTGCGATGACTTTCATCGGCCTCATCCCAACGGGCGAAGGCGTCCAGCACCTGCGCAACCGTAATCGCCACCATCCCGCTTTGTCCGGCCGGCGGCGTGATCGCGTGAATCCAGCGGGAATGGGTCAGCGGCGGCGAGCCGCCGAACAGCCCCAGCGCCGGCGTTTCCAAGGCAGCGGCCATATTCAACACGCCCGTATCGTTGCCGATGTAGCCGCGACAGTGCGACAGTAAGGCCGCTGTTTGTTCCAGTGGCAAGGCAATCGCGTCTGCCGCCGCCCCGCCGCCCTCGCGCACTTGGCGTAATATATCGTCGCCCAACGACCGTTCCCCTGGCCCGCCCACGATGAAGATGGAGCCGGCGAGCGGGTGCTGTAACGCCAAAGCGAGTTCGGCAAAATGCGCCGCGCCCCACTGCTTCCAGGGTTCGCTGCTGCCAATGCCCAAGGCTATCCAGGGTCGGGGCCAGTCGGCGAATCGTTCCAGCACCGTCTGTTCCGCCGCTGCCAATACCGGTAACCGGGGTTCCGGTTCCGTGCGGGGAACCTGGAGCAAATCCAGCAGCGCGTCCGCCCGCACGGTGGGATGAGCATGACGGCATCCAACCGGCAGACGCACCGGGACGTTGAGCAGCCACGCTTGCCCACCTACGCCATAACCAATACGTTCGGGGATACCGGCCAGCCAGGCAGCCAGCGCATAACGAGTGCTGCCGTGCAGAATCCACACCCGCTGATAAGTCCCCTGACGCAGCAAGGCGGCCAGGCGGAAAATGCCCGGAATGCCGGCATGACGACCCAATTCGCGCTCCACCCACAGAATACGATCCACAGAAGGATCGGCGCAGAGCAAGCGGTCAGCCTGAGAACGTGGCTTGGTCAGGATATCCACCTGCCCAGTGACCGTTGTGGCGGCAATCGCGTGGATATGTGGCAGGTGCCAAACCATGTCGCCGATGCCGGGCAGCGGTTGCACGATCAACGTCCGACCCGCCGGCACGAGCTTCATCCTGTATTCCTCGGTGACTCGCATAATTCGGCGTACAGCGCCAAGGTGTCATCCAACATGCGCTGCCGGAGAAACACCGGTTCTGCGGGAACCGGCGGCGCAGCCGTCAACAACGCCTTCACCCGTTCTGTCAACTGCTCCAGATCGCCCAGGGGCGTCAAGCCGGCTGGATAAACGCGATGCAGAATCTCGCCAACACCGCCATGGTCGTAACCGATCACCGGAACACCCAGACTCAGCGCCTCTAGGACCGTGCGCCCGAAGGATTCAGGTTTCATGGACAGCGACAAGACCAAGGTCGATGCCGCGTAAATCTCCCGCATATCGGCGCGATGTCCAGTAAACAGAACAACTTCGCTTAAGCCCTTTTCTTGAACCCGTCGCCGAAGCTGATCGGCATAGCGTTGTCGGCGTGGTTCAACACCGCCAACGATCAAGCCGTAGACCGGCCAGCCCTGCGCTCGCAACCGGGCCATCAGTTCAATGAATTCCTCATGCCCCTTCAGTCGGCTTAACCGGCCTGGCAGGGTCAGTACCGGGACATTGCGTAATTGCGGATAGTGCCGATGCCACTCGGCTAACCATGCCGACGGCGGTTGATAGCCATAGGGAAATTCCGCTGGGTCCACGCCACGCGGGATGACCTGGATCTGCTCTGCCGGAAGTTCGGGATAGCCGCGTTGCAGATAGTCGCGGATGGTGGCTGAAACCGCAATGACCCGTTCACCGTAAGTCATCACGGCGCTATAGCGGGACACCGAATACAGGCCGTGGACGGTCGTCACCCAACGTGGCCGGGTAACTGGATCCATGCCCCGCCAAGCCAGCCAGGCGATCCAGGCGGGAAATCGGGAACGGGCGTGCAGAATGTCGATGTGCTGTTCGGCCAGCCAGTGCCGCAACGGCCAGACCCAGCGCAGAGTCAGCGGTGATTTGACGCCCAGCGGCCAAGTTAGATGTTCACCACCCGCCTTTAACAACTCGGGAACCAGCCGTCCACCGGCGGAAATCACGATTGAACGGTGTCCTCGCTCAGCCAGTTCCCGTGCTACTTCCAGGGTTCCGCGTTCCACGCCGCCGCTGTGCATGGTCGGGAGCAACTGCGCGACGCTCAGGCGAACCATTGCTCGATGATCCAGCGAGCACAGCGTTCGGCTTCATTGAAGGTTTGCGGGGGACGCTGCAACGGTTGACCCGGCGACCCGTCGGCAAAAGGCGTGACCCAGCCCTCGGTAGCTAGTTGTGCCAGTCCCTGACTGACCCGATTAGCGTGTTTAACCGGGACGTCCAATACACCGACGGCGGCGCCAGCCGTCAACGCCTCGTACACCATCGACACGCTGTCGGCGGTCACCCACACCTGCCCGGTGCGAGCCAGTTGCGCCGGCAACCAATCCGGGCCAGTCTCAACAACGGGAACGATCTTCAGAAACGAACGTTCGCACTCCCCACCCCAACCCTCCCCCAAAAGGGGGGAGGGAGTCTTTGGTAGCTCCCCCTCCCCATCGTAGGAGGGAGCTGGGGGGAGGGGGGACAAATACTCCAGAAAATTTGCCGGAGTACGGCGCGAGGTCGTCAGCGTCCAGTGGATAGCGGGATCGGCAGCGACGATGGCAGCGATTTGCCGATGCAAGCTCTCATTATCCCAGGCAAAATGCGCCGAGGGGCCACCGATCAACAGCAATCCTCGCGAGGGTTCCAGCGCGGTGGAAGGTTGAATCCGGTTCAGCGCGCCGCGCGTCGCCAGCACATTCCGGCGGGCAGGCGGCGCGTCATGTTCGGGAATCAGGCACAGGTCAAACAGGGAAAGTGGCAGACTGGGCCGCATCAGGACCACCGCTTTACCACGATGTACCCGACGGGCGGCCAACAAGGAAAGATGAGTGCGATGGCCCGCGCCCAGCACGATATCCGGAATCGGCAAATGACGCCAAGCCAGAAAACGTCCGATGAACAAGATGCTGAGTGCAGTCAGGGTCGGCAGCGGATCAAGCATCAACGCTTCGACGGGTCGCAACCGGGATAATGCTTCAAGCAATCCTCGGCTTTGACCGTCGTGCCCGGCCTTGCCATCGCTGAACCGCCAGACGACCAACGGACGCACAGCGGCTCCAATGTTGAATCAGTTAACCAGCACGAAATCCGCGCTGCAATACGGACACTTGGCCTTGCCAGTGGCTTCAATGGGCAGATAGACCTTGGGGTGGGAATTCCACACCATCATATCCGGCAGCGGGCAGGACATTGGCAAATCAGCGCGGCTGACTTCATAGGTTTTTTGGGTATTCGGCATGGTCCTGGCGGAAACAGCAGCGGCAGCCATCAGATTATTCTCCTGTTTTCTTGTTAATCGAATCCATCAGGTTTTCAGGCGAATCAAGCCAGCGTCAACCATTCAGGATATTCATCGCGGCGACCGTGAACCTGATCGAAGTACATTTCCTGCAGGCGCTGAGTGATCGGGCCGCGTCGGCCAAGACCAATCGCCCGGCCATCGACCTCGCGGATCGGCGTGACCTCAGCGGCAGTACCCGTGAAGAAAGCTTCATCGGCGATATACACCTCATCGCGGGTGATGCGCTTCTCCCTGACCGAAATGCCCAGATCCGTGGCGAACCGGATAATCGTATCGCGAGTGATGCCTTCCAGCGCCGAGGTCAGGTCCGGAGTATAAATCACGCCGTCGCGGACGATAAAAATGTTCTCACCGCTGCCTTCAGAGACATAACCCTCGGTATCCAGCAACATCGCCTCGTCATAGCCGTCGCGCATGGCGTCAGCCAAAGCTAGCATGGAATTCATATAGTTACCGTTCGCCTTGGCCTTGCACATCGTGACATTGACATGATGCCGGCTGAACGATGAGGTGCGAATGCGAATGCCGCGCTCCAGACCCTCCGCGCCCAGATAAGCGCCCCATTCCCAGGCGGCGACGATGACATGGACATTGAGATTATCGGCGCGAATCCCCATCCCCTCGGAGCCATAAAAGCACATGGGCCGGAGATAGGCACTGGCTAGATTGTTCGCGCTGACCGCTTGCCGACACGCTTGGTTGATCTCATCTTTACTGTACGGCATCGGCATACCCACGATGTGGGCGGAGCGGAACAGCCGGTCGGTGTGCGCCTGCAACCGGAAAATCGCCGCGCCCCGATCCGTCGCATAGGCGCGCACGCCTTCGAAGACGCCCATGCCATAGTGCAGGGTATGGGTCAACACATGGGTGTTCGCCTCGCGCCAGGGCACGAGTTCACCGTCATACCAAATTAAGCCATCACGATCAGACATTGACATTTTATTTGTTTCAACCCTTATCTATGCGGGACAGGTCATCCAGCGTTTTCCATCAAGCGTCGCCAAATACGAATGACGTTTTCGCGCTCATCCCGCGCCATATCATCCGGAATCTGCGCGAACTGTTCTTGCAACTTGAGCAAATGAATGCGGCGGCGTAGTCCCCGGTAGGCATAACGCAACCGGGCGGCGTCGGCGATCGAGAGAACGCCGCACCGTTCCAACCCATCGAGTTGCCGGATATTGTCAGTATAAGTCAATAGTTCCGGGTAGCGGCTGGCGTTCGCCAGAACGGCGTATTGCACCACAAATTCAATATCGGCGATACCACCCCGACCCTGCTTGAGATCGAAGACCTCAGCGGTGCTGGCGTCCAGTTCCGCCCGCATCCGTTCACGCATTTCCCGGACTTCCTGCCGCAGGGTCATCGGATCACGCTCACGCTGTAAAATTTCACCGCGAATCGCTTGAAACCGCTCGGCCAGCGCTGCTGGCCCAGCGACCACCCGCGCCCGCGCTAGCGCCTGATGCTCCCAAGTCCACGCCTGTTGGTGCTGATACTCGGCGAACGCCTCGAATGAACTGACCAACAGGCCCGCGCGGCCACTCGGTCGGAGCCGGGTATCAACTTCATAAAGCTCGCCGGCGCCAGTGCGGGTGGTCAGAAAATAGATAATGCGTTGCACCAGTTTGGCGAAAAAGGCGGCGTTGTCGATCTGGCGCGGGCCAGCGGTGAGTTGTCGGCGACCGGTACTGTCGTGCAGAAATACCAAATCCAGGTCGGAACCGTAATTGAGTTCGATCCCGCCCAGTTTGCCGTAGGCGACAATGGCAAACTGCGCGTCCCGCTCCACGCCCCCCGTCACGCACCGGGGTTGGCCGAATCGTGGCCACAGATCCGCCCAAGCCAGTTCCAGCACCTTGCGCAACAGGACTTCGGCGATTTCGGTCAGATGATCGCTGACGATCATCAAGGGCATGGCACCGCTCACATCAGCGGCGGCGACGCGCAAGACCTGCGTCTGTTTGAAATAGCGCAGCGCGTTGAGGATTTCTTCGGGATCGTCCGCCGGGGCGCGCTGGAGCTGTTGCGCCAATTCCAGCGCCAGTTGCCGACGATCCAGCGGTGCATACAGCACCGCGGGATTGAGCAGATCATCGAGCAGCAGCGGATAACGGGTCAAATGTTGGGCGATCCAGCCGCTGGCGGCGAACAGTTTGACCAGTTGCGTCAGCGCCTGCGGCTGATCGGTCAGCAACGCCAGATACACCGAGCGCCGCGCGACGGTTTCCAGCAGGTTGAGAATGCGCTCCAGTGTCGCCGTCGGTTGCGCGGTGATGGCGACCCCTTCCAGCACCCGTGGCATCAAGGCATCCAGCCGCTCGCGCCCACGCAGACTCATCGTGCGGTAGCTGAAGCCCTCTCTCAACGCCCGCAGCCGGTTCCAGGCCCGCGCTGGCACCTCAAAACCGTGTTCCGCCAACAGCGGCAAGGCGCGTTCTTCGTCGCAATCCTCCCGCCACAGCCCCGTTAAACCGGCCCCCGATGGCGATTCGTCAGCGCCGCCGAACACTAGGGTAAATTGCTGTGTGACCGCTTCGACATGCCGCGCCAGTTCCTGCGTGAACGCGCCCCAGCCGGGATAACCCATGGCAAACGTCAGCCGCAGCTTGGCTAACTCATCCTCCGGCAAATCATGGGTCTGCCGGTCAGCCCAGGCTTGCAAACGGTTTTCCACCCGGCGCAGGAACTCGTAGGCGGATTTGAGACTGTCCACCGCCGCTTCCGGCAGGCGACCGCTGGCAGCCAAGGTATCCAGCACCCGCAGAATGCTGCGTTCCCGCAACGCCGGTTCCCGACCGCCGTAAATTAATTGGAAGGCCTGACCAATGAATTCAATCTCGCGAATGCCGCCCGGCCCCAGTTTGATATTGCGCTGCATCTTCTTGCGTTCGACTTCCTGGGCGATCATGGTCTTCATGTCGCGCAGCGCTTCAAAGGCGTGGTAATCCAGATAGCGGCGATAGACGAAGGGTCGCAGCCCTGCCAGCAACCGCTGACCGGCTTCTGGGTCGCCCGCTATGACCCGCGCTTTGATCATCGCGTAGCGTTCCCAGTCCCGACCGTGATGCTGGTAATAATCCTCGAAGGCGGCGAAGGACAGAGCCACCGGCCCCGCATCGCCGAATGGTCGCAGACGCAGATCGACGCGGAACACGAAACCCTCGGCGGTGAGTTCCGCCAGAACCTTGCTCAAGCGCTGGCCTAGCCGGCGAAAGAATTCCTCGTTGCTGATGGCGCGTGAACCGTCGGTTTCACCCTGCTGCGGATAGGTGAGAATCAGATCAATGTCCGAGGAGAAGTTGAGTTCACGACCGCCCAGCTTGCCCATGCCCAGTACAACCAGCCGTTGCGGTTGACCGTCAGCGGAGCGCGGTTCGCCATAGCGTTGGCTCTGCCAGGTATGGAGCCGGTTGAGCGCCGCATTCACGGCTGCATCCGCCAGATCGGTCAAATCGCCGAGGGTCTCGGTTAATCCCGCCAGCCCGGCCAGATCACGCCAAGCGATGCGCACCATTTCCCGGCGGCGGAACCGGCGCAGCGCGATGGCGAGTTGTTCTTCATCCGCTACGTCCACCAGCCGCCGTTCCAGCCGTTCCGCCAGATCGCCAGGCGTATAAGCCGTGATCAAATCACCGCTGCCGGACAATTCTGCCAGCAATGCCGGCTCGCGGATGCAGGCTCTGGCAACGAATTCACTGCATGCCCAGACTTGGACCAGCGATTCCAGTACCGCGCCGGTGGGCAGTTCGATGCCCGTTGACCCGGAAGCGGTTTGCAACGCTTCCCAGTAGTGGGCGACTTCAGGTTGCAGCGGATTGGGAAGGCGGTTTAATGCCTGAGAAAATTCAGCCATGTTTATTGCTGTGCGGGTTCCTCAGTCCCACCGTCGGGTTCCATAGGCATTTCCTCTTCGGACATATCATCCTCCGCACCATCGGGTTCCATGGGTATGTCCTCCTCGATCACGCCCTCCTCCGCGCCCGCCGGCGATGTCAATGGAATCTCCCGATCATTCACGAACAACTTGCCGTCCGCGAAACGTGCGGTCGTCGTGTACCGATCCCCATCCAGCTTGATAAAACCGGCGGAAATCAATCTCTGAAGCTGCTGACTAGCCTGAGTCGCCGCCATACTCCGCAACGCCTGCGGATCGACCGGTGGCTCCTGCTCAGCGGCCTGGGACTGTAGCTCACTCATTATCTGATCCGTCAGCACCGTTTCAACCAGCGTCTTGGACACCGCCACATCAGCAGCTCCTTTTTCCAGCGCGCCCAGCAGACTGGTCGGGTTCTGCAACACGTTCGCCTCGTCGAAGTCCTGAAAATTCAGCGTCAGTTGGCCCTGCCAGTCGCCTTGCGTCATTTTCGCCTGAGTGTCGAGCATGAATTCCGGCTTGTTGGCGAGCAAGGTTTTCACCAGCGCCAGTACATCGTCCAACGCCTGCGGATCTTCGGGCTGGCTGGAGGCTTTCTGCTGCCACTGCTGGAGCTTCTCGACCGTCGCACCATCCAGATTACGCAACGCCAGATGCAGACTGCCGGTCCCGCTTTGCTGATCCATCGTGACCTGATCCGCTTTAACCCGCAATTCGCCGGCTACTTGCTGCGGATTCTGCTGAGTCAGCGCACCGGTCAAGCTCAGGCCGGTCATGACAAATGGGGAACTGGAGGTTGGATCCTGAGCGCGCAACTCGGCGATCTTGAAAGTCGATTCGCCAAACAGCAGATTGAATGGCCCTTTGCGCTGATCGACGGTCAGCGTCAGATCACGCAAGTGAACCTGCTCGCCGCCCGCCGCCGGTTGCCCCTCGCTAGCGACTTTTGGCTTGCTTGCCATTTCCAGGCTGGCGATAGCCAGGTTGCCCTGGACAGCGGTGTTTTTTGGCCCGACCTGAAATTGGCCCTGTAACCCGGAATAATTGAGGCTTTGCAAATCTTCAACGTCATTCAACGTCAGCGCCGGCATGGTGATTTGAGTCGCGCTGGCACCGTCGAAACCGATTTGTGAAATCGCCAGGATCGGCTCCTGGTTGCCGTACCACTTCGCCAGTTGCCGGGTCCAGTCACTGCTGTCCGGATCCAGGGTCGCTCGCACCACCGCGCCCGTCAGGCGCATCGGTACGCCGGGCGTCCCCCAACCGGCTAACGGTAAGGGGCCATGATAGACCTGCTGGCGAATCGAGAAGGACGGATCGGGGGCATCGTCGCTCTCCAGCTTGGCGATTTCCACTCGGGTGATGATGTGCGACGAAAACAGCCCGCGTTGATAGCGAACTGTGCTCAATTTGACGTTACCGCTTTTGGCGCTTTCCGCCAGCGCCTCTTCATACCAGCGCTCGGCTTTCATTCCTGACCAGTACGCCGCGCCGGTTATGCCCGCCGCCGCGATGACCAAAACGCCTATGACCCCGCCTGCCAGCTTGTTCATTGCTTAATTCTCCCGATGCCAATAGATGGCATTATTTCATAAACCGGCGATGAATCACCCACTGATCAGCGCCCTTAATTCCTCCGTGCGGCGATCTAATAACTCCGCGTCGCCGCGCGTCTCCACGTTTAGCCGCAGTAGCGGCTCCGTGTTCGAAGAGCGCAGGTTGAACCGCCAGTCGGCAAATTCCAGACTCAGGCCATCCGTTTCATCCACCGCCGGTTGTTGATCGGCATAGGCGGCGCGAATTTCTTCCAGCTTGGCCGGTGCATCGGCCACCCGGAAATTGATTTCACCGCTGCACGGAAAAACCCGCATCCGTGCGTTCATCAACGCCGACAACGGCTGATTGCGCTGACTTAACAGTTCGGCAATCAATAGCCAGGGAATCATGCCGCTGTCGCAATAGGCGAATTCGCGGAAGTAGTGATGAGCGCTCATCTCGCCGCCATAAAGCGCATCTTCCTGCCGCATCCGCTCCTTGATGAAAGCGTGGCCGGTTTTGCTCTGCACCGGAATACCGCCGGCGGCGCGCACTTGGTCGATGGTGTTCCAGGTCAGCCGGGGATCATGGATGATCTTCGCGCCCGGTTGCCGCGCCAGCAGGGTTTCCGCCAGCAGCCCGACCAGGTAATAGCCTTCGATGAACCGCCCGGTCTCGTCGAAGAAGAAGCAGCGGTCAAAATCGCCATCCCAGGCCAGTCCCAGATCCGCGCCATGCTCGCGCACCGCCTGAGCCGTCGCATCCCGGCATTCCGGCAGCAACGGGTTAGGAATGCCATAAGGGAAGGTTCCATCCGGCTCGTGGTGGATTTTGATGAATTGAAACGGCAGATACCGCTCCAAACCGTCGATGATCGGCCCCGCCCCGCCATTGCCCGCGTTCACCACGATCTTCAACTGCCGCAATGCGTCGGGGTCGATGTAACCCAGCAGATGGCGGAGGTAATCGCCTTTATCCGGCCATTGAATCAGTGCTCCGCGCCGGTTGAACACGGTGAACTCATCATCGGCGGTGGCCAAATCACGAATCTCGAACAGGCCACTATCGCCGCTGATCGGCCGAGCGTGTTCGCGCACCAACTTCATGCCATTGTAATCCAATGGATTATGGCTGGCGGTGACCATGATGCCGCCATCGAGCCGATGCTCAAACGTCGCGAAATAAATTTCCTCCGTGCCGCACAGCCCGATATCCAGCACATCCGTGCCGCCATCCAGCAAGCCTTTGACCAGCGCCGCGCTCAATCCTGGACTGCTCAGGCGCACGTCGTAGCCGACCGCCACCCGCCGGGGCCGCAAAAAGACCGCATAGGCCCGACCCAGGCGGTAGGCTAAATCCTCGTCCAATTCGTCGGGAATTCGCCCGCGAATATCGTAGGCTTTAAAACAGTTCAGTTCAGCACTCATCGTCATTTCGTTGCCTCACATTCTTCCCGGCCATAGGCATCGTCATAGCGCACGATGTCGTCCTCGCCTAGATAGCTGCCGGATTGCACTTCAACGATCTCCAGCGGAATCTTGCCGGGATTTTCCAACCGGTGACGGACCCCAACCGGAATGTAGGTAGACTGATTTTCGGTCAGCAGGAATACGTCCTCGCCCCGGGTCACGCGGGCGGTGCCATGCACCACCACCCAGTGTTCCGCACGGTGGTGATGCATCTGCGAGGATAAACTAGCGCCGGGATTGACCGTGATGCGTTTGACCTGGAAACGCTGGTCGAAATCGATGGAATCATAGCAGCCCCAGGGCCGATAAACCTTGCGGTGCAGTCGCCCTTCGGGACGCTGGCGGGTCTTCAGTTGATCGACAACCGCTTTGACATCCTGCACCCGATCCTTGCTGGCCACGAGCACCGCGTCGGGAGTTTCGACCACGACCAGATGCTCAACGCCCACCGTCGCCACCAACCGCGAGGCGGCGTCGATGTAGGAATCGCGGGTGTCAATGCTGATCACGTCGCCGCGTTCGATATTGCCTTCCGCATCCCGCTCGCCGACGTCCCACAGCGCGGACCAGGAACCGACATCGTTCCAGCCGACTGTCAGTGGCATGACCACCGCATGATCGGTTTTTTCCATCACCGCATAATCGATGGAATCCTTGGGGCAGGCGGCGAACGCGGCGCGATCCAGCCACAGGAAATCCCGATCGGTTCGACCATGGGTCAGCGCTTGCTGGCAGGCCACCAACATCGCCGGGGCGAAGCGCTCCAGTTCCGCCAGGAAGGTTGAAGCGCAGAACATGAACATGCCACTGTTCCAGTAGTAATCGCCGGATTGCAGATAACGCTCGGCGGTCGCTTGATCGGGCTTTTCTACAAAGCGCTCTACGGTGCAGACACCGATGTCATCCACCGGAGCGCCGGCCTTGATATAGCCGTAGCCGGTTTCCGGGACGGTGGGGACGATCCCGAACGTAATCAAGCAGCCTGCTTCAGCTTGGGGTACGACCTGGAGAATGGCGGCGCGGAAGCCGGCGACATCGGCGATGACATGATCGGCAGGCAGAATCAGCAAGAGGGGATCAGTGCCGCTGTGCTCGCTCTGGGCGTGCAAGGCAGCGATCGCCACCGCTGGCGCGGTATTACGGCCCACCGGTTCCAGCATGACCGCAGCGGGATGGATGCCCACGGCCCGCAGTTGCTCGGCAACCATGAAGCGATGATCTTCATTGCAAACAACCAGTGGCGCGGCCATGTTGTTCAGGCCGGCGATGCGCAACGCGGTGTTCTGCAACATGGTATTACGATCTACCAACGGCAGGAACTGTTTGGGATAGGCTTCACGGGACAGCGGCCATAACCGCGTACCGCTGCCGCCGGAAAGAATGACAGGGATGATCAGACTCATTTTTCGCCTCGGCCAATAGCGTAATAGATAAAGCCTTGCTCTTGCAGGTCATCGGGATCGTAGAGGTTGCGGCCATCAAAGATGACCGGCTGCTTGAGTGCCTGGCGGATCGCGTCGAAATCAGGGCTGCGGAATAAACTCCATTCGGTCACGATGACCAAGGCATCCGCGCCATCCAGCGTGTCCAATGGATGGTCGCAGAGTTGCAAGTCAGATCGCTCGCCGTAAATGCGCCGGGCTTCGTTCATCGCCGCCGGATCATAAGCGCGCACCGTACAACCTTCTCGCCACAGCGCCTCCAGCAGAACCCGACTGGGTGCTTCACGCATGTCATCGGTGCCGGGTTTGAACGCCAGTCCCCACAGGGCGAAGGCGCGCCCGCGCAGGTCATGGTTAAAATGACGCTGAATCTTGGTAAACAGTAAGGTCTTCTGCCGCTCGTTGACCGCTTCCACCGCTTGCAGCAGCGCAGCCTCGTAGTTGACGGATCGGGCGGTGTATTCCAACGCTTTGACATCCTTGGGAAAACAGGAACCCCCGTATCCCGCGCCGGGATAGATGAAGTGATAACCGATGCGTGGATCGGCGCCGATGCCGACCCGCACTTTTTCGACATCCGCGCCCAGCCGTTCGGCCAGATTGGCGATCTCGTTCATGAAGCTGATCTTGGTCGCCAGCATGGCGTTGGCGGCGTATTTGGTCAGTTCCGCTGAACGCACGTCCATTTCGATCAAGCGGTCGCGGTTGCGGTTGAAGGGCGCATAGAGATTGCGCAGCAGCATCGTCGCCCGATGGTCATCGCAACCGACGATGATGCGGTCGGGACGCATGAAATCCGCTACCGCTGCGCCTTCCTTGAGAAATTCCGGATTGGAGACCACCGAGAACGGAATGTTCTTGCCCCGTTCGGCGAGAACTCCCGTGATGGTCTCGCGCACCACATCCGCCGTGCCGACCGGGACGGTGGACTTGTTGACGACCACCCGGTAATCCTCCAAGTGCTGGCCGATAGAACGGGCGACGGCGCGCACATGCTGCAAATCGGCGGAGCCGTCTTCGTCAGGTGGGGTGCCAACCGCGATGAACTGGAACTGACCATGTGCGACGCCTTTCGCCACGTCGGTCGTGAAGTTCAGTCGCCCGTCGGCATCGTTGCGGCGAACCACCTCATCAAGGCCCGGTTCGTGGATGGGAATTTCACCACGTTGCAGCATCGCCACCTTGAGCGGGTTCACATCGACGCACAACACATCGTTACCAACTTCCGCGAAGCAGGCCCCAGTCACCAACCCAACATAACCGGAACCAAAAATTGTGACTCTCATCTGTTCATCCTAGTTAGCCAACGAATCCATCAGGACAGCGCGCGCAACGCAAAGGGAACCATCTCGCTCAAGACCTGTTGCACCACGGCATTGGCCGCCCGCGCTGCGCCCGCCGCATTCTCGCTGGGCGCCGGCGCTATCGCTTCGAATAGCCGGGTTTCCAAGACATGCCCGCTCTTCATCTCCACCACCTTCAGCCGGGTAATGAACCGCACCTGACTGGGTCGGGTCATGAATTCCTGTTGCAGACGAATCACATCGACATCCACCCGCACATCCGCCAGCGCCGGCGAAGGCGGCGACACCACGGCCTTGAACGCGCCACTGCTCTCGAAGGCCCGGACCAAAATCGGCAGCAGCATTTTAGCCGGCGTATCGCTCCACACGCTGTCTTTGTAGTAATCCAGTTTTGGCGACTCGCGGGTATAAGCGATTCGGTTCGAATCGAAGCCCGCCGCTTCTTTGGAAACGGTGACCAGCAAAATTTTATGGCTGGAGCGACGCGCCGGCGGCGGCGTGAAGGCGCCCACCTCCAGCAAATAGGCTTGCTGTGGGGGCGAACTGTCCTGCGGTAGCGCGCAACCGGCCAACATCAACAGCGTCCACAACATCCACGTCAGCCGGCTGGATTTGCTTGCGAGACTCCCATCCACGTCTGTTCCTCCTCAAATTTTAAGGTTTCAAGCCCGACGCCTGCTCACTCTTCCCCGGGTCCAGGCCGACCCTGTGGCTTGCCTATGAGCAGGGCGCGGGGATTTTGCTCCAGCATCCCGGCCAGTCGTTGCAGAGTCACCATCAGTGCGTTGGCCTGAATCAGCAAGGCGTCCAGTTCCGGTACGGTGTTCTGACTCAGCCGCCGCAACGCCTGCTGACCACCTCCGGCCAATCCGCTAAAGGCCAGGCTGGTCTGATTGAAACTGTCGGCGGCCTGACGCACTGCCTGAACGCCGGTCCGAACCTCACTCAAGGTCGCCTGAAACTGCGTACTCAAGCCGCCGGTTTTTTCCAGTTCTACGGCGGCTTTATCCAGCGCCTGGCCCAGCCGCTCGGCCCGCTTGGCCAGCGCTCCCGTCAGAGTTTCCACATTTGCCAGCGCCTGGCGGATGCTGTCGGATCGGTCGGCCACGGCCCCGGTAATAATGTTGAGGTGCTGAAGGGTCTGGGTGAAGGCGGCCTGATTATCATCACCCAGCAGTCGCTCCAAGCGACTGGACAGATTGTTGATATTGGTCAGGATATTATTGAAGGCATCGTCCAGTCGCGCGACCAACGATGGACCGGCCTGAATCACCGGTAAATCCTGGCCGGGTTCCTTCTCCAGCGGCAAGGCTTGGCCGCTACCGCTCAATTCTACTGAGGCGACGCCGGTCAAACCTCGGGTGGACAGCGTGGCGATAGTATCGCGGCGGATCGGTGTGCCGCGCTCGATGTCCAGCACCACATCGACCTGGTCGGGATGATTGGGGTCCAGGCGGATGGACTCGACCTGACCGACCTGAACACCACGATAGCGCACCGTCGCCTTGAGATTAAGGCCGGCCACCGACTCCTGGAAATAGACCCGGTAACGGTCGTAGGTTTTGTTATCGCCGCCCAGCGTCAACCAGAAAACAATGCCCAATAGCGCCGCGCCCAAGAGAATGACGAACAGCCCGACCAGCGTATAATTTACCTTGCTTTGCACGACTGTTCCCGCGCCGCACGACCGCGCGGCCCCTCAAAGTAAGCCCGAATCAGCGGATGTTCCGCGTGGGTCAGTTCCTGCATCGGCGCATAGCCAATCACCCGCCGCTCGCCGAGAAACGCAACCTGATCGGTAGCCTGCCACAGCGTATCGAGATCGTGGGTCACCATCACCACTGTCAGTCCCAACGATTCCTTGAGTTGCACCACCAGTTCATCGAACGCCCCGGCGCTGACCGGATCGAGACCCGCCGTCGGCTCGTCCAGAAACAGCAATGCCGGATCTAGCGCCAAGGCCCGGGCCAGCGCTGCCCGTTTCAACATCCCGCCGCTCAACTCACGCGGCAGCTTATTCCCGGCGTCAGCAGGCAGACCGGCCAGGGCGATCTTGAGATTGGCAATTTCCGCAATCCGCCCGGTGGAGAGTCGGGTATGTTCGCGTAAAGGCATCGCCACATTCTCCCGCACGGTGAGCGAACTGAACAGCGCGCCTTGCTGGAATAACATGCCAAAGCGCCGGCGCAGCCGAAACGCGGCGCTTTCGCTGATGCCGATGATTTCCTGACCGAATAATTGGATGGAGCCAGCCGTGGGTTCCAACAACAGAATGATCGCCCGCAGCAGCGTCGTTTTGCCCGAGCCGCTCCCGCCAACCAAGGCGACGATCTCGCCACGCTGGACGGTAAAATCCAGATTTTCGTGAATGATCGTCGCACCAAACCGGGTCTGCAAGCCGCGCACGACGATCACCGCGTCTGCTGGAGTCGGATTTAGCGCCACAGCCCCACTCCGCCCAGCACGACCGAGAACAGGGCATCGGCGGCGATCACCAGAAAGATGGACTGCACGACGCTAACGGTGGTTTGTCGGCCCACGCTGTCCGCACCGCCGCGCACCTGAAAGCCTTGATAACAACCGACCAGGGCGATGATCGCGGCGAACACCGGGGCTTTGCCCACGCCGAGCAGGAAGGAGGTCGGGGTCACCACCTGCGGGAAACGGTCGAGGAAATCCTGAAAACTCACATCCAGCAGCATCTGCGCCATGACCATCCCGCCGAACACGCTCAGGGCGTCGGCGAACACCGTCAGCAGGGGCAGGGCAATGATCAGCGCCACCAGTTTGGGCAGCACCAGCAAATCCATGGGCCGGATGCCGATAGTGCGCAGGGCGTCCACTTCTTCGGTGACTTGCATGGTGCCGATCTGGGCGGTGTAGGACGAACCGGTACGGCCAGCGACGATGATGGCGGTAATCAGCGGTGCCAGTTCGCGCAGCATGGTCAGCGCCACCAGTTCCACGATGAAGATGTTGGCGCCGTAGGTTTTGAGCTGCTGACCACCCTGATAGGCGATGACCACGCCCATCATGAACCCCAGCAGAGCGATAATCGGCAGCGCGTTAACGCCGGCAGTCTCCATATCGCTGAACAGTGCCCGCCAGCGGAAGCGGTGGGGATGCAATACAAGCCGGGCGAGAGAGGCCGAGGCTTCACCGATAAAGGCTAGGAATGCAACCGCGCGGAGTGCCTGAAATTCAACCTGCCGGCCCAATTGTTCCAAGCGATTCGGCAGGGGGGGAACCGTCGCCGTTCCCGCCGCTGCGAGCCGTTCCTTGACCAGATCCAGCAGCGCCTGATGTTTGTCGCGTAGGTTGATCAGCCGAACGACGCAACCAGCTCGTTCCAAGTCAGCGATGACACTCAACAGTTGCAATGCGCCCGTGGTATCAATGGCCTGGATGCCGGAGCCGTCCAGGGTGAGTTCGCCGGATGGCGGTGGATTAGCTAGCCTGCGGGCATCGAAATTTTCGATGCCATCCAGCGTCCAGTCACCTGCGCACCAGCACGCACCGTTCTCGCAGCGGAAGGTCGCATGGTCGGCGGGCGGAATGTTCGCCATCATGATTCGCTGCCAGTCATGCCGTCCCCGGAAAGTAGATATGGGCTGACGGTTATAGCCAGCCAGAGCGATAGAAGCAACCTTGGCCGCGACTCAAGCCGCTTTGCTCAAGGTTGCTCCTGCTCAAAAGGTCAGGAAATCACTGCAAATTGTCTCTTGACGACCACAAGCCCTGACTCTGGAAATCGGAGGGGCAGTGATCGGCAGCGTCACCGAGGTCGTTTCCGTCGTAGTCTGCGCGCCACCTGAATCATATAGTTCGTAATAGTAGACAGCTCCGGATACGGCATTCCACGAATAGGTGCAGTGGGGGAAGAAGCCAAAGTTTTCACATGCCACATTACCTCCGGTGGGCGCTGACAACCGTACATACCCGCTGTCGGAGTCGCTGAATGCGCTACAGCCAGCATTGTTACATGCTTTCACCAAATAAGCCCTTGGACTACCCGGCGTGGCGCTCGTGTCGTTGAAACTGGCGCTGGCGGATTGTCCCAGAAGGTAGGCAGGGCCATCGTTAAACGTATATGCCTCGTAATACGTCGCCCCTGTGACCGTGTTCCAGGTCACCTGGACCCGGTCGGTGTAGGCCCCGTCGCTGGCGCTCACGCCAGTCGGCGGTGCTGGTGGCTCGGTCAACGTGAAGCTGGCGCTAATCGTACACGCTTCGGTAATCGGCCCTGTCGTATAGGTCACACCGCTCAGGCTGCCACCGCACCCCGTGATCGAAGCAATCTGGTAGCCGCTGTTCGGCGTGACGGTGAAGCGAGCGGTCGCGCCGGCCTCGACGGTTTGCGTAGCCGGGGTAATCGTCCCTCCCGGACCCGCCGTGGCGGTGACGGTATAGGCATTCCGGCGGAAGGTCGCGATGCAGGTCAGATTCTGTGCGGGCATGGTGAAACTGGCCGCGCACGGTGCCGGACTCCAGCCAGCGAAGACGCTGCCTGAGTTCGGTGTCGCGGTGAGCGTCACCGTATCCCCCGCCGCGTAATTGCCCGCGCCGCCAACCGTTCCGGTTCCGGTTCCGGCGGCATTCAGCGTCAGAATATAGGTCTGCTCAGTAGTGAAACTGGCGCTGACGGCGCAATTCCCCGTGATCGGGCCAGTGGTGTACGTGGCGCCGCTCAGACTGCCGCCGCACCCCGTGACCGAGGCGACCATGTAGCCGCTGTTCGGCGTGACGGTGAAGCGGACGGTGGCACCGGCGTCAACGATTTGGGAAGGCGGGCTGATGGTCCCCCCCGGTCCAGCCGTGGCCGTGACGGTATAGGTCTGCTCAGTAGTGAAACTGGCGCTGACGGCGCAATTCCCCGTGATCGGGCCGGTGGTGTAGGTGGTGCCGCTGAGACTGCCGCCGCACCCCGTGATCGAAGCGATCTGGTAGCCGCTGTTCGGCGTGACGGTAAATCGGGCGGTCGCGCCGGCGTTGACGGTCTGCGTGGTTGGGGTAATCGTCCCTCCCGGACCCGCCGTGGTCGTGACCTGAATCTGGGTGGGCGCTTCAGGTTCTGGCGCAATCGGTGGGGGAATTTCCTGTTGCCGCTCCTGCAATTGAGTTACCGGTTGAATCAAACAGGCAGCGCCATCAGTCGCCGGATTACAGGGCGCTTCGACTACATCGTCATCGAATTGCAAAGATTGTTGCACGATGGGATCGACGCCGCTGTCCGGTATTACTGCTTGCCCCTGGCGGGTGCTGAACCGCGCTCGCAGGGCGGCAATGAGCGGCGACTGGCAAGCCGTTGACGCGATGAGGCCACTGACGCCAACTGTCGCGGCGGCGCGCTCCACAGCGCACACCATTTCGCCCGTCGCCTGACTGCCGTACCAATACACATTGGCCAATAATTGACTCAGGGTGAAGACTTGCTCCGCCGTAGCCGCGATAGGACGCACTAGGTCGGAGCCAGCCTGTCGCCGTTCGCCGACGGGCGCTTCAGCGCTTTGCACTCTGTTAAAGACGCGACGCGCCATCTCTTGCAGCGCCAAGATCAGGTTGCCATCCACTGGCGTGGTCACCGGTCCGGCCAAGACATTGCCGGATGAATCATGGAAGCTCACGGCAGCCGTGGTTTCGGTGAATGCGCTGAACCGCGCTTCAACGCCCGCCGAGTCGGTATAGACCGTCGGCAGGCCGTCTGCGGTCAGTTGGATATCCGCCGCTTGTCCGGTCTGGGTATTAGTCCAGGCGACGCCCTGAAGTTGGATGGGTTGGCCCTGGGCATTTTTGGCGGCCCGCACCCCGGTGGCGTCCGTGGAATCAGTCCCCGCTCCTGCCACGGTAAAGGCGTTGCGCAGGTCGGTAATCACCGAGACTATCGCCAGCTTGGGTGGCGTTGCCGTGGTCTGGGCCAAGGTGAAGTTCTGATCCGGTTCCGACCAGCGCAGGGTAGTGTTTTGCCCGGCGCTGGGAAAATCGTCCAGCGCGACCTTCTGGTCGAGACCGGTCAGGAAGTCCGCGCCCAGGGTGGTCACCGCAAAGTTGACGCTGGCGAACTCGACCCCATCGGCAAAGGCTTGCACATGATGAACGCCGTCGTCGAGGCTGTTCCAATTGAAGGTCAGGCCAAAACCGTTGTTCAGATCGCCGCACACGCTGGCCGTGTCGGGTCGCTGCGTGCCATAGGCGGTAGGCAGTCGGGGCTGGCCATCGACGCTGATCTCGACCCGCGTCGCGTCGCAGACCCAACCCCGGATCAAGCCCACGCCGCTTTCAAACGACCCCTGCGTGGGTGATTCCAGGTAGGTGCGTGGTGTGGGTGGCGGTGGATTGGCGGGCGGTGGCACGGCGGTCGCTTGGGCGATCACGAAATTCTGATGAGGTTCGGACCAGCGCACCGGGGTGGATTGGCCCGCGCCGGGGAAGTTGGGCAGGAGGTAGTTTTTGACCAGGCCGGTGATAAAGTCCTGACCGAGGGTGGTGACCGTAAAGTTGACGTTGGCGAACTCCACGCCGTCCACGAACGCCTGCAGGTGGTGGACGCCATCGCCGATGCTGTTCCAGTTGAAGGTCAGGCCAAAACCGTTGTTCAGATCGCCGCATACGCTGGCCGTGTCGGGTCGCTGCGTGCCATAGCCTGCCGGCAGGCGCGGCCCGTCGTTGATGCTGATCTCGATCTGCGTCGCGTCGCAGGCCCAGCCCCGAATCAGCCCCACCCCACTGCGCACAAAGGCGTTCGCCGAGGGGGACTCCAAAAATGCCTGAGTCTGCGCCAGGGAAGAGTAGCTCAACAGGGCGAGACACAGCCCCAAAAGCCAGATGAAAAAATTCGCCAGTTGCCTAAAATGTTGATGTTGATTAATCACTTAGACATCCTCCACGGCTATTGGAAATTCATGCCATCAAGGGTAAGGAATAGATTTTATAACACCATATTGGCAATCAATGAGGGCATTCGAATTACAACAAAAAAGAGTCAATTTGTAACTATTTTTTTCCAAACGCTAGCGCGGATTCAGCCGCCGCCAGGCAGCGGGGTCCTGTTGACTGCCCGATTCTTTCCAAACGCCGCGCCGGGCTTTTTGCGCCTCTGTCTGGGCTTGCCGGTACGCTGGCGAATCGTTGTATTGCTCATACATCACCGCCTGTCCCAGCCTGACCATCTCCAAACCTACATCGCGCTCGCCGACAAAGGCTTGCGCAACGGTGCGGCCATAACGGTCCTGATCGCGCACCTGCAACCGGATCGGATCGCTCAGGGGCAACAAACCGCGCAACGCTTGTTTCGCGGTGTTGCCCCACGGTTTCTGCGCCATTTCCGGCGAATCGATGCCGAACATCCGCACTTTCACCTCACCGGATGGACAACTGGCGGTTAGGGTATCGCCGTCGTAAACTGATTTGACAGTACAGGTCAGTTCCGCGCCCTTGGGTGTGGCGGAAGGCGGCGCTTTCGGTTCATGCAGAACATAGCTCACCGCGATAATGGCGATGACCAGCCCGCCTATCACCCAGGGCGAACGGTTCTTGCGGCGGCGGGTGCGGCTCAGTTCGCCGCGCAAGTGGGTGCGTAATGCTTTGAGCAGGTCTTGTTTCACCGGTCAGGCTCCTAAGCCGCCCGCAGCGCCTGAGCGTGCCAGGCCAGATGTTCGCCGATGAAGGTGGCGATGAAATGGTAGCTGTGATCGTAGCCGTCCTGCATCCGCAAAGTGAGCGGAATCTTTCGGGCAGCGCAAACCCGTTCAAGCGAGGGCGTATGCAACTGCTGGGACAGAAATTCATCCGCCGTGCCTTGATCAATGAGCAGCGGCATCGTCGTCGCCCCAGCTTCGATCAGGCGCACAGTGTCGTAAGCGGCCCAGCTCTCGCGGTCGTTGCCCAGATAGGCTTTGAAGCAGCCTTGCCCCCAACCGCTGGCCATCGGGTGGCAAATCGGCGCAAAGGCTGACACGGATTGATAAGCTCCCGGCTCCTTCAAGGCGCAGACCAGCGCGCCATGCCCACCCATCGAATGGCCGGTGATTGAACGCAGACCGGGAATCAGCGGCAGTTCCGCTTCGACCAGCGCCGGCAATTCGCGGGTGACGTAATCGTACATCTGGTAGTTTTTCGACCAAGGCGGTTGAGTCGCATTGACGTAGAAACCCGCGCCCTGGCCGAGATCGTAGCGGTCGGGCACATCCGGGATTTCCGCGCCACGCGGGCTGGTGTCGGGAATGACCAGCGCCAGCCCCAGTTCCGCCGCATAGCGCTGCGCCCCGGCCTTGACCCGGAAGTTGTCGTCGGTGCAGGTCAGGCCGGACAGCCAGTAAACCGCTGGAACCTTCTCCGTCGCGGCCTGGGGCGGCAGATAGACGGAAAAAGTCATGGCGCAATGGCAACTGACCGAGTCGTGGCAGTAGCGGTTCAGCCAGCCGCCAAATTCCTTGATCGCTTCGATGTGTTCCACGTCGCTGGTTCCTAAAACAGAATGACCGAACGGATGCTCTTGCCCTCGTGCATCAGCTTGAAGGCGGTATTGATTTCCTCCAGCGGCATCGTGTGCGTCACCATCCGATCCAGCTCGATTTTGCCTTGCAGGTAATTTTCCACATAGCCGGGCAGTTGCGTGCGGCCCTTGACCCCGCCGAACGCGGTGCCTTTCCAGACGCGACCGGTGACCAGTTGAAACGGCCGGGTGCGGATTTCCTGGCCTGCGCCGGCCACGCCGATGATCGTGGACACGCCCCAGCCCATGTGACAGCACTCCAGCGCCTGACGCATGATCTCGACGTTGCCGATGCACTCGAAAGAATAATCCACGCCGCCGTGGGTTATCTCCTTGATGGCGTCCACCACGTTGCCGCTGATTTGCTTGGGATTGAGCGTATCGGTCGCGCCTAATGCGGTGGCCATGGCGAATTTGTCGGGGTTGGTGTCAATCGCAATGATTCGCCCGGCCTGAGCCATGACCGCGCCCTGAATCACTGACAGGCCGATGCCACCCAGCCCGAATACGGCCACGGTGGAGCCGGGTTCAACCTTGGCAGTGTTCAGCACCGCGCCAATGCCGGTAGTGACGCCACAGCCAAGTAAACAAACCTTGTCCAGCGGCGCGGCGGGATTGATTTTAGCCAGGGCGATTTCCGGGACGACGGTGTACTCGGCGAAGGTCGAGCAGCCCATGTAGTGGAATAGCGGCGTTCCCCGGCAGGAAAAGCGCCGGGTGTGGTCGGGCATGTAGCCGGTCCACACGGTGGCGGCGATGGACTGGCACAGGTTGGTTTTCGTGGAATGGCAGTATTCGCACTCGCCGCATTCCGGGATGTACAGCGGAATGACATGATCGCCGGGTTTCAGCCCCTTGACGCCGGGGCCACATTCGACGACGACGCAACCGCCTTCATGGCCGAGGATGCAGGGAAATGCGCCTTCCGGGTCGTCGCCGGACAGGGTAAAGGCATCGGTATGACAGACGCCGGTCGCCACGACTTGCAACAAGACTTCGCCTTTCCTGGGGTCTTCGACATCGACTTCTTCAATCGTCAGAGGCTTTTGCGGTTCCCAGGCGACGGCAGCGCGAGCTTTCATGGGGGGTTTCCTCAGATAGGTTGAATGCGTTCAGTTGAGAAACCAGGTTTTACACAGGGAGATTAGGCGTTTATCACGCTGCTTTCACCATGAAATCAACGTGGATGGCGTCGTAGGGAAAGACAATTTTCCCGTCCTCGGTTTTATCCAGCAGGCCAGCGTTCAGGAGTGCGTGAACGTCGCCATGCACGGCCTTGACATCGCGCTGAACCCGCCGTGCTGCTTCACGGATAGTGACTGGTCCCACGCCGGTCAAGGCTTCAATCAGTTGCCAACGTTTGACAGTCAGGACTTTCCAGAGCAATGCCAGAGTCTCGAAACTGATTCGTGGAGCCGAAGGCGTCAATGTTTCCATCGCAGCGGCAACATCGGTCAATGTATCGGCCAGACTGCGTACTTCAAGCGTTACTGTGTTCATTCATCCACCTCGTGATCTCGTCGAAGAAATCTGCCATGAGTTGGCGCGGGCTGGAAAACGCATACATAAGCTTCTTCGTCATCGCCTATGTGCCGGTGATCACCCTTGCCGGTCTCATTGTCGTAGCGCAGGACACATACGCCGTCGACTACAAAAGCCAGCCGATATTTGAAGACATGCTGGCTTCCAGAAACAGGCTTTGGCACATGCCAAACGACGATGTCGGCGAAGGCGTTTTCGGCAATATCGACTCGGCGGCGGATCAATTCTTGCGCTTTCATAGTGACCATGATGGCTATGCCCCGGTATGTTGTCAATCTATCCAACACATGACGGGCTATACTGATTTCAATGTTACAATCGCCCGCTCAGACTTTGCTCATTCATCACCAGAAACCGCTACTTCATGAACTTGCCACCCGACGATCAGCAACTTCTCGATTGACCTTATTTATCGAATAAACCTTAAAAGTTACAGTACTCATCACGCTATCTTGCTCATCCACCTGAAATCATTGAATAATGTTGCCTTCGTTGTTTAAATATTACAATCATAATACTTTAACTTTTTCTCTTGAATCCGATACTTATCAAGGATACTGTAAGGGACACTGCCAATTTTCCTGTGATCGGAACGGGCATCACTTTGAAAAAAATAGCTAAATACGCCAATCTGAAGGATTGAAAATGGCAATCGAAAAAGATCAGTTTGGTTTCCGCGTAACCAGTCAAGCTTCCTTGTTGGCGTCACAAGGTAAAGATTGGTTTGAATCTGCCAGTAATAGTGCTGTGCAATCGCTTTGTAATTGTAATCCAGGCAGGGCAAGCAATGTCATAGATGACGTTGAAAAAGCTACAGGCTGGGTAAATAAACGAAATCGGTTAAAATCACAGGATGATAACCACTCGGCGTATGTTCAAAGTGTGGGTCAATCAAATGAGTACGGCAAAGAAACTGGTCCCCGTACCCGCAAAGTGAAAGGTATTCTTCCAACTGTAACTCGAAATTGGATTATTTCTAACCTTGTCCAAGATTGGGTTAGAGCCGGAAATGATCCCGATGATTTACAACCTCCGGATGAAGTGACTCCGGAAACACTGGCCAGCGTCTGGGGTTTCCAGACAGGTTCCCCGGGATGGTTAAGGCATATTAATGAAAAACTCGGTGGCCTCGAAAGCGAGGCGGCCATTACCCTACGCCAGTGGGCGGGACGTCCGCTGACCTGCGCACAAGCGGAACTTGAACGCGCTGTCGAGACTAAAGCTCAATTAGAATCCGCTGTTAAAAAATATGTAGGAAAGGCTATTCAAAGTCTTAATGAATTCCAAAGCCTTGCCAGTAAAAAATCTTGGGATAGTGATGAACGTGTATATCGTATACGACATGCATTAGCTGAACTAAAATCTGTCATAATAGATTCTGAAGAATAAAGAAATGGCAGACTGAAAACCATAAAAATCAGGAATTAAAAATCCTATGAACTTGCCACCCGACGATCAGCAACTCCTTGAAGAACTCTGCCAGCAGCATGGCGTCAGCGCGCCTAAAGTGTTGCAACTGTTGCAGACCGTGCGCGAGTACGAATTCAAAGAGCGCCGCATCGGTGTCCATGCCGCATTGCGTGATGTTCTCAGTACCCGCTATCCCGAATCCGACTATCAAGAGAGCTAACCCATGGACGAACAAGAACTCATCCAAAACCCTGAAGCCCTGCTGGCATTGATTCAACAGGCGGTTCAGTATGTTATCGAACAGCGCCCGGACACAGCCGCACAGGAGGCGCAATTGCGGGCCGTTGCCAAGGCGATTGAGCAACTAGAAAAACAACAGGTGCCGGTTCCCGACAGTCTGCGGCAGACGAAAATGACCTTGGTGGCTGAGATCAATCAAGAAACCCAATGCAATCACCAACTGATAGTATTGGGCGATGGGTTAACTGAAGTGTTGGAAATAATTGAAAGTGTAATCGGGCAAGCGTCGAATAATGATAAAGCATCTATAACGCGCCCTCGTCGCCGTAAAAGTAATGGCTCAAGAACAAGCAGAAAAGTACTTCAAGACTATGTATTGGCTGCACTTACTGATTTAGGAGGTTCTGCACACTCTTCTGAAGTACTTGATCGGATTCATCAACTATTTGGAGAAAAATTACTACTAGGCGATATGGATTATCATAAAGATTATGATGTCATCTGGCGATATAATGTTCAATGGGCATATCAAAAATTGATCCACGATGGTGTAGCCTGTCGTAGTACCGGCGGCTACTGGAAACTCGCTGAGAACCCACTATGAGATTCAAGCGACTGAGCATTGAAGGTTACAAATCCTTCCGCTACTCCACTGAAATCCTCTTTCCCGCCAGCCAGGACAGCAAAAGCATTTTCCTCATTGGCGGCATGAACGGCGCAGGTAAAACTTCCTTCATGGAAGCCATTAACCTCTGCCTGTACGGCGCCAAGTCCGACCTGATTTTCAACGCCATTAACCGCCAGGAAAAAGCCGACGGCAATTACAGCGCCGCCTTTGAACTGACACTGGACACCGACGACGGCGCGGAAATTATCGTTAAACGCTCATGGTCCGCTGGCGCAACGCCCAACCCGAAACCCAAAGACCTCGAAGAACGACTTATCGTCATCCGCGACGGCAAACGGGCCTCCGTCCAAAGCAAATCAATGTGGCAGGACTTCATCCGCGCACTCATCCCGCCCAGCATTACCCAATTCTTCTTTTTTGATGGTGAGAAAATCCAGGAAATCGCCGCTGAAGATCACTCCGAAGTCCGCCTGCAAAAATCACTGGAAGCCGCCCTCGGCATTGAGTTCATTCAGCGCCTGACCGACGATCTCATCTACATCAAAAATCAGGAACGCCAAAGCTATGTCGAGATTTCCGACGCCGATCTCGAATTCAAACAGAGCGAACTCAAAAAAGAACGCAGCAAACTGGAACGCCGGAAAAAAGAACGCCTGGAAGCGCAGGAAGATTTGGACAATTTCCGTCAACAATACGACGAAGCCAAAAAGCGCTTTCAGGCCACCTTTAACACCGAACCCGAAGCCCGTGAAACCATCCGGGAGAACGAGAAAAAACGCTTCCAGGCCGCGAACCGTCTCGGTCAAGTCGATAACGAAATCAAGACGCTCTGTGAAAAAACTCTGCCTTTAGCCGTCGCCAGCAAACTGTTCAGTGGACTTAAACAACGCATTGAAGCCGAACGCGGTACCCTGCAACAAGACGCCATCCGCGACAACGCCGCCACGCTCACCCAAACACTGATTCAGGCAGTAGAAGAACCGGAACCGCTTTACTCCGCTCCGTTGAGCGTCGAACAACAGGCGGAACTGGAACAGCGCATTTTCAAACGATTGCGCCAAGGTATGGGCCTGAATGACATCCACTCAGTCCTCAACCTGTCCGAACGCGAAGCCGCCCGGATTCTGCACCGCATCGAAGAAATCGAAAGCAGCGATTTGTTCCGCCTCACTGCACTGCTCGACGAAAAACACACCCTGGACGCCGAAATTCAGCAACTCGACCTCGCCCTGCAACCCAGCGCCAGCAACGCCAGCGAACGCCAACTCTTCGAGGAACTGCAAAGCGAGATGGAAGGTTGCTCTACCCAAATCGGGCGCAAGTCCGAGCAACTCCGGTTATTGAACGACGACCTGTTGGTGCTGGAAAAACGGCTACGCGAGATTGAAACGGAAATCTCCCGCCTTTACGAACGCCACCAGGTCTCACGGGAAAAGGCTGACTTCATCACCGAATGCGACGCCATCGCCAGCCTGCTCGGCCAGTTCATCATTCGCCTGCGAGAAAACAAAGTCCACCTGTTGCAGGAAAAAACCTTTGAGATGTACCGCCAGCTCTCCAGCAAAAGCGGCTTGATCAAAGACCTGCTGATTGACCCTAAAACCTACGAGGTCTCGCTACACGACCGTAATGGTTCCGCCATTCGCAAATCCGGCCTGTCCGCTGGCGAAAAGGAAATCTTCGCTATTGCGCTGCTCTGGGGACTGGTGCAAACCAGCCAATTACGACTACCGATCATCATCGACACGCCACTCTCCCGCCTCGACAGCAGCCACCGCCAACATATCGTCCATTCCTATTTCCCAAACGCCGGCGAACAGGTGGTTATTCTCTCCACCGACACCGAAGTCGATGAAGCGTATTACGCGCAACTCGAACCCTATTTATCCGGGGCCGGGAGGCTGCAATTTGACCCGCGCCAAGAACTAACGGTGTTCCAGCCTGGCTATTTCTGGGAGCATTGAATCATGGCCGACCGTCTCATGACCTCTATGGCCGCTGACGACGTGTTAACCGCCCTGCGCCGGGAAACCCGTCTCGACAAAGCCGTGTTGGCGCGTCTGGCCTGCTGTTTATCGCTGGCGCTGGATGGTCGGGAAGTCCCGCCCAGCATTAATTTCAGCGGTGGCGAAATCCGGCAGACGAGTTTTCTGGGTCCCGACGGGCCAGTGATTTACGCCCTGATCGCCCATGTTTATGAACAGCCCGACCTCCCCGACGAGGTGCTGTTTTCCAACCGTTCGATTATCAAGAACCACATTGACCGGGGTTGCGCCCGGTTGGAACAATGGTTTAACGAGTGCGAACGCGATGTCAGCCGATGGCTGGAACACTTGCTGAAAGTTGTGGAATTTGATGGACGGCGCGAACTCATCGGCGCGGGACTGGACCTGCTCATGGGTCGCACTGTGCTGGACCAGCGGAACGTCATCGCAGAACTGAATAATACCGCCAGACACGCCAATTCTCATCTGGCGATCATGGGCAAGCCTGGCGTCGGTAAAACCCAGTTTCTGCTGAAAATCCTGACCGACATCCGCATCCAGTCGAATTTTCAAACCCACTTCATTTACTTTGACTACAAGGGTGATGTGGTCAGCAACACGCGCTTTCTCGACCTGGCTAAAGCGCAGCCCTACCGGTTATTGCAAAGCGGCCAAAACCTGCCGATCAACCCATTCATCCTGCCGGTTTACGACGATCAGACCATCAACGTTTCCGCCCGTGAAAAAGCGGAGAGCTTCGCCTCGATCAACGCCAAGCTCGGCGTGGTGCAGAAAGGCGCATTGACCGAAGCGATCCGCGCTGGCTATGCCCAACGCACTGCTACTGACGCCCCTTATCCTGATTTTCAGGACATTCTTAATATCGCCGCCCAAATGTATGAGGATCAGGGGCGAAATGACGATAGCCTGATCGAGATTCTGCGCGACCTCGCCACGTTTAACCTGTTCTGGAAACACGGCGACGCCACCGCGCCCATGGAACGCCTGACTCAGCGGACGTTGTTGATTGACGTTCACGCTATGCCCGTTCTCAAGGAACTGGCCGCGTATCTGGTCATTGAGCGGCTCTACAAGGAAATGGCGCTGCTGCCAGACAGTCCCGTAGAAAACGACCGGCGCACGATCCGCACGATCCTGGTCATCGACGAAGCACATAACTATCTAAGCCAGCGTAATCTCTTTCTCCAGCGCATCATCCGCGAAGGCCGCTCCAAAGGCATCGTGGTCTTTTTCGCTTCGCAATCGCCGAATGACTACCAGCAGAAGTTCTTTAATTTCCAGGAACTGCTGGAATTCACCTACCTGTTTCAATGCGATGGCGTATCGGCCAGCGCCCTGCAAGACATTCTTGGGTGTAGCAGCAAGACCGCTAAGGATTTACAAGTGGAAGTCGCCCGGCTGGAACCCGGACAGGTGATTAGCCGCAGCCCTAATCAGACTGAGGACTTTGTGAAGTTCGCTGCTGAAGCCTTTTATAAAAGCTACGGCTGATCAATCCCCCGGAGATCACTGTCATGCGTTTTCCCTATGGTTTGGCCGATTTTGCAACGCTTATTAGTGAAGATTATTTCTATGTAGATCGCACTGATCGTATCCCATTGATCGAGAATGCCGGTCGACAACTGTTATTTCTCCGCCCGCGTCGGTTTGGCAAGAGCCTATGGCTGTCGACGTTGGAGAATTATTACGATCTAGCGAAAGCTGGGGATTTCGAGCGGTTGTTCGGGAAATTAAAAATTGGTCAGAATCCAACTCCGCTGCACAACCGTTATTTTATTCTCAAACTCAATTTCTCGGTCGTCGATCCCAGCGGCGATCGTGACGCCATTCGCCGAGCGTTGTTCGACCATCTCAACGTCCGTATTACTGATGTCATCGGGCGCTATGCCGAATGGCTGGGTGACCGGGTTTGCGTTTTACCGGATAATGGCATCGCCTCATTTCAATCGTTAATCAGTGTCGTTTCCCAGACGCCCTATAAACTTTATTTGCTGATTGACGAATACGACAACTTCGCCAATGAAGTTATGATCAGTCGGGAACGAGGGAAGCCGCGTTATCAGGAACTGGTCGAAGGTGAAGGCATCATTAAAACCTTCTTCAAGGCGGTCAAGGACGGGGCGGAAGGACGGGGCGTGGATCGCGTATTTATCACCGGCGTGTCGCCAGTGGTGTTGAGCGACATGACCAGCGGCTATAACGTCGTTAAAATCCTGTCCCATCGCCCGGAATATGATGATTTGCTCGGCTTCACTGCGGATGAAATTCAAGCGACGCTGGAACAAATCGCTGCATCCGGCATGATGCCCACCATTCCCGTCCCGGAAGCGCTGTATTTAATACGCACGTTCTACAATGGCTACTGCTTTTCACCCCGGAGCGCCGTGCAGGTTTATAATCCGACGCTGGCGCTGTATTTTCTGGAAGCCTTGGCGCAGGATGGGGAATATCCGGCCAAGATGCTCGATGACAATCTAGCGATGGATCGCAACCACATTCAATACGTCGCCCGATTACCGCATGGATCGACGCTAATTACCCAGGCGCTGGCGGCGGATGCTGAACGCCCGGAATCGGCGATTCTGATTGACCAACTGGCCGACCGCTTTGGGGTGGAGATGATGCTCAATACCCCGAAAGACCAAACCTTTCTCGCCTCCTTGCTCTATTACTTCGGCGTGCTGACGATTGCCGGACGGAATAAACTAGGCCAGTTACGCCTGACCATCCCCAATCTGGTAGTGCGCAAACTGTATCAGGACTTTCGCTCAATCTTCTCGATCAAGCGGGTTGATACACTGGAATACACGGATTACGTAACTCATGACGTAAATACTCACTCCAGAGGTTGTTTTTAACTTGGTAGAGGGTTGTCTTCATCTTTTTCGCCATCACTTTTAATGAAAACCATGCCTGATAACAGCACGCAAA
>Ga0116153_10000753_pt1 | contig 36937 bp, 41 predicted proteins | sample AD_UKC028_MetaG_FD_89896 | JGI IMG/M metagenome (GOLD analysis project Ga0116153, IMG submission 89896) | Active sludge microbial communities of municipal wastewater-treating anaerobic digesters from USA - AD_UKC028_MetaG | ecosystem: Engineered > Bioreactor > Anaerobic > Digestate | place: USA...
CATGAATATTTTAATTTGGTTATTGCAAAAGCATTGGATGGATATGAGGGATATTTCAATAATGGACATTGAAAGAGATCTTAAGAAATTAAATGATGATTTGCTTAAAAGCTGCCGCTTAACGCAGGAGGCTATCAGCAAAACATCCAGCGTCCTGATGCGCTTTGATGCCCAAAAGATACAAGAGATAATAGACAATAACAAAAAAATAGGAGCTCTTTGCGTCGCCTCCGGGGAATATCTTACTAATATCATTAAACAGTATCAGCCCGAGGGCAGCGTCTTAACATTCATCTCTTCAAGCATAAGCGTTAATATTGAATTAAAACAAATTGGGGACTTAACCGCTGGTATTGCGGAAAGCCTACTAAGTTTAAATACAGATATCCCCGAAAGGTATAAAATCAATATTTCTCAATTTGCTAAAATTTTTCAAAATATTGTCTGGGATTCGGTCATTTCTTTTTTAAAACAAGACGCAGGGTTAGCTAAGAAGACTATTTTAGCAAGCCTGGAGCTAAGAAAGATATGCAGCCGTATGCAGGATGATTTAATGGAAACAAACAAAAAATCAGAAACAGCGGAAAGAGGCGAATCTATTTTATTATTTGTTATTCAGAGCGTAGGTGATATTGCTGCGCATACTGTCAACATTGCGGAAATTAGCGCATAAGGATTAAGAATGAGTTAAGCTAAATGTGCATAATTAAAAAAAGCGACTACAGGAGAATTAAGGAATTAATAATTGGCTATGAGGCCGGGAGTTTTCCTGATCGACAAACAAAAAAGCGCATTTTATTCCTCAAAGAAAAGCTAAATAAAGCAAAAAAAGTTGATGATGCTTCCCTTGGGCTCGTTGATATCGTATACCTTAATTCTGCAGTAAGGTTTAAAAATATATCAACTGCGGAAGAGAAGGAATATTTATTTGTCATCCCAAAAATTGAGTGTAAAGAGCTGGGCAGGGTTTCTGTGCTTTCTAATTTAGGAATTGCTTTGCTGGGACATAAAAAAGGAGACACCGTAGAAGTAAAAGAATTCGACGGATCAAAATACAGCGTCCAGATATTAAAGATACAGCCCACATCAGAGTTATGGATTAAAAGGCTCGAGCAATATATATAAAGAATAGAAAACTAACCGAAAATATAGAGAAGGAGTCGCAATGAAAGACAAGCAAATTTATATAACAAAGCCGGATTTTGACCGCCTCACAGAAATAATCAAAAATATGAGTTCCCGGCAGGATATTGACAGGCGGTCCCTTGATGAGCTGGAGCACAGCTTCAGTTCGCGGGATGAATTGGGATTAATTAAAGAGGTAAGGAAAATAAAGAACTCAAGGAACGATGCGGAATGGGCGCGGATCGAAGAGCTTGAAGCCGAATTAAACAGGGCAATTATAGTTGATACCGACAAAATCCCGCCTGATATCGTTACGATGAACTCAAAGGTCTATCTCAGGGATATGGATACGGGTAAAGACGAATTTTATCAACTGGTATATCCTGAAGACGCAGATATTGAGCAAAACAAAATCTCTATTTTAGCCCCCATCGGCACAGCAATATTGGGTTATAAAGTAGGAGATGTTATCGAATGGAAAGTCCCGGCAGGGGTAAGAAGGCTTAAGATTAAGAAAATATTATATCAGCCGGAAGCGGCCAAAGAATATCATCTCTAAACATAGGCGATATGAATAAGAAAATTATAAAAAAAGCAGAAGAACTGATAACGCAAAGAAAACTCTCCGAATTAAAGGAGATTATCCCGCAGCATCCGGAAGACATAGCGTATTTTATCTTCCATCTTTTTAACCCATCCTGGAAGATGATCGTATTCCGCATGATTCCTCCCGACACAGCCGTGGAAGTCTTTATGAGTTTTCCTGTAGAGGAACAGGAAAAAATGCTCGAGGATTTAACCACATCTGAAATCAGGACAATCTTAAATGAAATGTCGGTTGACGACAGGACTGGATTATTTGAAGAAATGCCCGCGGAGCTGGTTAAAAAATTTATGAGCTATCTTTATTATGAGGAAAGAGAGATAGCCCAGCAGATACTTAATTATCCCGAGAATTCCGTGGGAAGGCTGATGACTCCGGACTTTGTGCAGCTTTATGAAGACATGACTGTTGAAGCCGCCCTGGAGCACATAAAACAAATCGGCTTAAAAACAGAAACAATTTATCACGCTTATGTATTAAACGCCGAAAGGAAATTAATAGGCGTGGTATCGCTTAAAAAAATAGTTTTAGCCCAGGCAGGCGCGCTGATAAAAGACATTATGTTTAGAGATGTGAAGAAGATTAACGTATACCGGGATCAAGAAGAGGCTTTAGGCATTTTTAAAAAATATGATCTTCTGGCTCTGCCGGTTATAGATAATAATGAGAAATTATTAGGGATAATAACCTTTGATGATCTGGTAGATGTTATTGATGAGGAGGCCACAGAAGACTTCCAAAGAATTGCCGCAGTTGTCCCCATAGAAGAGCCTTATCTTGAGACGAATCTGTTTAATATACTTTGGAAAAGAAGTTTTTGGCTTATCTTATTGGTGATTTTGGGATCTGCCTCAGGCTTTATTCTTCAAAAATTCCAGCTGACTATACAAAAATGGATTGCATTAAGTTTTTTTCTCCCCATGCTTGTTGATACGGCTGGTAACGCAGGCACCCAATCCTCGACGATAGTTATCAGGAGTTTGGCGGTGGGAGAGATAAAAATAAACGATTTTCTCAAGGTAGCTTTAAGAGAGTCAATGCTGGGAATCTTGTTAGGCGGCATTTTGGCCTTAGCGTGCATATTAAGGGTATTTTTTCAAGAATACAACTGGGGCTTGAGCCTTTCTGTGGGGCTTTCCATGGGGTTAACTGTTATCATTTCCGCAGTGATAGGCGCCAGCCTCCCCATTATATTAAAAAAGATTAAATTAGACCCGGCTTTGATGAGCGGGCCTTTACTTACGACAATAATTGATATCTTGGGCATTACAATATATTTCTGGATTGCTAATAAGTTCTTGTTTTTGCTGAGAATCTAAAAATAAGATCAATGGCCAGCTTAGAAGGCTTAAAAAATCAAGGAGGATACTAAATGAGCCGGAATGTGACATTAAACATAGGAGACACGATAAAATATTCTGGAGACAGCACTGGCATTATTGAAAATATCAGGGTAATTTCAACGGGGAATTATATTGAGCAGTATGAATATAATGGCAATGATGAGGATATAGTTTTAACCTTAAAAAACGACCATGGAGTAACGAGCCTTTGGCTTAAAGATATGGTTGTTTCTAAGGTACTTTAAAAATGGGCTGTAAACGCAAAGGAAGAATTTCTGATAGATTACTGGGCGTTAAAGTAAAGAGCGTAGATAATAATGCCAAGAGATTAGTTACAGAGGAAACAAGGGTTAGCGGGAACAAGGCGAAGCATATAAAGACAATTTTTACTGTAGACACCCAAACACTGATTATAGGAAAGGGCAATAAAAACGCTGGCCTTTGCGATATAAAAGACGGAAACAAGATCAATATAGATTTTATAAAGACTCAAGATAAAAAAATGCTTGCCAAGGGCATTACTATATTAGATTAAATCTTATTGAAAGGAGGTGCGCGAAAAGCATTTTAGGTATGGCGGTTAATAGTAATTACATAACAGAAAGGAGCGTCCAATGGCTGCAAAAATAAAGAAAATTACAACCGATAAGAAAGAAACCTCCGCCGGATCTGAAAAGTTCTTTGTTGAGGTGCAGAAGAAAGCATATTATCTTTGGGAAAAAGAAGGGAAACCTCAAGGCAAGGATTGGGATATATGGCTTAAAGCGGAAAAAGAGGTTTTAGGCAGATAAAAAATATTAAAGCAGTATGGGCAAATGACCCGCGGTCTGTATTTTTGGGCCTTATAATGGGCTGTCTGCGCAATAGCAGAGTTGCCATTAACGGGTTTAAATGTAAAGGAGCGGAGGCCATGGCAATAAACGTATTTGTTAGTTTTGACCAGACTGATCAGAAGCAAGTCGAAGCCTTTAATTTTCTTAAAGGTAAATCGAAACATGTGTTTGAAGCTCACGATTGTTGCTTTAAAGAAATATCGGCTGACGGGAGCGAAAAATTGATACAGTGCCAGCTAAATGACGGTCGTTCAAAAGCAATACGAGAAGAGATTATTAAAAAATTTGAGCAGTGTGCCAAATTAGTTGTTTTAATCGGAGACGGGACTTATAAGAATGCCTGGGTGGAATGGGAAGTCAACAATTTTTATAAGATGAAAGACGCGCTTTTGTCTGGTAAAGCGTGGATGAATATTCGCGGTATGTTTCTTGAAGGCTGCGAAAAAGCAACAGCTCCTAAGGCTCTGGAATGCAGGTCGACGCAACGCTTGGCTTGGGATCCCGAAGCTTTAGAGAAATGGATAGACGAATTGAGTTAAAACAGGCGCGCAATAAAGTGAAAGAATGCGGAAAGGGTATTTTTATATAGCAAATCAAACCCCCAGCGGAAAGCGTATGGGGTTGGTTTTTATCCTTAATATTGGGAGCGGAAAGCTTCTAAAGCTTTCTACTTTAAAATATATTTGCAATGACAATAGCATCCTTGTTGTTTTTACGCCGGTATCAAATAATGAATCAGGTATTTTAACAAAACACTTGAGACGAAGCAGCATTTTTCATAGAACATTTGACAGCCAAATTTGTAAATTACTTGAGGAGATAATTTCAGGCATGCTGAAGCCGGATATCGGCGCAGATCTTGTTATTAGAGAGCTTACCGAAAGGCAAAATAAGGACTATAAATATTTTGAATACAAATGCTATGATAAAATATATATACCCGGCACGATTCCAATGAAACGGAGCAATGAAATTGAAGTAAACAACCATAAAATAAAACTTGGAGACTCTATGTTTAAGTTATTCTTGCGCCTTGTGCTGGAATTAAAGAAGAAAAAAGAGGGCTGGGTTCACAGGCATGGCCTGGGCTCAGACAGCATCATTGCAGATGTAGAGAAATTCCAGATTTACAGCAATCTTAGGACGGCTTTGCAGGGGAGCCTGCTGGATAAAGACGGCCAGAAGTTTATAGAGAACAACGGGTCAAAGCAGTATCGTATATCGCTTCACCCCGATTTTATAGCCTACGACAGAGAAAAGCTCCTTAAGCATCCCGATAGCAGTATTCAGAAGCTCGCCAGAAAATTAACCGCCTTATAAACTACATTTTGGAAGATTAAAATAAATGTTGACAATGTTCGCTAACAGTGATAACATTTGTCTATGCAAATCGGGGAGAAGATAAAAAGTGAGCGAATAAAGAAGAAAATATCTCTCAGGGAGTTCTCGCGTAAATTAGAGATTTCAGCCGCCTATCTCGTTGATATTGAAAAAGGAAGAAGAGCTCCTAATTATGAGCTGCTACAAAAAATTTCTGATTTGCTTGATATCCCTGTATCAACACTTAATAAGTATAATTTAGAGATGCCAAAACACATACGCGATTGGATTGAGAAACACCCTCTTTTTTCAAGACTCTTTAAATTTGCTTTAAAGCAACCGGATCCCTTCAAGACAATTGAAGATATTGAGACTGCATTGCCCGTTGTTAGTCAGCAAGTTAGCTTTGCGGCAATTTATGAATCCGAGTTGCAAGCAATAGGGCTGGAGAGTTCCTCATGGGAAACTGAAACGGGTGGGGACCTGTTTGGGGTTTGGCAGGATATCCCGATTATCTATTTAGCGACTAGGGCCGGTCAGAAAGCCATCAGAAGTAATACTCATTTTAGATTAGACGTTGACTATTTGATTAAAATCAGCTCAGAATTAAGCAGCGAATGGGGATTACGTTACTTTGGCGACTGGCATTCGCATCATAAGCTAGGATTATACTCTCCAAGTACTGGCGATCGCGAGAGGGTTAAACGGCTGGCAGAGAAGAATAATTTCGGAGAGATGATAGAATTTGTAGCGACTTTTTCAAATGAATCAAAAAAGAACAGGGTTATCCAGGTTCACCCATTTATCTACAAAAATTTTCCTGCCACAGACCCTTCTGAATTGTCTTTGATTGTTCTAAGAGGCTTAAGCCCAGTCAGAGAGGCGCTGATGGCCAGGAAAAAAATGCCAGAACAGCAGTTAGAGTCATATTCGATATTTCAGATAGATAAAATAGAGCTTCCAAAAGAACAGCTTGGCCGTGTATCCGGAAATGAAGGTAATCCACAAAAAATAATATCCGATAAAGTACTATTAAACGCAGGAATAGAATTTAAGCGCGTTTCCTCTAAAGATATTGAAATACACCAGACTGAGTTTGGCCATATTCTTGTTGTGCCTGTCAGAGACGAGCAGCATATCGCATTTGCATTAGACAATACTTGGCCGCATAAGGTATTGCAGGTTGATTGGATTGACAGAAAAACAGGTAAATCTACCGAGCTGGATATAAAAGAAACTGAATTGTCCTTAGTGAATTTAGATAAGATGATCCAGTGCTATAAATCAGTTAAAGAGAGTAAGGCATGACTTTATTAGAAAGGCTGAATTTAGAAAATCAAATATTAATCCGGGATGGGATGTCTCAGTTTTTGATTAAATATTATCAGCCCAATAATTTTTATTACATTTATGGAGATTACACATCTAATAGCAGAAGGAGCTATACAATTTGGTGTAGAATACCGGATTATTATCCAACCGTTTGCCCCAAGGTTTATGTCCATAAGCCTAATCCTTTAATCGGCTATGGGGGTGTTTCCATAAATAGCTATAAAGTATCTCATAGCATGCATACTTTGGAGAATGACAGCAGCGGCGAAGTTCAGATTTGCCATTGGAGACAAAGTCGATGGGACAGCAGCATTACCTTGAATAAGGTAATGCTAAAAGCAATGTTATGGTTTGAAGCTTTTGAGCAACACCTAGCAACAGGCCAGCCTATAGACAATTTTGTATCTACCATGAAGGAAGCGTAGGGGTGAAAGATGGATTCACAAAAAGAGCAAATACGAGAAGCGATGCAGTCGATTGCAGCGCGTCGACAAGGCCACAATAAGTTAGTCTATGATAAGACAAAGAAAACGATAGTGGCTATTTCGACAACGGATTATACAACGACGGGATTAAATATTTCGGCGGAAGAAGCCGATATGTTTATTTAAGATGATTACCATACCTTCGGAATATATAAGTAATAACTGGAAGAAGCTCCTTGATACTAAAACCCTACCAATCACTTTATCAGAGTGGGATGGCGGGGATGCTTATTCACTGAGTTCAATGGGTGCGTATCCAAGCCAGAAAGAAGTTTATGGGGTAATAGTGATTGGTGAGCGCGATACTAAGGAATACCAGATCGTGATTCAGTTAATAAAGGTTTCTGATGAGCAGCCTTTTGACTATGTATCACCGACAGGCGAGAAATTTAAAGCGGTTTCATATTCTAATGTGGGCAAAACAAAAGATGAAAAAATAGTTACGCATATAGTTAATATTGGCTATGAAATTTCCTCAAGACACCACGGTTTAATCGAAACAGGCCTGCTAAAGGACAGCTCTGTTTTAATACTCGGACTAGGGACAGGGGGGATCCAAATTGCCATTAATCTCGCAAAGTGCGGCGTTGGAAATTTTCACCTCATAGATCCTGACAGGCTTGAGATTGGGAATATATGCCGCCACCAGGCTGGCATATCCCATATTGGCAGAAAAAAAGTTCTTGTAGCTAGGGATTTACTGTTGGAAAAGAACCCGGATATTAAAGTTTACCCATATCCAATCAAGGCGGATGAAACTACCAAAGACAAAATACAAGAAATAATCAAAAGCGTGGATTTAATTATATGTGCTACAGATAACCGGGAAAGCAAGCTATTGGTTAACGCTATTAATATAGATTTTAAGAAGTCTATGCTTTTCTCAGGAGCTTTTCGTAGGGCGTATGGAGGGCATGTGCTGAGAGTGTATCCCGGGGAAACAGCCTGTTATCATTGTTTTTTATTGGGTATGTCTGATATAGAAACCGATCAGGAAATTTCTTCAGTTGAGAGTGCTGAGGCAATAGCATATTCTGATATGCCAGTACCGATTGAACCTGGCTTAGCTGTAGATGTTGAACCTATTGCCACAATGACTTCAAAGCTAGCTTTACAGGAGTTGATAAAAAACAAAGAATCTACGCTGCATATTTTGGATAAAGATCTTTCAGCAAATTGGTATTTTTGGATTAATCGACCAGAGCCGGGTACGGCATATGCATCATTTCCACCATTAAGCGATGAGGCAAAGGAAATGACAATATTACGTTGGTACGGCGTATCTTTCCCGAAAGGCGATAGCTGTCCGACTTGTGGAAATTTTGAAAAGGCTTTACGGGAACAGTATGGTCTTCAACTAAATGAAAACGCTCAACCGGAAAGTTCTTCATTACCACCAGATATTAAGCTATAAGGAGTTTCTGCAATGGAGATGAATTCGTATTTTGATGGTCTATTAGCAAGTATTGAGCCAGATCCCAATAATGTTAAATTGGCAAAAAAATCTCATGAAGAAATAAGGGATTTTTTGGCAAAGGATGATGAGATTTCAAAAGCTAATCCAGAGACATTTCTTTCTGGTTCATATGCAAGAGAGACAGCGGTTAATGATATTAAAGATGTCGATATCATCTTAATTATTGATTTAGATCGCAGTATTACAGAGCCAGAAGTCACTTTAGCTTGGGTGCAGGCTTCACTACAAAAAGATTACTCAAAGGTAAAAAGACAAGGAAGGTCGGTGAATGTTGTTAACGATAAAGGGTTTAGCTTAGATGTTGTTCCTGCAACTCCAATTTCAAATCGTTCTGGTCCGTTATGGATCCCAGACAGAGAAGCTAAAGCATGGGTGGCAACCCATCCGAAGGCGCAAATTGCGTTTTCTACTGAAAGAAATAAAGCTACTGAGGGTTGTTACGTCCCTTTGATTAAAATCATTAAATATTGGCGGGATAGATTGTCAAGTGAAAGTGCCATGCCAAACTCCTATATAATTGAGAGCTTGGTTGCTCAATGCTTGATATCGGAGCCTTCTTCGTATGGGGATGCTGTTAAGAATATTTTTAGTCATATTTATTTTACCTATCAGAGTTATTTGACGGCGGAAAGTGTCCCGAATATTAGCGATCCTGGATATTCCAGTGTTAATGTCGCAAAGCGGTGGGAATTTGAAGAGTTTTCAGCTTTTATGGTAGAAGTAAAAAATGGTTATTCTACGGCTAAAGAAGCTTTGGAATCTAAAGATGAGGCAGAGTCTGTTAAATTATGGAAAAAACTTTTTGGAACTAAGTTTTCTTCACCTAGCTGAAAAAACGGAAAGGAACCCAATAAATGAAGAAAAAAAATCATATTGATATCAGAAAGATTTTTCTTGGTCTTCAGGATCAAATGCACGCGAAACTTTCCTTAAATCGCCGCATTATCTGCCACCCGACAACAAAGGGGGATGCTTCTGAGCTCGAGTGGGTTGATATGCTCTCTACTTATTTACCAAAAAGATATCAGGTTGATAAGGCATTTGTTATAGACTGCAAAGGAAATGTCAGCGAGCAAATTGACATAGTTATATTTGACAGGCATTATTCTCCCTTTCTGCTTAGGCAGAACGGTGCTACTTATGTTCCTGCAGAAAGTGTTTATGCCATAATTGAAGTCAAGCCTGTTTTGACTAATGCAAATATACAATATGCCTCAAAAAAGGCTTCTTCTGTAAGAAGGCTGGAAAGAACAACTGCTAAAATAGTTCATGCCGGAGGGGAGATTGCTAAGCCCAAAAAGCCCTTTGAAATTTTGGCTGGAATTTTAACAATAGAGGGGAAATGCACTGCCCAAATGGCAAAACAACTAGGGAATTTTAAAAAAGATGGATTTCTTAATTTTGGGTGTTCGCTTAATAAAGAATCGTTTTGGTTTAAAAAAGATTCAGGCGGTAACCCGATCTTAGAAAATAGCAGGCAGAATGAAGGGTTGATATTCTTTTTCCTAAATCTTTTGTCAGAATTGCAACAGCTTGGTACTGTTTCCGCGATGGATATACAATGTTATATTGAAAAATTCAAAAAGAATTAATCATCTTGGTGGTATGAACCAAATGGCCTCTATAAAACAATTGTCTAAGGAGAAGAAAAGGGGTAAAATAAGGAACTAAAGAGAAAGTATTATGCCAATAACGCTTGAACAAACAAAACTGGATGTAATAAATAAAAGTAGATCTAATATCTTCAATTGGAGAGGACAATTTACTCCCCAGTTTGTAGAATATATTCTGCATAAATTTTCAGCTAAGGGCGATGTTGTCCTTGATCCTTTCTGTGGCAGTGGTACGGTTTTGCAAGAATCTGCTATGGCAGGGCTCTCAGCAGTAGGACTTGAAATTAGTCCCGCTGCCCATGCAATGGCTAAATTTTATAGCTTTTGCAACTTAAGCAGAGATAAGAGACAAGAAATATTTGATTCTTTGGCTGTAAAAATCAACAAGGCCATAATGCCTTATGGTAAGTTGCCGTTATTAAACGTAGATAGCGCTTTATTCAGAGACCGCTATCGAAATTTACTCGGATTTGGCGGGAAACTTTTAGAACAAATTAAGGATAAACAAGAAAAATTACTAGCCCTTTTGGTTTTATTTTATGCGGAAGATTCTTCTAAGGAAGACCTGCCTTCAGCCATCTCTAAAGCTCAGAGTAATCTTAGGGATCACCTGATCTCTCTACCCTATACTGAAGTAAGTATTCAGGCGGAACTTTGCGATGCCCGCCTATCCCATCAGTGTTTGAGGTCGAAGGCCAACCTTATTATTACTAGTCCGCCTTATATTAACGTTTTCAACTATCATCAGAACTATCGGGCAATCATCGAACTTTTGGGTTTTGATATCCTGAAGGTTGCTGAGAGCGAAATGGGATCAAATCGTAAAAATCGAGCCAATCGTTTTAAGACTGTATTGCAGTATTGCTTGGACATGGAATTAGCTCTTCAGAGCTTTGCAAATTGTCTAAATCCTAAAGGGCATCTTATCATGGTGATAGGGAGGGAATCCAGAGTTCGAGGCATCCCGTTTTATAATTCATTAATCGTTAAAGAAATAATTCTATCTCTTAAATGTTTTAAATTAACCGGAGTGAGTCAAAGAGGATTTATAAATAGGTTCGGTGAAAGAATATATGAGGATATTCTTGTTGCCGAACGAAATCACGCTATACCTCAACTGGGTAGCGTTAGAGACATCGCCATAGAGCATTTGAAAAAAGGACTAATGCAATCAGAGAAGGATATCAAAAGCGATATTCTCGGAGCTTTGGCGGAAGCAAAATCAGTTATTCCGTCGCCATTTTTTAGCAGAAAGGAAATCATATAATGATACAGACGCCACACAAAGACAAACTGGAAGCAGCCATAACCAACCCTAAATGCGGCAAAGAAGATCAGCGTCTTCTAAGAGACGCGCTTAAAAGCTATGAGGCATGGATTAAGAAAATGAATGCTCTTACATCAACCGGAAGAGAAAGGGTTGATGAAATGACGAAGGCGCTGAATGAATATAAAGATTTTTTAGAAGTAGAGCTGATTGGCAAGAATGGCTCAGATTTTATCAAGAGGCAAAAAGGGCAATTAAAACTCGACAATTCGGTAATAGAGGAATTTTTAATTCACTTGATCGACAAAAGGATTTTAGGCGGCTTACCAGATTTTAAGTTAGAGGTTGGTCCTCAAACAGCATTCATGTCGTTGGCGTTTACCCCAACAAGTCTCGCTGATCTTGGGGCTAAGCCCCCCGTTATCTTAAAAGAAAAGGATGCTGACTTTGCATTGGGCAAAACGATTTATTTTAAATTTTCTTCCGATTCTGGTTTTAAAGCATCAATGACCAGTGAGGGAAAACTTGTATTAGCTGTTTTAGCTGCGGAATGCAAAATAAATCTTGATAAGACGATGTTTCAGGAAGCGGCAGGCACTGCATCTCGTTTAAAGCAGGGGTGCCCGATGTCTCGATACTATCTACTGGTTGAATACTTGGATATGGAGCCGGAAGACTGCAGGTTAACCGCCATTGATAATGTCTTTTTACTAAGACATGCCAAAAGATTGCCGTTTGAGAAGCGCACCGTTTATAAAGAGATTAAGAAACAACACGATGAAAACCCGATTGATAGTAATGTTATTTGGAAGTTTACTCAAGAAATTCAAAACTTTGTAAGTGCTATCTGGTATGATCCAGCAAAAGTATTGCAGCAAGGGTCATTTATTTGATGGGTCGTATAAAGATACCAACCCGTTTTATCAAGAGATAAATAACACTACACAAAACGAATTCTTTGGGGCGAAACGGGCATTACAAGGGGCGCCAAAGGGGCAGTTAAGGTTAAGTCTTTGGCAATACGTTAGATTTCTATGAGGCACAAATGAATTTTATTTGGCAAATAACATTATCAGATGTTTTTATGATAGTCCTTACCTTGGCCTATGCCATTACTACAATATGCATATTAAAATCGTCAACAAGGCAATTTGCTGAAACAATGCGTCCCAAAATATACGTTGATTTTAGATTCAAGGATGGAATGATGTACGTGGTAGTTAAAAATATGGGAGAGCGAGCCGCACACAATATTAACATTGAGTTTTCCCCAGATATTAAATACCGCATAGGAAGCGAAGATCGAAGTCTTAACACCACACCTCTTATAAATAACCTTTCTTTTTTAGGACCTAAAAATGATATAGATAGCTTTATCGGAGCGGCTTGGGAAGTGTTGCCTAAGCAGCAAGATTCGTTAAAAGCTATTATTAAATATGAGTCAGAATATGGGAAAAAGAAATACAAAGAGGAACACCTCTTTTCATTAGAGGCATATAGCAAAAGAGTTTATTCTCCAGCAAAAGATACTGGTGACATTGTCGAAGGATTAAATAAAATAGAGAAAGCTATAAAACAAAGCAGGAATGGTTAGGTCCTCAGCAATAAGCGTTCAATCTCGTTTTGGCGTTCTTTTTCGGTTTTAAGACGAGAAATATATAGAAGTCTTCTGCCGGTGAAGATCCTCAGTTTTTCTTGATCGTCACAGGACTTCATGTTTTCTATAAAGTCAGCGGGTAGTCGGTTGACTATCTTTAGCAAGTGTGCTAACTTGGATTCCGATATCCTTAGCTCTTTACGGGCTTTTGCCCAAGTTATTCTTCCGGGGCCGTTATTGATGAATGTCTTGATTTTTAGGGCTTCTGCTATGGTATTTGGGCAGACACGGGGCTTTCGGATGCGTACTGGCGGTAAGGGATCGACCAAACTGAGCAAAATTCGCTTGCTTCGCCGGATGTCCATCTTCACAACTAATTGCACTACTTGAGGTTGTGAGGTGCGGCTGGCGACAACTCTGGGCAGCCAAAGTATTTTTGATAAAACAATAAGGAGGTGCTTTGTGGCAGAGATACTACCAGAGAAATGGATGAAGGGAGTGGCAATCACGGCAACCGTGCTTGCGGTAATGACCGCAATAGCCGCGTCGCGTGGCGCAGCCTGCGGTGCGAAAACCCAGCTCTTGACGGCGATCGAAGGAAGCAAGTGGGCATATTATCAGGCGAAAAGCATCAAGCAGAATTTAGCCGAGACCCAGAAGAATGCTTTTGAGGTTGATGCTTTAGGCGCTTTAACTGTAGAACAAAAAGCACTCTTAGATCAAAAATTAAATACGGTTACTTCGGAAATTGAACGTTACGGCCAAGAAAAAGAGCAAATTAAGCAAGAAGCAGAGGCGGTAGGACTGGAGAATGCTGCGGTAGGAAAAAAGGCTAGCCGTTTTTCCGCTGCCGTGGTTTTATTCCAGATAGCCATCATGCTTACTTCGGTAAGCGCCTTGATTAAAAGAAAAGAGATGTGGCTTATTGGCATAATTTTTGGCCTAATTGCCGCGGTGTTATTAACGCAAGGGCTTATAATTAAGCCTTTATTATTTTAAATCGTAATTAAAGATTTCTTTTTTTTGTCCCTCGCGGCCATTGGCGAAATCAGGGTCGCTCGGGATAAAAATTTCTTTCAGAAATTTTTGCGCGGGTGGTGGAATGGCAGACACATACGTTTGAGGGGCGTATGCCGCAAGGCGTGAGGGTTCAACTCCCTCCCCGCGCACCAATTTTCTTGCGAAAATTAACCTTATAGAGAAAATTGATCCCAAGCAATACCAGTTTAGATTTTTGTTGTGAGGGGCAATTTATTAAAATGCAAATCGATTTTTCCCGCCTACAATACATGCTTTTTAACGACTTCGATGATTTTATTTTTACAATTTTCGGAGTCGCCATACTGCTTATTCTGATCTGGAGGTTCTTTGGTTTTACCAGTTGCAGAAATTGCGGCAAACTTGTCAACCGAAAGCGCCTGATATGCCCTAATTGTTCATCACGTCTAAAAAAATAATATTAAAACTTACGGCGAGTTAATATAAAAGCAGCAAAGAAAAGAAAAATAAAAGGAAAGACAGCAAGAAAGACCCCTAAGAATCCAGAAGGCAATGGGCCGTTGGCGAGTGTTACAAGCAACACAATTAGCATTCCTGCCCCCAAAAACGCAAAAATAATCCCTAAAAAAGAAAGCAGGTCATTCATTGGATATAAATAAGTTTATTTCCGTTGGTCTTTGATGTAGTTAGAGCGTTCAAGACTCTTGGCGTGTTCTTTTAATTCCGCGCCTATTTCGCTTATTTCGGCCACGTGGTTAATTTTATGTGCTTCATTGGTCACTACACCTATAGATAGCGAAATAAGAGGGATTTTTTGCTCTATGCCTTTGCGGTCCTTGGCCATGATATAGCCTTTTTTGCGGTCATCTTCATTGTAGAATTTAGGAGCGGTTTCATCAAAATCTTGGATGATCTTTTTGCAGATGCCGTCAACGCGCTCAGGCGTTGTCACAAAGACAAAATCATCCCCGCCGATATGGCCGATAAAATCATCGGTGTTGCCCTTGGTTTTAATTGCCTTGATTATGATGCGCGCAGTTTCCTTTATTACATCATCTCCATGTTCAAATCCATATTTATCATTGTAGGCCTTGAATTTGTCCAGGTCTAAGTATCCAACTGCAAAAAGATTCTGCTTGTCAAGACGGCTCTGTAATTCATCAAAGATAGAGACATTACCGGGAAGTTTAGTTAAGGGGTTGGCATCAAGCTCTCTGGAGGTGCGCCTTAAGACCATTTTTACTCGAGCTATAAGTTCTTTAGGCTCAAAGGGTTTCACTATATAATCATCAGCTCCGGCTTCAAGGCCGGCGACTTTATCTGTGACTTCGCCTTTGCCGGTGACCATAATTATCGGCACATGTTGTAAGAGGATATCTTTCCTCAGCTCTGCGCAGACTTGGCGGCCATCTATCTTAGGCATCTTGCAATCCAATATAATCAGATTGGGAGATTTGGTTTTGGCCAGTTCCAGCGCCTGTTCTCCATCATGAGCTTCGATAATATCAAAACCAGCCTCGGTTAAAACAATCCTTAATATATCTAGGATATCAGGATCATCGTCCGCGGTTAATATTTTAGGTTTTAACATAGTTTTTATGCTTTAGGTAAAGTGAAACTAAAACGGCTTCCTTTATTTGGCTGGCTCTCTACCCAAATTCTTCCTTTATGGGCCTCAACGATATATTTTACCAAGGTCAGCCCAAGGCCTGTGCCTTTCAATGACTGGTTTATAATATTATCAACACGATAGAACTCAGAGAAGATGTTTTCTTTAGCATCTTCGGGGATACCGATGCCGTTGTCTTCAATATCTATTTGCACATTGCCGTTTGATTCTTTGGCGCGGATAATTATCTTGCCATTCTGGGGAGTGAATTTCAGGGCGTTGCCGACAAGATTGATAAACACCCTTTCGACTTGGCTGTGGTCGATATAAACCCTAGTTAAATTATCGGGGATCTCTATAGCAAGTTGTATCTGTTTTTCCTTGGTTTGAGGAGCAAGCAGGTCCGCTACGTTTTCGACAATATCTTTTATGTTTTCGCTTTCAAACTTCATTTCTACCTTGCCGGACTCTATCCTGGATATATCCAGCAGGTCATTGATTAATCTTACCAGCCCGTCGCTGTGTTTATTAATTTTCTCCAGCCTTTCTTTGACAAAGTCGGGGACATCGCCTGCTTTACCATCGATAAGAATCGAGGCGTAGCCTTTGATAGAAGTAAGAGGAGTTCTTAACTCATGCGAAACTGCCGAGACAAAATCCGATTTCATTTTGCTGATTTTCTTCAGCTCCTCCAGGGCATCGGCGAGCTCTTTGGTTCTTTCTTTTATTTTGGCCTCTAGTTCATGGTGCGAGCTGTAGACTTGTTCGAAGAGCCTGGCGTTTTCCAAGGATTGGCCTAATTGGGTTGCTAGTATGGCAATCGTTTCTTCCTCGCCTTCGGTAAATAATGAGGAAGAGGCGTTATTCCCTACTAAAAGGGCGCCCTCGATGCCATCCTGGGTTATAATCGGAGCAATAATAAAATAGATAACTCCCAGGGCCGTGGCTATTCTGTTTCTGTTTGGGTCGGAGATATTAGACGAAGACAATATCCCGCCTTCCTTGGTGACTTTTATAAGGGCGGGGTCACTTTCGAATAAGTTAATTATTTTGTTTAGTTCTACTTCTTGATATCCGCGGGACATCTTAAAGGAGAATTTTCTTGTTCCCTCCTGCGCGATGATAAAACATCTCTCAAATCCTAATTCAGAGGCTATAGATTGTGAACGCCTGAATATCTCTTGTTCGTCGAGAGTAGTGCTCAATAAACGCGAGATTTTCTGCAAGGTAAATAAGGCGGTGATTTTCTTGTCCAGCTCTTCCTGAGTTTTGTTTAATTCCAGGTCGGTTTTGACGATTAATTTTGCCTGTGCATCCAGCTGGTCAAAAGAGTTTTTCATTTTGCTGAGCGATTGTTTCAGCTGGTTGGCTTGCTTAGATCTTTCCGCAAGTATGACACCCATAACTATGACGGCAAACAAGGCTAGGAATCCGATAATATTGAGGATTCTTTGGAAATCCACGTTTAAGACCATGGTCGTTAAGAAATCTTGCATTAGTTCAGGCATATTTTCTCAAGCAATCGCTAAGACAGCGATAGTTTCATTATGGAAATGGCTAGCCCCCCGAGAATACATTGCCTTTAAAGGAGCAATTTCTCCGTAGCTGTAAAAACCAAACACAGGCGTAGTCTTTCCAAACACTTCTCTAACTGCGTCTATCTCATTGTATGCTAATCTTCCCAGAAGTTTTTTGCGCGCAGCCGAATCGAATATTATTATAAGGCTTGCAGGCTTGTCTTTCAATTCTTTCTTTGCTTCTTCTGCCGCTTCCTTCGCAGCCTGAATGCAGAAATCTTTTGAGCCCAGCATCAGGCTTATTTCTGAGCCTACGGGAACATCCCCCTGGCAGATGAAAAAACCTTCTTCAGTGGTTTCTAGAATATTGCGCAGGATAAACTCGTTTTCTCCCGGCATATCTATGCCGATAGGATAGAGGACGGTAAGCCTTGATAATTTTTCCTTCTTTAATTCATCGACTTCATCTTCGAAATATTCTTTGTACATATCAATTGCCGGCTTGTCATTTATTTTTTTAATGATATTGCCTTCGGAATCAGTGACTACTCTAGGTTTTCCTATAGGTTTCCATCCATGCTTGATGCCAAATCCTAAGCCTGGACTTGAACCGATAAGGATTCCGACGGCGGCATTAGAAAAGATATTATTCTGGAAGTATTGGTAAGTTTTTGTAAATTTAAAGTCATCGCTTGAGGCAGCGCCTATCAGAGGGAAGCTCCTTCCTAAAATATCCTCGACCCCGAGAATCAAATCCGAAGATTTTCTTATCAAGCCGTCGGCGAACATTATGAATATATCGCGGCTTGTGGTTTTAAAATTAGACATAGACATCCTGGCCAGTTCTTGCCCCGAAGAGCGCGCATCCTTTTCATTGATATTGCTGCAGTATCCCAGGCCGAATTTTATATTGTTTGTTTTAATTGCCAAGATAGCTAGGCCGTATTCTTCGACGGCCCTGGGCATAATAACTCCCGAGCCCGAACATCCGATGATTTTTGCCTCGGGCATTATTTGTTTTACGCCCTTTACAATATTTTCAGGATTGTAGTATATAGAGGAAAAGATAATGACCAGGTCTATTTCTTGCTGTTTCGTTGCCGCTTTAGCCAGCAGGGATGCTTCTCTAGCTGCGCGGAAGGAATCTCTTTCTCTGCTTGTACCGACGCCAATCCATTCGGCCATAACCTATCCTTTATAAACGGGTTAGGAATTTTTTAACTTTGTTTGTTTTTATTCTATTCGTTAAATACTGCAGTGTCAACATTTTTATTGCATTAATCGAGCGGTTTTGATAAAATCTATGCAACTAATTGCGGTTTTTGGACTAAAAAATATAAGAGGTAAGAAATCATTTTGTTTTTTCTCATTTAATTTTTAATTTTATTTTTGGCCCCATCGTCTAGCCCGGCCTAGGACGTCAGCTTCTCAAGCTGAAGACACGAGTTCAAATCTCGTTGGGGCTACCATTTTTTATATTAAGGTATATTTTGTAAAAAAATATTAAATTTATTAAATTTTCTCTTGCATTGATAATTAATCATTGTTATAATAAATTTTAATAAGCTAAGAAAGGAATAGAAATGAAGAGATGTCGTGATGCAAATCTTCAAATAGTATTCATATGTGTGCTTATTTTATCTTTTGGTCTTGTTAGTTGTGATAAGCTACCTTTTAAAATTCCTTTTTTGAGTTCTAAAGAACCCGCTGCCAGCCAGAAGCAAGAAGCCTCACCCATAAAAGTCACCGGAACGATAATCGCCAAGGTCAATAATTATCCAATAACCTTAGAAGATTTAAACGAAGAGATAGAAAATTACAATAATTTGGTCCAGAAGGACAACCCCGAGTTGAAAATCTCGACCAAAGAACAAAAAATAGAGTACCTTAAGAATGAAATGATACGCCGAAACTTGATTTATCAAGAGGCGTTAAGAAGGGGACTAGAAAAAAAAGACGATATCGCCAGGATTTTGGAAAAGACCAAGGCTGACCTATTGGTTGTCGAGCTGGTAAGAGAGGAAGCAGAAAGCGTTGACGCCTCTACTCAGGAGATAAATGAGTATTATGATACATATAAGGACCAGCTCAAAGAACCTGAGGAGCGCCAGATCCGCGAAATAGTTGTCCCGACTGAGGCAGAGGCAAAAGAAATTTATATCCAGTTGTTGCAGGGGGCAGATTTTGCCACATTAGCCATGCAGCGTTCCAAAGCTACCAGCGCTAAAAACGGAGGAGACCTGGGGTTTATCAAGCGCGATCCGAAGAAGTTCAAAGAATTTGATGAGGCAGCTTTTTCTGATACACTTGAAGTCGGGAAAATCAGTAGCATATTTAAAGGCCCTGACGGATATTATATTATAAGATTAGAAGCAAAGCGCGGAGGAAAGCAGATGACGCTTTCCGAGATGTGGGATGATATCAAAAGAGCGCTTATTTTCTTAAAGCAACAACAGAAGCTCGAAAACCTTATTAAGCAGCTTTCAGGCAATGCCAAAGTTGAAGTTTACGAAGGGGCGATACAATAGTGAATAGACAACGTCTAAGTTTAATAATTGGCGCTGTTTTAGCCCTTTTTGCTGTTTTTCTAGTTAGGATTTATTTGAATCAACAGCGTGAGGCTATCAGGATTCAGGAGTCCAGAAGAACAGAGCGTCTCAAAGAAAGCCAATCGCCGATTTTGGTTGCTAAAGTAGACATTGCTCCTCAGACTATACTTGAGCCATCTATGTTTGACGTGGCAATAGCACCGGCGAATCAAATTCCTCCCCAAGCAGTTACCTCCTATGACCAAATATTACAAAAAGAAGCTGTGGCTCCGATAGCTAAAGGCGAACCGATACTCCTTACTAAGCTCATGGAGGCTACAAGAAAGAAGAAAACTGAAGGAGTAGTTGTTTCTTTGTCGACGGCGACGCCCGCTGGCAAAAGAGCGGTGACTATACCCGTAGATAATATTGCTTCCGTCGGAGGTATGGTAAATCCGGGTGATAATGTTGATGTAGTTTGTTTATTATCGGTGCCCGAAGACACGGCCACTCAGAAGAAAACAGCCAAAAGAGAAGTTATCCTGCCACTTTTTCAGAATATATTAGTTTTGGCAGTGGGTTCGGATATTGTGGGAGCGGTTGAAGAGCAGGTGGTTGATCAAAAAGGTAAACCCGTAGCGCCAAAAGAAAAAGCATCAGGCGCAAAGACCGTGACGCTTGCTTTATCCCCGCAGGAGGCAAATATTATTGCCTTTGTGCAGGAGCAGGGTAAGATTCGTTTGGTTTTGCGTTCGCCGCAAGACTCCCTTATTCAAAAAGATGTAAAACCAATAAGCTGGGAGACCTTGTTTAAGCTTTTAAGACAAGATGAGGGCGGTAAAGATATAAAGACAGAAGATTTTGCTCCTAAGGATACAATAGAGATTTATCGAGGCATGAAGAGAGAAGTTATCCCATTAAGCGGTGAATAAGGAGAAGGATGATTTCAGCATTTAAGAGATTGATAAACAGGCCGCAGACAGAAATAATAGCTTTTATTTTGGCTTTATTATTTATTACCGTGCCATCAGTCATAATTGCTGAGGAATTCTCAGCTGATGATTATGATACGGAAAATATAGAACAACTCTATTTAGGGGAGACGAAGCTTTTCCCGGTAAAAAAACCCCGCAGAATTGTCGTCGGCAATCCCGCTGTTATCGACGTTAATAAAGCATCCGAAGATACCATTATGCTGATTACCAAATCAGTAGGCATGACCACTTTTATATATTGGGATGTTTTTGGCGAGCATCCATACCGCGTAAGAGTTTTGGCTGAAGACATGACCGAGACAAAAAGAAGGGTCGATAAGCTTGTTGCGGAATTAAAGCTTCCGGAGGTTTACACAAAGTCAAACGACGAAGAAGGCAAGGTATTGCTTTTAGGCTTTGTTAGAAATCAGCTGGAAAAAGATCGGTTAGATTCTGTTACGGCATTATTGAAAGGCAAGATACTAGACCTTGTCCAATTAAAAGATGAAGGAGTTGTAGAGATAGAAGCCAGGGTTTTAGAGCTGGATAAAGACGCTACAAGGACTTTAGGATTTGATCTGCCCGGAGCATTAACCATGACCGAATTATCGGGGCCAACATCAGCTACTGACGCCGCAGGCGCCTCTACTGGTTATGGGGCAGCTTTTCATATATCTGATTGGGGTCGAAGCGCTTTGACTCATACTTTGAATTTCTTAATTCAAGAGGGAAAGGCCCGTGTTCTTTCTCAGCCTAAACTTGCCTGTTTAAGCGGTAAAGAAGCCGAATTATTAGTCGGCGGAGAAAAACCTATTTTTACTACCGCGGTTCAGGCAACGGCCGGGTCTTCCACCACTGTAGAATACAAAGAATATGGAATCAAATTAAACATAAAACCGACGATTACGGATAAAAATAGGATTAATGTAGTTTTAAATATAGAAGTAAGCGAAATCGGCAGCGCAGAAGTCATAGGAAGCGCTAATGCCCCTACTGCGAAAGCGTATCCTTTGCAGAAACGTAATATTTCTACTGAATTGTTTCTCAATGATGGGCAGACTTTAGCTATCGGCGGCCTGATTAAATCTAAAAAGGAAGAGGATATAAAAAAGACTGCCGGCCTAGGAGATCTTCCGGTAATCGGAGCGTTATTTAGAAAAAAGATTACTAAGATCGGCGGAGGCGAAGGCGAGAGAGGCGACGTAGAATTATTTGTCACCCTTACTCCTTCCATTGTAACTAAAGCAGAGGCCTCAATTGAGAATTTAATTACTGCCCAAGCATCTGGAGAAATAAAAGGCAGCTTCCCAGAAGAGCTGAATGATTATATAAGGAATATTCAAGCCAGAATTATAAACGCAGCTTATTATCCACCGGATGCAAGAGAATTAGGCTGGGAAGGTACGGTTAAGCTTAACCTTCTTGTTCTAAACGACGGAGCGCTGGAAGAAGCAGTTGTATCTCAGTCATCCGGATATAAGATATTGGATGAGGCGGCATTGGATGCGGTATCAAGGCAAGCTCCGTTTCCCTCCTTCCCGTCGCATGTAAGTTTAAGGGAACTCAAAATAGAAGTTCCAATTACCTATCGTAAAGATAATTAGTTAAGCAATATTATGGTGAAAGCAAAAACAATAGTCGTCTTTAGCATAAAAGGTGGCGTAGGTAAAACTTTTATCGCCTCCAATTTAGCAGCTGCCTTAAGCAAAGGAAAATACAAGAAAGTTCTGTTAATAGATTTTGATATCCATGTCATCGGCGATATGGCCAGGATGTTGGATACAACGCCTACCAAGTCAATATCTGATATAATGGAGCTGTTTAAAGCTTCAAGCCACTCGATAAATCTGCAGAATTATTTAATCCATACCGCATCAGGGTCTGATTTCCTTGCCGGAATCCTAAGGCCTCAACAGGCGCCTAATCTAGATCCGGCGCACGTAAAAGATATTTTTAATCTGGTTAAGGAAGAATACGACTATATTATTGTTGATATCGGCAGCGGATTTTCGGATTTAAATGTCAGTATCCTCAACGAAGCCAACCTAATTCTTTTGGTTACTAACCCAGATGTATTATCAATTTCGCAAACCAAAGGATTGCTGGAAAATCTGCAGCTCTTGCTTTTCCCAGTGAACATGGTGAAAATTGTTTTGAACAGAGCCGAGAGTTTAAGCAGTATTAGCTTGAATGAAATACAGCTGGCACTGCATAGTGACATTATCGCCCAGATTCCTTCGGAAGGCAAGGTGGTCTTAGAGGCGGTCAATAGAGGCATTCCTGTTTTTAATGTGAATTCACGCAGCAAAGTAAGCAAGGCTATTGAGAAATTTGCCGAAGTCCTTATCAGCCAACAAGATGTATTCATAGAGCACAAGGATATTGTCAGTCCAGCTGCCAAGGCAGGCGCCCCGGCCCAGAAATTAGACAAATTCTGGGAAAAGACGGGCTTGGTGAGCGCGGCAGAAAAAACCCCGTCTCAAAAAAGAGATGACGATATCATTGTTTTAAAAAAGCGCATCCATCAACGTTTGATCGATGAGCTCAACCTTAAGAAACTGGAATTAAAGGCATTTAGCGAGCAGGCCAAAAAAGAACTAAGGGAAAGAGGAGAAAGGTTGATTTCCAATATTTTGGCTGAGGAGGCAGGCACTTTTATTTCCTCGGTCGAAAGCCGGCGTATTTTGGTAAAAGAGATTCTGGATGAAGCTTTAGGCCTTGGTCCGCTCGAGGAGCTTCTGGCCGACCCCTCAATTACCGACATAATGGTTAATAATAAAGACGAGATTTACGTCGAGAGGCGCGGAAAGATAGAGGCTACCGATAAAAAGTTCACTTCCGACGGCCATGTCAGGACGACCATAGAACGTATCATTGCTCCCATCGGTAGGCGTATTGATGAATCGGTGCCCATGGTTGATGCGCGTCTGCCTGATGGTTCCCGCGTCAACGCTATTATTCCTCCTTTGTCTTTAACTGGACCAACCATCACAATAAGAAAATTCAGGAAGGAAAGATATACTACGGATGAATTGATTTCTATCGGCACATTGGATCACAGCATGGCCGAATTCTTGAAAGCTTGCGTTGTTTCAAGAAAAAATATCATCGTCTCCGGAGGTACAGGAAGTGGAAAAACTACAATCTTAAACGTCCTCTCGGCGTTTGTCCCGGATGACGAGCGTATTATTACTATTGAAGATGCGGCAGAGCTGAAACTTGAACAGGATCATTGGGTTAGGTTAGAGTCGCGTCCGCCGAATATAGAAGGGAAAGGCGCAGTTGTAATCAGGGATTTGTTTAGGAATTCACTCAGAATGCGGCCAGATAGAATAGTCATCGGCGAGTGCCGCGGTCTTGAAACCTTGGACATGCTTCAGGCAATGAATACCGGCCATGATGGCTCTATGACTACAATACATGCCAACTCAACACATGATGTCCTGTCCCGCCTTGATTCCATGATTTTGATGTCAGGTGTAGAATTACCGGTAAGAGCCATCCGCGAGATGATTGCCTCGGCAGTCGATCTTATTGTACACACCGCCAGGCTTACAGATGGTTCAAGAAAGATTATCCAGATTACTGAGATTGCCGGCATGCTCGATGAAATGCATATCAATTTGAAGGATATATTTTCTTTTATGCAAAAAGGCGTAGATCCCAGCGGTAGAGTTCTAGGAGAATTTAAGCCTACAGGCTACATACCTACTTTTTATCAGGATATCAGAATTCGTGGCATTGACCTACCTGAAACAATCTTCAAAGCATAATCATGAAAGTCGTTAACCTTACCCGCGGCACAATTTTAGCCGATAAGGCTATTTTGGCTGAAAGTTTCTTTTCCCGTTTAAAGGGGCTTTTGGGAAGGGGCTCTTTGGCCGAGAGTGAAGCTTTAATTATCAGTCCTTGCAATGCAATTCATACCTTTTTTATGCGTTTTTCCATAGATGTTTTGTTCTTGGATAAGGCTGGAAAGGTGGTTGCGCTCAAGGAGAAAATCCTACCTTTTAGGGTTACCCCGGTGTATCCTCGGGCTTGGCAGGTAGTGGAGCTACCGATCCAGGCTATTTCCCGCTCCAAAACCCAGCTAAATGACCAAATAAAGCTGGAAAATTAATCATAATTTCCCCTAATTTTCTGCTGGATTTCCTTCAATTTCTTACCCTTTTTCCGAGTCAGTAAATAGATTTACTTGACAAGAATCTAAATTATGCTATACTCTAAGCCTGACATCAAATTGGACAATATTAACTAATTATTTTGTTCTTAATAAGTTATAATGTCCAAATGCTGATTATCTAAAGAGGGGATATAAAAATGGGAGTTCCCTATAAATTAGATAAGAAAATCGTCAAATTTATTATTGACGAAAAACAGCTTAAACCCCAGCTGGGCTGTCGGAGTTTCGTTGAGCTCGTAAAGGCGCAGTTCGGCTTTGACATCTCCAAATCCACCATAAATGCCGTAATCAAAGAGGCTGGCTTAAGCAAAAGAGTTGGCAGGCCAAGAGGTATATCCAAACGCTCAGCCATCCCAGAAACCAGAAAACCCATCTCTTTTAAAGAATCCCCCTTAAGATCTTCCCAATCATTTGTACTACCTTTTGAGAAAAAGGAAGGCATACAACCATCCACAACACCGGAAATAGTACAGCCAGTTCCACCGGAAGAAAAACCTATAATTTTGCCCCAGAAAGAGGTCGAGCTAGAAAAGAAGCCAGAGCCACCTGTTGAGATAAAAGCAGAAAAACCTAAAGAAACCCCTGTTTTAGAACCGCAAAAGGAAGAAATAAAGCTGCCGCCCGAGCCTGCTAAAATCGAAAAGCCCATTGAGCCGCCAAAAGAGGAAAAACCTAAGAAGCCGGCGGTTGAGCCGAAGCCCGTTGAGACTGCAAAGGTGAGAGAAATAAAACGAGAAGGGCCGTCCTTTGATGTGGCCAAATTTATGCAGCCGATTTCTGTCTCGGAAGAGGAAGTTATTGATGCTATGGGCGCTTTCTTCTTAAAGGCTGCAGAAGCAGAAATCTCCAAATCTTCTATTTTAGGCAACGTAGTAAGAGAACTCATTATTGGGATAGATCCGCTTGAGGCTGAAATAAAGAGCAATATTCTCTTGTACTCGCCAGCTTTTGGGATAGAGAGTATCGAGTCATTAGATCAGTATCGCCAACAGGGGCTATGGGTAGCTTCCGGAGCTTCAAAGAAATTCACTGCTTCTGAGGTAAGCAGGTTTTTGACAGAGCTAGGCAACAACCAGGAGTTATTCCCCAAACTTTATTATGCCTGCGATAAAAATTTTAAGGAAGCGTTATACTTTAAATTCATACTTGCCGATGGCACTGTTTTCCTCCTTGATGCCAGGCTAAAATCAATCTGGCAGGAGCCGAATATCCCTGATAATTTCACCGTAACCCAAAATAAAGCCAAGAGGCTTATCGACGAGAAATTCATCCAGATGTTTACTAGAGAGAAGCAGCCGCTTGTGTTGTTTAACGTGCCGAGTTTTCGCTCTTTCTCGCCGGTGGTTTCGGAATTCATCTATGCCATGGAGGATAACCCCCAGAAGAGAATTTTAGAGATAGACACAATAAGCGTAAATAACCAGGAACTGGAGAGTCACGGCGGTATCGTTCCGGCCAAAAGATATTTTATGTTTGGTTTCTGGCCTTGGCAGCAGGAGGCGAAGGATTTCTTAAAAGGCGACATCGGCGTAGTAAAAGATTTCTATTTTCCGGAACTAGCCAGGCAAATTTATTATTCGGAAAGACAGATCGAATTTCCCGCGCAGAGTCAGATTATGTTGAATGCCATATTTTTAAAAAATTCCGCTTTTAGTTCTCCCCGCATAGGCATACTTACGAATGTCCCGGAGCAGCTTATATCTACTCCGGAGCTAATAAAATTTTATTTACTTCATTGGCCAAATTTCGAAGATACCTATCAAGATATCCTTTCAAGCTCAGAAAGGTTGACCTATCGCGGTTTTGTGTATCCGGTTTTCGATGAAGATACTATGCCAAAGCGTGAGCAAAGCTATATTCTGCCGGCTTCCACGGCAGTTGCCTCGGATAATATAAAGACCTTGCTTAGCAATTTGAGCATTTCTTGCCAGAGGCATTTTTTTCCTTACGGATATAGATTCGCCGATTTTGCCACGATGCGGCAGCGTTTTTACGGCCTGCCGGGAAAAGTAAAAAGAAAAGACAAGAATTTATACATAAATTTGATTGTTCCAAAAGACTATCAATATAGCAATGATTTATTTTATGCAGTAAGGAGAATTAATGAATCAGATATCATCGATCCATTCGGCAATAAAATCTGGTTCAAGGTTCTATGAAAGAGATTAGGAAAACGTTTTCCGGGGAGGCTGGTTTGCGCCTTGACACGAGTTTTTTTACGTGTTATAGTTTAAATGCACTATACGGCAGCGAGAAGGGCAATTCTCCGAGGCAAAATCGGGGGAGCGCAAAGCCACGGGATATTAGCTCGCTAGCTATAAGTTTTTATAATATTGTCGCTTCTTGGGTTGGAGGCGAGAGAATATTAGCCGGGATGCCGAAAGCCGTTTATGTGGATTTTTGGCTTCCGGCTTTTTTCTTTTTAAGGAGACCGCAATGTTTTTAAAGATAAATCGTAACAAAAAAGCCCAATTAGTTATGGAGTATATCTTGTTGATGGTAATAGCCATAGTGGCGATTATTGCTGTCCAGGGTATAGCAAAAAAAACACGGGATGTAGATTTGGATCCCGACCCAGATAATTGTACCAGTTTTGATTGTTTTTTTAGGCAATGCGCCGCAGCAGCCGGAGGAGTGACTCTACCATGATAATCGCAATCCGCAAATACAAGCTGGCCCAGAGCATGATTGAATTTACGCTTCTTTTTACCATTATAGCCGCAGCAATAATTGTGACCCATAAATATGTCTATCGTTCTATCAACGCGCGTTTGAAGAAAATACAGGAAGAGCTATCATATACACATTAAAAGAAGGGGGGTGAAAAATATGAAGTTGTATAGCAAAAAAGGGCAGAGCATACTAGAATACACCCTGATTTTAGGCGTTGTCATCGCTGCGATAATTTTTGTATTAGTCGGAGCGGGCGGAGGTGGAGTAAGGCAAGGTATCGAGGATGCGTATGATGCCTCAGCGACAGCCCTGCAGACTACAGTCGGCGACTTAACTTCGGGCGTATTCACGCCATAAGATGGCAATACTATAACTTAGTCAAAAAGAGGAGGAAAATAGACATGTTAAGACGATTTTTTAGAGGCAAAAGAGCGCAATCTACAGCAGAATATGGTATTCTGTTCGCCGCTGTAATTGCTATCGCTGCCGGCGCCTTAACTGTATCCCTTAAAAATGCAGTCCAATCCAAGCACGATAAAAGTCTTGAGTATTTCCTGAAAGCTGGCAATGATGATTTGACAGCGGCTCTAGAAGGTGCAGGATCAACTCAAGAAATATATTCAACTGGTGAGGAAATTAGGAAGACCGTAAGTTCTGCAGATGGTTTCAGGGATACAAAGGTTAGGACGCAGGGTGGCGGAGAGTCAGTGATGCAGACACAGAATACTAGCACTGACCAGGTCAGCATGAACAAGATTGTGGCCGGTAGTGCCGCACCAGCGCCATAGTCTGCTTGTAGGCAGATTGTTTAGCGAATTGTTTAATTTGAAAATTTTTAAGAATAAGGAGGCGAGAAGAGATGAGACTGCTTAAGGTAAGAAAAGCGCAATCTATGATAGAGTACGCTATTCTTCTAGCAATAGTAATCTCTGCTTTCTTGCTTTTACAGGGTATTGTCAAAAGAGGCGTTCAGGGCAGTTTAAACGATGCTGCAGGCCGCATGGGAGATCAATATTCTGTAACAGGCACAACTACTTCGGAAGGCAGGGCGAGATTGCAGGATGCTTCGATTGTAGAAGAAACGGGTACGTCAGCCGGTGATATACCGGATGAATTTCTGGAAGGTCCAGGTTCAAATCTACTTGCGTCGGATATAGTTGGTACGGTTGATAAAGGCGCCCATAACAGAGTCGGTCGTTTTGGCGAGAGTTTTGGCCAGACCAATAGAAGCTTAACAGAAACTGTTGACCTTGAAGGATACAGGCAGTCCGATTTGGACGCATTAAGTACGCCGGTTGAAGACTATCCAAACCCAGATCCTATAGCCCCGTAACTCCGGCGCTGTAGAAGCTAGCTAGAAGCAAAGCGTTTCTATTAAGTTGCAGAAGTTAGTGTTTTAACTGAGATCGATTATGAGCATTATGTAATGAGCCTATAATTTTGAAAGGACAAAAGGAGACAAGTGTTATTAGGCCGATTTCAGAGTAAAGCGCAGAGCACATTAGAGATTGCAGTTCTATTCTCTATTGTGCTCGCTGCTTTACTGATGATGCAGGGAATTGTGAAGCGGGGCTTCCAGGGAAACCTTAGAGAGGCTTCCGACAGAATGGGAGACCAGTATTCGGCTTCAGGTACTACCTCCAGGACAAACAGGACAATGTTGAATGACCAAAACATTTACGAGGAGGTAAATACCACGCAAACTACGCCAGAATCAGTCGGGATAGATCAATTTATCCCGCCTGATTTTGGCTATACACCGAAATACGTGGGCGATCAGGATGTTTATACCTATACCCAACGTCTCGGCCAGAACTATACCACAACGCATGAGGAAAAAATGAATTCCACGGATTTAGAGAAATACAGATGGGAGGATTATGAGGCTAGTGCGACTACCTATCCTGATTTTCCCGACCCATTTACCATTCCTTAAGGTGATGATTATGTTATTTGTGAAACAAAAAAATGCCCAAAGTGTTCTAGAATTCGTAATACTTATTTGCGTGGTATTAAGCGCATTATTAATAATGTCTTCATATGTAAAAAGGGCATACTCCGGCAGGATCAAGGCGGATGCAGATAGTATAAGCTCGCGTCAATACGCGCCTTATCATACATCAAGCCAGATCATCACCACCACCAACACCGCAAGCGAAACCTGCTCAGGCACAAATTGCCAGGGCGTTGATGTGCCTTACGGAGTGACGGCAGAATGGACAGAGTCTAATACTACTTATGATCAGAGAGAAGCAGTTGATTCTTTTGCCGCCACCGGCCCATAATCGCCGAAAGGATAAAGATGTTTCGTAATCACAGAGGATATAGTATGATTGAGTGGGCCCTTGTGGTTGGTATAGCTGTGGGGATAGTTATGCTGGGCCAGGATCTTATCAAGAATTCAATGGAAAGAAAGATGCTGTTGACATCACATTATCTTATGTGGAAAGCTTTGGATAATCCGGCTGTAACTGGCGATGAGCAATTGACCGAAGATATCGAAGACCAAGATGGCCTGCGCACCAAAACTAGAACCGCCGATGCAAGAAGTGTTTATTTGTTTGGGAAACATTCCGGGGAGATAAAATCAGTGGTTGATCCGGCAGGTAGCAGCAGGCACACCGAGAATGTAAACATATCGGTGGCAGAAGACCTTACCGGTAAGACAATGGAAAACGATCCTTTTTTCCAGGGTGTGCCGGTTGATTATAAGACTTTGCTGCCTTAATTAGATTATATTGGTAATTATTATATATAAGGAAAGGGAACAAGAGAAGCGATGAAAAAAATGTATGAGGGAAAACCAGAAAACAAGACAAAGCGACTCCCTCGACTTTGTTCCAGCTCCCCGTTAGAGGCTAAATTTCGCTTCCATCAGAACAGATTTTCTCTAACGGGGCAAGCTGCATTAGAGGTGGCAATCCTTGGCACTTTGATTTTAGTCGTATTTGCCACTGTGCTTTCCTATGGCCAGCGTTTCGATTCCCAGGTTGACTTAAAAATGGAGGCATTCCGCAAGGCCTTAAACCGGGCATATGCCAGAAACGCCGGCGTTTCCTACACCCTAAAAAAAGATAAAAGGTTTTATAGTTTATTGGGAAATTTTGGCGAAGGCCAACCTACCAATTTATCCGCTTCTGCGACGGTAATGTGGCAGAAAGGCCTGGCAGGTTGTCAAGACGGCGAACACGGCTGTGATAATAAAAAAGACGAAGGTACGCAACAGGGTTCTTTTGCTTATTATGAGATAAATAATCAGCTTATTGGTTCTACAGACGGGGATGTGATTGGCAATGACAGGATGATACCGCGCTATCCTAAAAAAACCAAAAGCTATCAAGATGACGACGAAGACGAATATACTATAGTCAAAGTCCCGGCAAGCGTATATTTTGATGTGTCAAGAAGGAAAACCAATATTACTTCTACTTCAACCAAAAGGGAAACTCCGGAAGGAGCTGGCCCATCAGCAATTGATAACAGACAAGATATGGCTTTAAATGAAAGTATATATACAATTTCTTCTGTACGTTATGATGCGGCCACCAGCAACGCTAATGAGCCAGTACATATTCCACAATATGTTTATGAAGGGGAAAATTATTCTTTTGATGGCAATGATGACGGCACCCCTGAAAACTATAACATATTTACAGCGGGACAATCCAGGCAAGGTGCATATTATAACACTCTTAACAATCGCATAGAATATGATCCCGTGGTGCAGGAGGGTGATTCCACCACAAAAACAAGAAATTGGCATACAACTTTTTAAAAAAGTGGTATAATAAATAATTAACTAGAGAGAAAAAATAAAAATTTTTTACAGGGGTCAGGTATGATAGCAAAAGCAAAGCTTGGGCAATCAATTCTAGGTTTTACTTTTGCTTTTATTATAATTGCCGCCTTATCAATAGGCCTTACACGTATCTGGGCCTGGTATAATATCAATTTTGGTTCCCGCCAGGTCAGATACCAGGCTTCTCGTCCGACTGCAGCCAGCCCGGGTTATTACGGTGGCGATGAAGAACACCCCAATGTCTATATAACTCACGCATACAATCCCGATTATAAGCCAATTGATCTTACTGAACAATGGGTCTTTAGAGGTGCAACCACCGAACGCACTCCTTACGAAATGCCTCCTTTTGGTTCTCTCGAAGATGCCGCCAATGTTTGCAAGACAGCCTGTCCGGAATGCGTAACTAGCGTTCCTGATCCGGATAATCCCGGTCATACCATTGATACCATAGATGTCAATTGCCCGTGCTATGTTCGTTGCATGTGCGATCAGAGAGTAGCGGTCCAGATACAAATGTATAACGAGCAGATGAAAGCGCTTAGGGATGCGTCCTGTTCAATGATTCGTGAGGCAGAGCATATGGAGGATGAAGCAGAGAGGTGCGACGACCCTTGGGAGCTTTGTTGGTGGGGTGGTTTTGGCGTGCCATCGAAAAAACTCAGAGATGCTGCCCGTTCGCTTAGGCAGCAGGCAGCAAGGTTATGTAACTATAGCCGTTGTTGCGGCACTAACGAATGTTGCGGAGTAAATTCCCAAGTTGGAATTATTCTACGTCAGAGAAATGCTGTATCAGCATGTTGCGATCACGATACTCAGGACGAGCAAGATATATGCTTAGCAGATATCGCTGCTACTCAGTGTGGGCCGGTCAGGGACGGCTATATAGCTGATTGGAATGAAAGTATACGGCTTTTGAGCTGCGAGAGGAGTTTCGCTATTTATATTCGGAATACAATTGATAATATGTATGGCCGGCCGGCTCCTGATCGCGGTTGCCAGAAATGGGCGGATTACCAATGCAGGTATGCATGCGAGGTGCCTGAGGTAGCGGTATGCGAACAGGAAGTCAGAGACGGCTGTACTACCGATTGTCAGGCATACTGCACAACAAACTGCACCTGCATTCCTCCTACATGTGACCCTCCGGTATTTGATGCGGCTTGCTATGCCGATTGCGAAGCTAATCAATGTGTTGATAATGGAGATGGCCATATCGATACCTGGTATGAAGTTTGCGTTAACGATAGAATGACGGATCCTGCACTTCCGCAGAGTTATAATAATTGTATAGCAGCGCATATTGCGGCTTGCGTTGTCGCCTGCCCCGGAAGCGCTGAATGGAATAGGAATTATGAGCAGTGTTGTCAGAGTTTTTGCTGTTCTGATTGTTGCGCTCCTAATCCTCCGCCGGCTAATTGCGCGGCAAGCACCCCTTGCGGTTTTGGCGTGCTTGATCGCAGATATTGGAGTTATAATCGCCAGTACAGAATAAGACCCATTTTCGGCGATGGATGGGAATGTATAAGGAATTGTGATTGTTGCCCTATTGGGTCGGCCGATGGATGCACGTGGGTAACACCTGGCAGGATTGGTGATGGTTGCATAACAACTTGGCAAGCCCGCTATCCCGAATGGGCAACTTATGCAACTTGGTGCGGAGAGGCAGCAAATAGGCAAGACAGGTGGTGGGGCAGAAGTTGCACGTCGCCTTCTACTTTTTGCGATGCAGACTGCGAAGATGTTTCCCCGCCTCCGGCAGCATGTTTCGTTGCGCCCACTGTTCTTCAGCCCTCTGGCATAGTTGTCAATCCTTCCGGATTAGCCATGTGCGGATTGCAGGAATTTGCCAATAGGCAGAATGGTACTATAGCCTATTATCAGGGAGAGATAGATAAGTTTAATCGCAAGATAGCTTTTATTAATGGTTGTTGTAATATTTTAGGGGTAGCTCCGGGTTGCGCTGCTGCTCCGCCTGCCAGCTGTATAGAGTGGATTCTTAACGAAGATAATCCTCCTAATGGGACTTGCAAAGTGCGTAACGAAGATGGATCTTGGCCCGCTGACACGCTTCCTGGAGAGATGGATAAATTCGCCTGTATGTCAAAGTGCATGGAGATGGCCAGTTCACTTGGTGAAGAAGCAGAGCCAGGCCTAGACCTTGAAGAACTGTGTGGGGTTGGCGACCCTTGGCCAGGAGGTCCGAACTGTTTTACAGATCCTCCACTATCTACCATGGAATTTGCAGATTGTATTAGCGCATGTGTCGGCGTCGGGGGCAGTGAATGTTGCAGTCAGTGGTGTGTGGATAATAGGCCGCCAGAACAATTTAACGCATGCTTCGCGGATTGCTTAACTCATCCGACAATAGCACCTTATAATTGTCCACCGTAGAAGTAAGTATGCTTTTAAAGAGAAATGTATATAAAATTTGCCACAAACAAAACCAAGTACGAATCGGGCCAGATTTTTCCCTTCCTAATCGCCATAATCTGCATTGTGATCATTATGGCCATGATCACAGTAAACCTCGGACAAATCGCATTATTTAGGACTGATGCTTCCAACGCCTCTGAGGCTGGAGCTTTGGCTGGCGCAAGTTTTATGAGCGGACAGGCGGCCTCTTTTGGCATCACAAGCGACATGATGTGTGCGCAGAATTTGGTTAAATGTGCAGCCATCGTCGTAGCTTTTCTGACCATGCAGTTTGGTACTGCTATTCCTGTTGCTATCGCCATAGTTGTCACTATGCTTTCAAGCAATGTTACGGCATTAATGAAAGCCTATACCGATTCCCAGATGGCCTGGACCAATGCCCGAAAGACCGCAATGCAATATGCCTTCAGCAACGCACCCGTTGATGAGCCAAGAATTACTTATGAAGATTTCCTGGATTGCTTAGTTGGTGGCTGCAGAAATGGCTCAAGAGCTGCGCCTACCACGGATAATTATAACGCCTATCTTTATACCGATAGTCCTAACGTGGGATTACGAAACGCGGCCAGGCAGTATGCTCGGAACGGTTTTGCTAAATTTATGGATAATTCAAATGATGGTTGGTGGATAGATGAGTCATTCGGTTCAGTTGAGGCCGGACCCGACGCGCCCGTGCCATCTCCTTTGGTAGTCAATGGTTATGGTTGGACATGGTCTCCCCCCTTGCCGCCGACGACCCAGGGTAGATACATCAATAGTTTTGAAGATAGCGGCTTTACTCCTGCCCAATGCGCCAGTAATTATTGCTGGCGTAATTACCAGAATTTTATAGAGGTGCAGGTAAAATCAAGATTGATGTATGCCTTTGAGCTGGTTGGTCTTCCTGGCCAGGATGCGCTTGGCTGGGCAGTTTTTGCCTATGTCGCTGCGACTAAGTACCCTGTGTGGCTGGCTGTATTCGCCTGGACCGGGCCTTTGGCACCGATTATTGCGGCTCTATTATCTGCGGCGGAAGGTATGCTGGCCAAGATATTAATTGATTCGGTGAAATTCGGCATAGATTTTTCCAATCCCGATGAAATGATAGAAGGTTCACCCGTCGAGGTGACTGTAGCCCGTTATAAGGCGGAATCCAATGTTGGATTGTGGAATTTCCGTTACGCGACAAATCCGCTTATGCCTATAAGAGCAAAGGCTCAAGGTCATGTCTTCAGGGAAATGGGGAATGAGACTATTGCGCCTGCATTTTTTAACTTAGGGGCGCTTTGGAATCTGATTTTGTTTATTATTAGTTTCGGCACCCTAAACGATTGGGATGATATATTTAATACCCAAAAACATCTTTTTGAGACAAAATTAAGGGCAGTACAATAAGACACAGGAATATTGCAATATGATAAACCGCAAACTTAAAATAGGCATTTTTGTTTTAGCCCTGGTTTTCTTAACAGTTTGCTGCAGCCGGCAGACTGGGGCTGCCGAGAGCGTTGGTTTAGAATTTGAGGTGCCGCCTCCGGAAAATAGCGAAGCCATTGGTGCTCCCAGCCTCAGGCTGTTCAATACCGATTTTAAAGGGGCCACTTACAAAAGCCAGGAGAATATCTATAGGGTCGCGGCCTTTTACAATAATTTCTTCGCACAAGCCGGATTCAACAAGACTCAAGATGCGCCAATAAAGGCGGGAAGCAATGTACACCGCCTTCAGTTCAGAAAGCATAATCTGGTAGTGGATATTGCCCTTACTTCTAAGCCAGATGGTGCTGAGGTAGGCATTGCAAAATATATGCTTGATGAAAAAGTAAATAAATTAGAGGATATGCCTTTATCGGTGAATGACTCCATTTTTATGTTGCCTCAAGCAGATATGCCCGGCGAAGATTTAGGTTCGATACCGCGCCCTCCGTCGAGTGTACGTATAGCAAGTATGAAAGTCGGAACCATGGAAATCGTTACCTATACCACAAAAACCCCGCTTTTGGAACTGAGACAGTTTTATATGGATGAAATGACACATGGGGAATGGCAGCCAAAAAGTAATATAGATATGGCAGCGTTGACTGCAAACTATAAGAAAGTTACCGGCAAAAGTGATTTGGGACTGGGAAAAGCAAAATTTCCCATTCAGGGTTCCCGAAATCTGGAAGAAGTGGCAACCCAGGGATATATATTGGAATTCACAGGTGGCGCTAAAGAATCCGTTAGGATTTCTCTTCTGCCCGGTTTCTTCGGAAGAAATCCCGATAATATAGTTCAAATAGCATATACCCCAGAAAACTATGAGCGCAAATAAAATTATAAAATTTAATAATAAGCAGAAAAAAAACAGCCAGTCAATGGTGGATTACGTAATTTTTCTTGCGATTATTATTGCTACTTTGTTGGTTATGGGTTATTATATGAGAAACAGCCTTGCGCAGAAACATAGAGAGGCTGCCGATGCTTTTGGGACGGGCGAGGTGTATTCGCCGCATATTGTTGGCGTAGCTGCGCCGAGCGTAATAACCACAACCCATACTCAGACTCGCGGGGTCGATCAGCCAACGCGCGACTATATGTGGTAGCAATAATTTTAAGATAAATATATGGATCTAATAATCAGCCTAATTGTTTTTATAACTGTTTTTGTTTTTAGCAAGATTTTCATTGAGAGGATAGCTCCAGATTTAATCCGGAGATATAATGAGTCGCAGCAGAAAAGAGTAAGCAAGGTCACCAATAAGCTTGAGGATTCATTTATCTTCTTGGAGAAAAATAAAGTAACTTTTCTTACGATATCTCCGCTTTTATTCGCGGGGATATTTTTTCTTTTGTTCAGGAATGTCTTCGGAATACTTGTAGGTTTTGTTTTTGGCTTTAGCGCCCCCGGTATAGTTACTGCGATTATTAAGCATAGAAGAATCAAGGCATTTGAAGGGCAACTGGTAGATAGCCTGATGATTCTTTCTTCTTCCTTGAAGGGCGGTCTTAGCCTTATTCAGGCTATTGAAGCCCTCTGTGAAGAGATGCCTCCTCCGATTTCCCAGGAATTCAATCTGATTTTAAAAGAAAACAAATGGGGTGTCAGCCTCGAGGAATCTTTAAGGAAGCTGCGCACCAGAATGCCGCTTGAAACCGTTAACCTTCTGGTAAGCTCGGTTTTGGTCGCAAGAGAGACCGGCGGCGAGTTGACGAAAGTATTTAGCCGGCTTACCGATACCATAAGAGATAATATAAAATTAAAGGA
>Ga0116153_10000755_pt1 | contig 36878 bp, 14 predicted proteins | sample AD_UKC028_MetaG_FD_89896 | JGI IMG/M metagenome (GOLD analysis project Ga0116153, IMG submission 89896) | Active sludge microbial communities of municipal wastewater-treating anaerobic digesters from USA - AD_UKC028_MetaG | ecosystem: Engineered > Bioreactor > Anaerobic > Digestate | place: USA...
CCAACACCTGTCGCTCACCGATTTCCAAGCCGCCATGGGGGAAGATAATCTGGCCATGGCCGTGGCCTTTGTCACCCGCCAGCGGCCTAAACTGTGAAAAACCCTTCATGAATACGCGCTGCGTTTGACTTGCGGCTCAGGTTTCATGATTGACTTTGGTCCCGATTTCTTGATGATCTCCCAATCCATAATCAGAGGCAGATCTCGCTGAAGCGGCGCAGACTAAGACGTCCCATCTGATGAAGCGCGATATTCCGAACACGCGTTGGCGTGCAGTCGGGGGCTTCTCGAAAGCGGGATCCGCTTTGCAGAAGGGCAACTTATGAAATACCAACGCCTCAAAGCACTCCTCTCCCTCATGCTGATCTCAGGTCTGGGAGCGTACGCGGCAGCGCCTCCAACGGCTCAGGGATTGATCACCGGCAAGGCATTCCTCAATATCAGCGGGACGGCCGTTACGGACCTCACCAGCAACGCCAAGTTTCCCGACAAACCCGACGTGGTCCATTATTATCCGTATTTCGAGTGGAACGCCGGCGGCGATATCAACGTCAATCCCGCCGTTTACAGTGATAACTACGGCGGCCAGATCGCCGGTTATTTTTATCCGCCTGCCACAGGCGATTATATCTTTTTTGTCTCGTCTGATGACGGGGGCAATCTCTATCTGAGCACCGACGATACGGCGGCCAACAAGAAGCTCATCGCTCAGGAAGCCGGATGGAGCAATGCGCGCATGTGGGAGTCCATAGGAGGAACCAGCACGGTGGAAGCCAAAAACTCCTCCACCTTTACCGGGACACAATGGCCGACCAAAGACACCGTGATGGGAGGCGCCCAGATTACTCTCACGCAGGGCAGGGCATATTATATCGAGGCCCTGTTTAAGGATGGAACGGGGGGCGATTATCTTGCGGTCGCAGTGGCCGCCCCGGATGGCAGCATTGACCAGACCTTGCCCATACCGGGCCAATACCTGTCCACCATCGACAAGCAGAATGGTCCGATCACCTTCATGGAACAACCCAAGACCCAGTCGGTTGTCGAAGGAACGGACGTGGTTTTCTCCGTCGAGGTGAATGGGACCCCCCCCTATGTCTATCAATGGATGCGTGATGGCGTTGACATTGCGGATGGCACCAATCGGACCTACACGGTGGTCCGCGCCCCTTTGTCTGAGAACGGCAAAAAGTTCTCCTGCAAAGTCACCGGCGGTCAAAATTCCGCTACTAGCGATACGGCCACTCTCACGGTGACTGCCGATTTGGACATGCCAACTATCGTATACGCCAAAGGCAGCCCGAACTTCGTCACGGTCACCGTCTCCTTCTCGAAGCCGATGGACAAAACCTCGGCGGAGACGATTGGGAACTACTCGATCGCACCGTCCTTGGCCATTTCAGCGGCGACCTTGGAAGATCTGACGAACGTGGTCCTGACCACAGCCAAGCAAGCTGTGGGCGCCGAATACACCGTGACAGTGAACAATGTGAAGGATGACACCGCCGCGGGTCATGTGATCGCGGCCAACAGTAAGTGGACCTTCAAGTCCTATGTCATGGCTCAGGGCGTCATCGTCCGCGAGGTCTGGACGACCCTTAACTCGATATCCGCGTTGAAGACCGCGATCGAAGCGGGGACACCGCCAGACGTGGTAACCGGCCATACCGCCTTCGAGGCGCCGTCCAACTTTGCGGAGAACTACGCCCAGCGCATGTCCGGCTGGTTGATTCCTCCCACCACGGGAAGCTATATCTTCTTCGTGGCTTCAGACGACGGTTGTGAGCTTTACATCAGCACCGACGACAGTCCCGCCAATCTCGGAACGGATCCGATTGCGAGGATCAGCACCTGGGTGGGATCTCGCGAATGGAACGGCGGATGGACTGCCGATGGGGGCAATCGCGAGATCTACAACAACAACAATGCCGGCGCTCCGATCGATTTGGTCGGCGGCAAGTCCTACTACGTTGAAGTTCTGATGAACGAGGGAACGAGTGGCGACAACCTGGCCGTCGGCTGGGTGACTCCGGGAAAAACAGTGGACGTCAATATTGAGCCTCCGGATGTTGCTGCCGTCGAACTAATTCCAGGTTCCGCTTTGGCGGGTTACCTGGATCCGGGCCGATCGTCGCTGACGATCACCAAACACCCCCAATCCATCACGGTCCTTGAAAACCAGACCGGGATGTTCAGCGTTCTGGCGGAGGCCACTTCGGAGATTGGATCGGTGATCAGCTATCAGTGGCAGAAAAATGGTGCGGACATTGCCGGAGCGACGGGCGCCAGCTACACGATTCCTCCTGCTGCCACAAGCGATAACGGGGCCAAATTCAGGTGCAAGCTTCTTGTCCCCGCCCTGGATCCCCAATTCAGTGACGAGGCGATCCTGACCGTGTCCAGCGATATCACCCCGCCTGTGGTTAAGGGGGCCGCCGTCCTGAAAGGCAGCAACAAGATCGGTGTATCTTATGATGGCCTGATGGATGCCAGCGCCGGGCAAGCGTCGAATTACCAATTGGTCGGCGGCACCGTGACCGCCGCCACACTGCGTCCAGATGGGATGACGGTCGAGTTGACTGTCAGCGGACTCACCGGAACGGAGTTCACACTCAATATCTCCGGGGTTAAAGACAAAATCGGAAATCCGATCGCCGCCGGCACTTCATTCAAAGGAAAAATCTTGAATGTGGTCGCACAGGATATCGGAAATCCCGGGACTGATCCCTTGGAGCCCGGCTCAACATTCCCGGTGGGTGAGAGGGACTTCGACATGATTTCCGGGGGCAGTGACTATTGGAATAATGCCGATGGTTTCCATTTCGCTTATGAGGAACGGACTGGCGACTTCGACATGGTCGTTCAGGTCGCCTATATCGATCGCAAGGATAACTGGACCCACGGCGGACTTATGGCGCGCGAGAGCCTGGCCGCTGGCAGCCGTTATGTGAATGCGGTGATCAATCCAGACGCAAGCCAAAGTGGCGCGAACCTCTGGGAAATGAACTATCGCGCCGAGACCGACGGGGCGGCAGCCGGTGTGCCAAACTATACTCAGGTTGGCCCGCTACCCTATCCGAATGTGTGGGTCCGCCTGCAACGCGTGGGGGATGTCTTCACGGGTTATCGCGGCACTAACGGTGTCGATTGGTCCAAGATGACAGAGATTACCCTCGATTATCCCGACAAGATCTATGTCGGCATGGCCTCCACAGCCCATAACAACGCCGCCGGCCAGGCTGCGCTGACGAAATACCGTAATTACGGGCCATATCCATATGTGCCGCCGGTCACTGAGGAGGGGGCGAACATCGCCTGGATCAGCTTCCATCCGGCCGATAACGATCCTGCCGCCGATGCCAAGACGGCCGGATTCACCGAAGCTTCAGATGTGGGTTACACGAAGCTCCTCGCGTCCAAGGGACACAAGGTGACGCGATTTGTCACTTCGGGCACGCCTGATGTTGCCAAACTAAACACGTATGATCTGGTGATCATCAGCCGATCCGTTCCCAGCGGCGATTACCAGGATCCTCCAGAGACCTTGGCATGGAATGGAATCACTGCTCCCACGATGGTCCTGGGCGGTTACGTGATACGAAACAGCCGCTTGGGATATACGACGGGCGGCACAATTCCTGACACGGCGGGTGCGGTAAAGTTATCGATCAAGAGCCCCGGCCATCCGATCTTCGATGGCATCGCCCTGGATGCGGGTAACACGATGGTCAATAATTACGCCAATCTGATGACCTTCGCGGATCTTCCTCAACGGGGGATCTCGGTGAACAGTGATCCCGTTGCGGGAGGAGGAACGATCCTGGCCACGATCGGAACGGCGGGTGATCCGGCCGTGAACGGCATGGTGATTGGCGAATGGGTGGCCGGTGCCAAGATGGCGACTGCCGCCGGGGATATCCTGGGCGGTCATCGGCTGGTGTTCCTGACCGGTAGCCGCGAACGAGACGGCCTGACTTCCCAAGGATCCGGTATCTTCGATCTGACGGATGACGGAGCTAAGATGTTCCTGAACGCGGTGAAATACATGGCGGCACCTCCTGTGACAGCGCCCGAGTTTACCAGCATTACCCGCGGCGCCGATGGCAAGATCACGGTCACGTGGGAAGGGGGTGGCACACTGCAGGCGGCCGAGGCGATTACAGGCCCTTGGCAGGATGTTCCTGGCGCCACGTCGCCTTACACCCTGACCCCGACCTCGAATATCCTGTTCGGGCGCATCAAGAAATAACGCGAGACAGGCTTAAGATGCGCTCAGAGTTACGGCGGGTGCTTTAGACACAGCCGCACTCCGCAGTATCGCTGAAATATTATTGTGCCTCCTGCCGGTCCGTGGGCTGGCAGGACTCGATTGTGCGAAGAAAGACCGGCCTTCAAGCCGGTCTTTCTTTTTCACAAAAGACCGAAGGCTCAGGGCTCCTGATTTCACACCTTAAAATGAAACCCCCTAGGAATTTTCCTGACACAGATTTCTCACACGAAGACACGGAGCTCACGGAGATTTTTCGGAAAAACCTATTCTCTGTGATCTCGGTGCCTCTGTGTGAAGTCAGGCTTCTTCCTTGGATTCAGGAGTTCTGTCGCTGCCGAGCGCGATCTGGCCAAGGATGAAAGGGGAATGGCCCCCCTTTCAAACGGCTATTGCTCGAACGGACGTTCTCAGGCAATGTCTGTCGTTATGGGCAAGGCCCACAGCAGATGAGATCGAATTGGCCAGATCGCGCGTCAAACCCCGGCCGGACAGGTCCGGGCTCGTATGGCTTGCGAACCGAATGGTGGACGGATGCGTTGGCCCAGGCATTTGCCTTGTCCCTGGCCTTTCATATCATGGTTTTCGGAATCGTTGAAATTGGACATCAGGCCGGATGGTGGAAAATCAGTTCAATCCATGCCCTCTCCAAGGCGATTCCGTCTCTGAAGAATCTGGCCAAATACCAGAATTCCCCGTCTCAAAACCAGCTCAAGCAACAGTCGGCCGAGCCTCCTTTATTGTTTGTGGATGTCAGTCCCGTCCAGGCTGCGCCGGAGCCGCCCAAGGAGGCCAAGTATTACTCATCAGTCAATTCAAAGGCCGCCAATCCCAATCCCCCGAAGGCGCCGTCTGACGTGCCAAGAATTGATGGCACCCAAGACAAGGTCCCAAAGACCATGGACACCCCTCGCCCTCAGGCTACTCCGCCAAGTCCTCCTCCCCCGCCACCCAAAGTGGCCGAGAACAAGTCACAGGCCGAGCCCGAAAAGATCTATGAGACATTGAGGCCCGATACAAGAACCGTTGACATTCCGGATATCAAGCCGCTGGCTAAAGTCGAGATTCCCAAATCCACAGGGCTCAAAACTGGCAACACCGAAATGGATGAACCCGGACCCAAGTCCGCAGGAAACACAAAGTCCGCGTTGTCTGAGGAAAACAAAGCGACAGAGCCCCCGTCCCAGGAACGCAAACGTCCTCGGACGCTGGCCGAAGCGCGTCAGCGGCAGGGATTTTTAGCCGGGGAAAAGATGAAACAAGAGGGGGGCGTGCAACGGTTTGCGCTGACGTCGTCGCTCGATGTCAAGGCCACGCCTTTCGGCCAGTATGATGCCATGTTCATTGCCGCCGTCCAGAAACGGTGGTTCGATCTTTTGGAACAACGCGATTATGTTCAGGGCAGATCCGGCCGGGTGGTTCTTCGTTTCAATCTCTACTACGATGGCCGGGTTACGGACATGGAAGCGGCCGAAACCACAGTGGGCGAATTGCTGTCCTTGGTTTGTCAGCGGGCGGTCCTGGATCCGGCGCCCTTTGCTCCGTGGCCTCCCGACTTGAGGCGGCTGGCCAAGAGCAACTTTCGCCAGGTCCAGTTCACGTTCTATTACCATTAGCGGCCATTCGCGATTCGGTTGTTTCATCTGACGTTCGGGACAAAAAAACTCTCCTTGAACGACGGGCGAGTTTCAGCTAAAGATAGCCTGTCACATGAGGTGTTATACTCGCCCAGCCGGTCCATTCATGCATCGAAAAGGTCCACCTGTCGACAGCCGGAGATCGGCGCGATCTTCCATCATCCTCGTGTCGGATCCAGGCCGGGAGGAGGGTTGAACGTGTGAGAAAACGAATCCTTTTTGTTGACGACGACGCGGCGATCCTGGACGGGTTGCGCCAGGGGCTCGAGGCCCAGAATAAGGAATGGGACATGGTGTTTGTCGGAAGCGGATCGGCGGCCCTGGAACGAATGGCCGATCAGCCCTTTGATGTCATCGTGGCCGATTTGCATATGCCGGGCATGAGCGGCGCTCAACTCCTGAACGAAGCCGGCAAGCGCTTTCCCAAGACGGTTCGCTTCATCCTGGCCAATTCAGCCGACAAAGAGTTGATCATGAAATGCGTGCTGGGGACCCATCAGTTTTTGGCCAAGCCCTGTCGCGCCGACACATTGATTGCCGCCATCCGCCGGGGGTTGATCCTCGATAGCTGGCTTGGCAGCGAGTCCCTCAAGGCCCTGGTGGCACGGATTCGCACTTTTCCCAGCATTCCATCCCGTTACTACGAAGTGCTCAAGGAACTCAACTCGCCGGACGCTTCCGCCCAGCGGGTGGGCGAGGTCATTGCCAAAGATCTGGCTATGATGACCAAGTTGCTCCAGATGATTAACTCCGCCTTTTTTGCCTTGCCACGACAGATTACCGATCCGACAGAGGCGGTGAGCATACTGGGATTCGAAAGTGTTAAGTCCCTGGTCCTGTGCATCCAGGTTTTCTCCCAATTTGACAAAGTCAAACCGACCTATTTCTCGATCGATCGGCTTTGGCGGCACAGCACCGCCGTGGCCCACGCCGCTCGGAACATCGCTCTGGCCGAACGCGCCGATCAGGAAATGGTCAACGAAGCCTACATGGCCGGTTTGCTCCATGACATCGGCAAACTGGTCCTGGTTTCCCATTTCGGAGAACAATATAGCGGGGCCCAAAACCTTGCCCGCAAAAACCAGATGCCGCTCTGGGAAGTGGAACGGGAGTTGTTCGGGGCATCCCACGCTGAAATCGGGGCCTATCTCACGGCCCTGTGGGGATTGCCACTTCCTGTCGCTGAGGCCGCAGCCCTCCACCACGCCCCACTGAGGAGCGAAGAACAGTCCTTCACCGCCCTCACGACCGTTCATGCCGCTAATGTTCTGATCAACGAGGAAGGCCCGGATCCGGACGGATTCGTTGCGCCTGCCCTCGATGCCGCTTACCTTGAAAAACTCGGTCTGGCAGGCCGGATTCCAACCTGGCGCGATATTGCCGCCGGGAAACCTGTCACCCCTGGCTCCAGCCAGTCCGAGACTCCACTTCCGGAACCAACCACAACCGAGCAAGTCCTTGAGCCGGTCATCTCGAGCGAATCCAAACGGAATTCCCTTCTGATTCCTGCTCTGGTTGGCTTGGCAGGCGTTATTTTGATCTGGTTTCTTTGGCCTCGATCACCCTCCACTCCTGTTTCTTGGCCGTCTGATCATAAGACCAACTTAACCGCCGTGCAACCGCCCCAAATCCCCTCCATCAGCCCCCCCGAGGAACCGAGTGTCCCTGCCCATAGCCCCATCAACGATAGCCCGGGAATCCCTGAGGATGCGCCTTCTACCGCAGAACCTCGGGCCGAAACGGCTGAGACGCCGCCACAACCTGCGGCTGTGCCCTCGAAAGCCCCCCCTGAACAGACCCAGGAGCCTGTCGAACTTCGACTCCAAAGCATTATCTATCACCCGAGTTCGCCCTCGGTCATGATCAACGGTCAGCAGTTGACCAACGGCCAGCAGATCGAGGGATTTACTATCATTTCCATTTCACCGCAAAACGTCATTCTGCAATCTGGAAGCCAGCGTAAAGTCTTGGCTATCAAGGAACCATCCCTTCGTTAAGTCACTTTTTCGACCCTATATTGCGGGGGAATGCGCAAAAAAAGTTGCAGTCTGCCTTCGGATCACGGATCATGTCGGCCGTTTTTGGCCTGGCCAGGCGTGAAACCAACCGCGGAAGATTTCACGGGGTCGGTCATGGCGTATGGATTGGTTAATAGATTTGTTTCGCAACGATTCGGTGGCAAACGCCGTTCTGATACTGAGCTTGGTGGTTGCCAATGGTATTTTACTCGGAAGCATTCGCATTTGTGGGGTGAGTCTTGGAGTCGCCGGCGTATTATTTACGGGATTGATTGCGGGTCATTTTCACGCCTCGATCAATTCGCATGTCATGGAGTTTGCCCGGGAATTCGGCCTGATTCTCTTTGTCTACACCATAGGGGTGCAGGTCGGGCCGGGCTTTATTGCTTCGTTGCGCCAGCAGGGGTTGCCTCTGAATCTGATGGCGGCGTCGATTGTTATTCTTGGGGCTCTGGTGACGATTGGGATCGCCTTCCTGGGCGGGATTGACATGCAGACGGCGGTTGGGCTTTTTGCCGGCGCGACCACAAATACGCCGGCCCTGGGTGCGGCTCAACAGGCCTTGAAAAACGTCGCGAGTTTCACGGAAGAAATGGCGAAAATGCCCGGATTGGGGTATGCGGTTGCCTATCCATTCGGCATTATTGGCATCATTTTGACGATGAGTTTGATCCGGCTCATATTCAAAATCCAGCCTTCTGTCGAAGCGGCCGACTTCAATCGGCAGATGCAATCGACGACTCCCAAACCAACCACCTTGAATCTGGTCGTTCAGAATCTTAACCTCAACGGACTTCCCATTAGCAGGATCCCCAATCTGTCCGAATCGTCCGTGGTCATTTCGCGCGTTTACCACGAGGGGAGAATGGAAGTGGCCACTCCTGATACGGTGATTTACCAGGGGGATGTTTTATTGGCGGTTGGGCCGCCGGCCAAAATTGAGGACTTGCGGCTCATCATCGGGCAACCGGCCTCCATGGACCTTCGCCGTTTGCCCAGTCATCTGACGACTCGGCGGTTGTTGGTGACCAAGAAGGAGGTTTTGGGCAAAACGGCCGACGAACTGGATTTGCACGAGAAATACGGGGTGACCATCACCCGCATCAGCCGTGCCGAAATTGAATTCACACCCAGTACCAGTTTTCGATTTCAGTTTGGCGATACCGTGGTCGTTGTGGGGGAAGAGGAGGACATCCAACGAGTGGCCCAACTGGTGGGCAATTCCACCAAGCAACTGAATCATCCTCAGGTGGTGCCAATTTTTGTGGGGATTGCCCTCGGGATCGTTTTGGGGAGCTGGCCCATGCATTTTTCTCAAATCCCCGCCCCGGTCAAACTGGGATTGGCGGGCGGCCCCTTGCTGGCGGCCATCATTCTGAGCCGCATTGGCCGCATTGGCTCGATCATATGGTATATGCCCACCAGCGCGAACTTCATGCTGCGCGAGGTCGGCATCACCCTGTTCCTGGCGTGCGTGGGATTGAAGTCGGGGGACCAGTTTGTGCCCACGCTCCTTCAGGGGGACGGCTTTTACTGGATGGGGATGGCTGCATTGATCACCCTGGTACCCCTGATGTTGGTCGGTTTGTTTGCGCGCCTGTTCTACAAACTCAATTTCATGAGCGTCTGCGGTCTCCTGTCGGGCAGCATGACCGATCCGCCAGCTCTGGCTTTCGCCAACACCATGGCCGGTTCGGACAGTCCTTCGGTGGCTTATGCGACCGTCTATCCGCTCACCATGTTTTTGCGGGTGTTGACCGCGCAGCTTCTGGTTCTTTTCTTCGTGAGATAGGTCGAGGCTTCATGGGCCGGATTGGACTCGGCGGCGCGAGATCCAGGTGATCATGATAATACCCAAGGCAACAGCGGCGAGGATGGTCAAGCGCGTGGCCGAGGAGGCCGGCCTTTTTGCGCGGGCCGACAGCGTGAGGTTCATATCGGCCCAGGTATCGACCTGAATGGCTCGTGAGAAAGTGAACTGCCGGCCTTGTTCGGGGATGGAAGCGCGGATGGCGACGGGGGCGGAGATGGCGGCATCCTGTTGTTGCACCAGCCGTTCGGCGAGTCGGAGGAACGCGCTGTTTTCATCGGCGGTCTTGCGATCGATGATCTGGCGGGCTTCCTCCTGGGTGTAAGCCATGCCTTTGCGGTTTTTCAGGTCGCGGAGACGCGTGGCCAGCGAATCCGCATCGTTGGCGAAGGCGGCCTGGCGGTAGTTAAGCCCGACCAGGGCCTGCTGGAGCTTGAGGTTGTGCAATTGGACGCGGGCATCTTCGTTGAAGGCATAGTCATGGCGTGACATGCCAAAGGCGGCCTGGAAGGCTTGGCGGGCTTGTTGCGGATCGCCTTGTTCGAGCAGGGTGTTGGCGGTTTGCAGCATCTGTTCGGCTTCCTTGGTTTTTTCCTGCCGCAGATTGATCTCGTTCATCAGATAGGAGCGATCGTCGATGACGGCCAGGCTCCTGACCCTTTTGTCCTCGTGCAGTTGGAGCGTGCCTTTCCAGTCGCGCAATTCCCATTTATCGCCCAAAAAAACCCGCCAGGTAATGTTCTCGAGGGGCAGATCGAATTTGGGTCCGAGCAACTCAAGATCCAGAAATCGGCCGTTCCCCTCGCGGTTGAGCGCCTGCGTGGAATAAAAGAACTCGACGGCAACCGAACGGCCCGGTTGGACATTTTGTTCCAGCGGCAGCAGGATCTTTTGATCTTCCTTCCACGGCCAGGTGCTGTTTTGGTTGAGGAAAGCAAACCAGAACCGGGCTTTCTCAGGCAGCGTGAGGTGGAGAAGGCGTTTGTCTCCGGGGACCAGATCGAGCCGAACCTGAGTCAGCATGTTGCCATCGTCCGAAATGACGGAGGTCAGCGAGATTCGTTCGACCCTTGCGGCGAGCAATTTGGCGGATTCATGACGTTCCAGCCGCAGGATCAATTGAAAGTCAGGTTCGACCAGGCGATAGGAAAAGTTGGCGGAATCGGCAGGCATGCTTTGTCGCAGGGCACGGGGTATGGATTGCCAATCGGTGGTTTGGAGGGTTGGGGGAGGTGAATCGGAGCGGATTTGGAGTCGTCCGCTCGATTGAACGGTGAGAAAGCCTCTTTGCAGGTTGACGCCCTCAGCCTGGATTCCCGAGATCTGGACTTGGCTGACGGCCTCAGGGATGCGGTTTTGGTAAGTGACTTGGAGCAGATACGGTCCAATGATCCGTCGATGGAGTTTGACTTCCCAGGATTGAAGGCCGTTGGTGAGGGTGTTATCGATGGGTAGAAAGTCCGCCACCTGATCGCCCTGGAACCGCACATTATCGGCATCAGCCGGCAGTCTGATTCGCAAGGACTTCAGACCGGTATTCTCGATCTGATATTGGAGATTGGCGGCCGTCTTGATCTGGGCTTCACTGATGATGACGTGCTGCAGGCTGGTGGTTTGGATCCAGGAATCGACCTGTTCGATGTCCAGCGCGAGTTGCCAGGGATCCTGCAAGAGTCGAAAGGCGAGGACGCCCTTTTGGCGAAGCCCTGCCTTTTCCGGATCCAGAGGAATGAGTCCTTCGCGGAGGGTTGTCTGGAGGCGCATCCCTTGTTCGGGGGCCAGGACCAGCTGGCCTTGTTGCTTGCCGGCTTCGCGAAAGCTCAATCGGGGAACCGTCCAGGAGCCGGCGGATTTTATGCCGGGTCCGGCCAGATGAATGGCGAACTGCTGGCGGCCTTCGGTGCGGCCTTGCAGATGGAGGGTGATCCAGCGGTTTCCTTCCTCTTTGAGTTCTGTCCAGTGGCTGAGGGACGGACCGCTGATCGACTCGACATCCATGCCTGTGGGAAGGGAAAAACTCAAACGGAAAATGCCGGCTCTCGCGATTTGCACGCTGACATTGGCCGCGAGCAGGATTCGATCCTCCCCCAGGGAGAGCGTTTGCTGGGTTTCGATGCGGACATCCGATTCGACACTGGAAGCGCGGATGGACGCGGTGGCCTGGATGTCGTCGTAGCGGAAGGCCCGATGAAGAGTGAGGCCGCTCGTTTGGGCCTGAAGCGCCTGGAGGATCGAGACCGGAAAATCCTCCAGATTGATGGCAGAGAGCCGGTCCGATTTGATGTCATCCAATTGCACCTCGGATCCGGTTGCGATGCCGATCAGGCCGATTTGCCGGGCTGCGCCGCTCACCGAAAGCAATCCCAGACGGTGATCCAGCGGCAAGGGACCCGCCGAGACCTGAGATTGAACCTGGATGGCAAACGGCCGGGCTTGCGGAGGCTGCAGGGTGACTCGGAGCTTTCGATTGTCCGGATCAAATCGCCAGAGGGCAACGAGATTGGTCGAAGACCGGCCCGAAGCCGCCGACTTGGTTTCCTCTTGAAGGGAGGCTCCGACCAAGCCATTGACATCTGTGACGGTAACCGCCGACGGCACCTCGAGGATCAGTTCGGAGACCTCTCCCTGGGCGGGCCGGACTTGCACCCAGTGCGCGCCTTCAATAATACCGGCCGAGGGGGCATAAAGCTGGACCAGTTCGGCGTAAATCACGGCCTTTTCCCGACGGACATCCCGACTTCGGGGTTTCCAGCCTATCCAGGATTCGTTCGAGGGGGTGAGGACCATGCGAACGACGGTGTCTTGCGCGGACGCGGATCTGGCCGGTTCCAGAGAAACCGCCTGGGGTGAGATGACTTCCACGTCCTGGCCGGCGAGCGTGAGGGTGGCCTGATTGACCAGGCCATGCTGGGCGGGCAGTGTCACTCCCGGAATTCCATGCTTAAGATTCACGGGCAACTGGTACTGCAGCTCGATTTCGCAACGCCCGCTTTTCTTCGCCAGCACCGAGTATCCGCGCCGCATGGGTTCCTCGGACCGCAACCACTGCAATTGATTGGTGGGAAATTCAATTCGAGTGAGGACAGCCGGTGAAAAAATGACCGGCAGGACAGCGCCTTCTTCAGCCTGCCAGGTGATGCGAACAGTGGCAAAAGCGAACTGATCCTGCACTTTGATCTGGTGCACCACAGAATCCGCCAACGGGTGGATGGGCGGATCCGAGGCCCGCTGAGCCTGGGCCGGATTCTGGAATAAGAATAGCGCTCCCGCAATCGCCGCCATGGCTGCCGCATTAACGCTCGGGGGGGCGGGCGGTGCTTTGGGTTTACGCGGGACTTTGGCCAGACGATAGATCGATGGAACAACCATTCGGACCAGCAAAAACAACAACCATAAGGCGAGAAAGACCAACGTTCCGCGAGTCGACCGCAGGCACGTCCAAAAGACCAAGAGCCAGGCCAGAACCATGCCAACGGGGCGAAGCCAGGTCCGGGAGGTCACAAGACTATACAATCCAAAAAAGATCGCGAACAAGAATGGCCAGTATTCCAGGATTCGGGCCCACGTCGGGATGGTTTCCGGCAGGTTGCTGACCTCGATAGCCAGGCTGGTGCCGCTTTGTTGAACAGGCGCGGTAAAGGCCAGCGAGGGCGGAGGCTCAGGTTGATGTCTGGCCAGATCCATCAGATCCACCCAAACCGCCGCGCCGATGATGAAAGCGCACATGCCGAGCAGGCTCCCGGCCAGATAAGGCGGGCTATACTTGTAAGTTCCAGGCCGGCTTGCCCACCGCCACATCCAGCCGGCGAGGAACCATAGGGCAAAAGCGATCGCGATCAATCCTCCGGTTTTTCGACTGCGGGATCCGGTAAACAAATGTGCCAGCCCCCCGAATCCCGATGGATCCAGAATCCCGCCCGCTGGTTGGAGCGAACCGCGACGAAAGATCAACCGATGGCCGGCATCCGCCTCGAATTTCCAGTCCGCAAGCAGGATCGGGGCATCCACAACCGGAGCTCGAACCGCAATGCGCGTGGGATTCTTGGACCGGGTGGCGAGCTTGAGTTCGACCGTCAGCACCGCATTCGATTCATTGCGCTGGGGCAGAGGCACGAAATTGGTTTGACCCATGGTGACCGGCACTGCGGAGACGCCGTTGACAAGGGTCGACCACAACTGAATGCCCTCGGGAAGGGTCACCCGGAAATGAGGCTGGCCACGGTTTTTGACGAAATACCTAGCCTCGGTCAAGACCTGTCCTTCCTGCGAGATCCGGGTGACCAAGGATGCTCGATCCACGACTTGGCTCAGGGTTTCGCCTTGGGTCAACGGTTTAAGCGCAAGTCGCAAGTTGAACGGACGCGCGTTATAGCGATAGGCGGCAAGAATCGGGGCGTCGAATAGAAGCCGGTATTCCGCCGGCACTTCGCCGGTTTCCAGAGGCAGCAAGCCGGGGGAGACCTCATCTGGCCGGACCTGAAATTGAAAAACGCTAATGACCAGGGTGTGGCCCTGCTCGGAACGCGCGTCCAGGGGCCTGGCCCCCGTGAATGACAGGGTGTCCCCTTGTGATTTAAACGGCCGTTCGTAGGTGGCCAACAGAGTGTAGGGACCTGCGACCGGTGTGTGCAGTTGAACCTGATAACCCTCGGGGGTCTTTTTCCAGTTTCGGATGTCCTTGCCGGTAAACTCCACGTTGAAATACTCGTCGGCAAGCTGGACCTTGAGAGTAGCTGTCGGCGCTCCCGAGATGAGGTAGTTCAGAACACTGCTGCCGTAGGCGATGCCTTCCCCGATTGAGAACAGGTGAAAGGCATCGACTTGGATGGATTGCGGCAACCGTTCCACTTGGAGGTTGATTTGCCATTGAGGATCGCTGACTCGGAAGGCCGCTTGGAGATTGGGCAGTTTCTTCGGAAAGAAAGCAGTCGCCACCTCGGTGAGTCCCGGATTTTTTTCCGGGACCAGCCGAATCCCGGCATCGGCGGCAATGCCAATTTGGCCGCGGACCGATTTAGTCTTCAGCACCTCGATGCGGGGCACGAGCCAGGAGGTTTCCTGGAGCGCCTGATTCCGTTCCATTTGAAGCTGGATCACCTGGCGGCCGGTCACCGGTTGGCCATAGACAAGCCGGAGCTCGGCTCCGGGAGATTCCGCGATTTCACGGAGGAAATAATCGGTCATGCCTCCTGCCGACAGTTTGGCAATGGCGTAACCCCGCGGCACCCGGATCAGCAACTCCCTCAAAGGCGCCTCCCGGATATCCAGCTCGATTTCGCCTTCCAGGGTCATTTCGGTTTCACCCAGGTGATAGGTGAGCACATGGGAGACGGTCAACTCGGGCAGGACCGCGTCGGCTTGGATCCGGAGGCTGAGGTCCATTCCCGAGAACCGATAGACAAAGCCCGGCCGGTCCGAAGCCGCGAAAGCCCGAAGTGTGGCATCGGTCGCGGGAAATTGCTTGGGAGAAACTTGGGATACGCCCTTGGCCTGAGTGACTTCAAGGCGCACCGCGCCTTCGTTGAGAATCCGGAAATACCCCGTAAAACGGGTGGCCCCCTCCGGACGGAGCAGCAGGGCGTCTTTGGCGGTTGGAAAAGCCCCCAGGGGCGTCTGCATTTGCACTTGAAGAGAAAAATGATCCTTCTGAGATTGGTTCATTTGGATGATTAGCCGGCGTTCGGCAGGATCATCCGTCGACTCCAGGGACCAGGCCAGGACGTCGGCGCCCTGGATCCGGGTGACCTCGCCCTCGCCGCGCATCAGCAGGCAGAGCCGGTTGAGTTCTCCCTGCATCACCTTGAAATCCAGGAGCGCCACCTGCCTCATCAGGCCGGGGCTGACCACAATTTGGGAGAGCATTTCGCCCGCGAAAAAGAGCTTGCCCTCCGCCTCCGGCAGAGCTTCTTTCCAAGCCAGACGCACATGGCCATCCACGGGCAGGTAAGTAACAAATTCATCGCCTTGAAGCTCCGGGCGAGCCGAGTCTGTCGCTTGGAACTGGGTGTCAGGTTTCAAACCTCGGAAAACCGCCGGCTGCGGAGAGGCTGATGCGATCCGAAAGTCAATCGTGTTCCATTCGTTGGAAGACCGGATAGCGGCATGAAATTGGAGTTGCACGGGGTATTCACCCGGTTTGTCGAAAACCAGCCAGAAGCGGTCATTTTCAAATTTCAACTTCCCCTCGTGGCCGGGGGGAAGCTCACTGAGGGCCACACCGCCTGAAAGCAGTTCCAGTTTGCCGCCTTTTTCATGCTTAATCCGGGCGCTTGCCTGAAAGGAAAAAGTCGCTTGTTGATCGCGGAACTGTCCCAAAAGTCGGCCATTGCGCAGCACAACCCGGCGGGTTTCCGGATCGGCAAACGCGACGTCCAACGCCAGCGAGTATCCGCTCCCATGGAACCGGAATGCCTGGGGCGTGGGTTGACCCTCCTTCGGCGCAAATCCCAATTCAGCGGGCAGATAACGGCTTTCGATCGGCGTCAGCCCCGTCAAATTCGTGGCCGAAATATGAAGCGCAGGATTGGATTCCACCAGGACGAAGCCTTGAAACCATGCGGGTTGATCCGGCGTCACAGCCAGGGGGGTCACCCTCGTCGGTAGATCGTCCATCTCCGTTTCTCCGGTGATTTCACCCGAGAACCGCGTCAAAGGCTCAGAGGATGGCGGAAAACGCAAAACCAAATAGCGCGTTCCATGGGGCGATTTCCGGATGCTCCAATCCCGAAGCCCCTCTCCCTTGACCTGGCGGACTTCGCCTTTGCCGGAGAGCGTGAGGATGACTTCTTCAGGCTTTCCCTGCAAAAAATCCAGTTGAAGGGCGAAGGCATGCTGAAGTTTTTCTGCCGTTGGTCGAATCGAGTGTCTTACGCTGGCCGTCATCAGGACCTTCTCGGAGCCTCTCTTCCATCTGTCCAGATCGGCTTCGATGGTCAATCGGGCCTTGCCGTCTTGGATGCCGCCGTCCACCGCCAGTTTTTTCACCTCGGTCTCGATGGCAGGATCCGCCGCCAGCAGTGTTGCGCAAGACTGCCTGAAGGGCATCCCCACCAGCTGAAGCCCGAGGATCAAAGCAAACGCCCTTGCCAGAGAAACAGGGCGGGAGAAAGTCAGAAACAGGGGTCGTTTCAGTTCAGCCGAGTGTTTTCGTGAAGAGGGCGTGTTCGGTTTCATGGGATCTTCTTTCGTGTTCTCCTGGGGATCAGGGTGAGTTGGCATGGGGGTGAGCATGGATTTATTATCGGTTCTGATGAACGGATTTGGCTTGTTGAATCATCAGCTCGAGTTGTCTTGGACGGTGATCCAGTGGATAAATCTCCGGAATGCCCTGCAAATGCCGCACGAGTAACTCTGGATTGACATCGGCCGCAAAGGGACTCGATGCCAGCCATTCCGAGAACGCGGCGGCCACTGTCGCCAGGCGAAGAGCCGAGCTGGCTTGCTCAAAGGACTTGGGGGACATGATGTCCGACAGCAGCCACTCGTGCTCCTGGTACTCGCCGGTGGCCGGCAACTTGTATCGCACTCGAACCCAGCCCAGCGGGCCTTGGCCTTGTGGATTCAAACCCAGCACATAAAGCGCCGTCCCCGATTCCGACGCGGCGATCTCCGCGGCATCCACGGCCGCATCGCGGAATTGTTCTTGCGTTAGCTGGTGTTTGGCATAGCCAATCTGACGATAAAGCTGAACCCGCTGAGGATTGAACTGCACTTGGACCTTGACGTCGGCCGCCGCCGTCTGCAGGGCGCCTGAAATGCGATTGGCGAAACCTACCGCCGCCTCGTCAGGCGAGTTCACAAAGCCGTAGCGGCCATCGCCGTTGCGCGACAGCGCCTCAAGCAATTCATCGTGGTAACCTTCCCATCCGATGCCAAAGCAGTCCAGAGCGATCCCTTGTTGCCGGTGATGCTCCACCCTCTGTTTCAGCGAGGCCGGGGTCACATCACCCAGGTTGGCCGCGCCATCAGTCAGAAGGATGACGCGGTTGATGCCCTGGGGCAGAAAGTGGCGGATAGCCGTCGCGTAAGCCTGGTCCAGAGCGTCCTCGAGGTTGGTGCCGCCCTGCGGCGTCAATTCAGTAACCCGCCGAAGGGCCTCCTGGGCCTCCTCGCCCGAGAGACCATCCGCCCAAAGCCGCGCCGTGCGGGCAAACGCCACGACGCTGATCTTGTCTTCAGGCCTGAGCTGCGCCGCCAGCACGCGCAGGCACTCCTCGATGATCCGAACTCGATCCGCACGTTCCATCGAACCGGAATTATCGAGCAGCAAGACCAGGTTCAGAGGCTGATGGGCGTTGCGGCCCGAGGCGGCTGTTTTCAGGGATAACCGCAAGACTTCGCGGTTGTGCGCGTAAGGATAACGCGCCATCTCCCAGGTCAGAGATACTGGAACTCCTGGGGGCGGTTCCGGATCCCGGTAATCAAAGGCATTGATGAATTCCTCGCTCCGGATCGTGGATGGATCGGGCATCACGCCCTTTTCCAGGCTGGCTGCGCACAGTCGAAAAGAGACATCACTGATGTTCAGGGAGAAGGTCGAATAGGGTTGATCGGCGGTCTGGACCTCCGGCGTGGGTGTCGGCGCCATAGTCCGTTCAGATAACCGTCGGCTTTCATCGTGAAGAGACAATTTTTCGGATTCCTCATCCAAGGCAACCAGACGTTCTTTCTGCTTTTCCAGCTTATAACCAAGCACCGGTTGATCTCCCAGAACCAATCCCTGCGTTCCGTGTGTCTGCCCTGCGAACAAATCCACCGAACCGTCGCTGTCAAAATCACCCCATGCTACCGATTCACCAGCATAAGCTCGATCTACGCCTCTGAAATAACGTCGGGCTTGGACTTCCTTCATGCCCGGCGTGAATACGCTCCCCCCCGCCTGTTCGCCAACCTTGACTTGGCCGCGAGCCAAGGTATCGGTCGGTTCCAGGGCAAGACCCAGGCGGCCCTCCATGGTGTTGGTCATGATCGACTGCCGCAATACTCCTGCGCGCCCCGCCTTCCTCTCACGAGAGGCCTCCGGTTTTTCGATTGAATGGGGTTGATCAGTCGGCAAGACCAATGCCCCGGCTGCCGTTATGGGTGGAGGCTCGACCGTGAGCTGAACAGGTGGAAGGGCGGCTTGGGCGAGTTCGGGGACAAGTTTTTTACCGGCAATATCCACATCGACCTTGTCGAAGTTTACCCCCACGCTGATGCCTTCCGCAAGCGATTCGCCCAGGGGTTTGATCTGGGGTTCCCTGGCCAGTTGTCTCGATGGACTTGCAGCCGGCTTTCGGCCCAAGAGCAATTGCTCTTTGATATCGGCCGACTGACCTCCCCCCCAAAAACCGCCCATCATGCCGGCTCCGCCGCCTGTCGCTAGGCCTCTTCTTTGCGGAGTTTCTTGTGAAGCTCGCCCATCAACGGAAGCATCGGCCGCGGCGGCCGCGGCGGTTGGAGGTGTGGATGAAGAAGGCAATCCAAATTGTTGTCCGGCGCTTTGCGGTGGAGGGATATCGGCTTTCGGGACTTCTGCGATTTTCTCTTGATACTTCCAGTGGCCGTAGCCGACGGAATGGTCTGAGTCGGCCTTTTCGTTCTTGGCCAAACGGGTGGAAGAACGGCTCCATTTCACGGATCCTGTGTCGAGGAGAACCGCTGTGATTCCCAGCCAACAGACCAGCGCGGCCGCCAATGAGGCGGGGATATACCACGGCCATTCGCGCCGAAAGGAGATCTCCCGGATCGAGGGATCGTCGCGCTGCCGGAGACGTCGCAGCAATGCGTCCCGGCGGGCCGGCGAAAGATGGCTGGCGGACGAAAACGCCTGAGATTCCTGGATGGGATCGGCGGCGGTTTCACGCACCCATTGGATGGTCTTTCTCAATCGTTCTTTGAGTTGCGCAAGCTCGGGATCCCTCGAGATGGCTTGACGGGTGGCTTCCGCCTCATCGGCCGTGAGTTCGCCAAGCAGGAGGGCCGTGATTCGGGCTTCCCGCTCTTCGTCGGGCAGGATGGGTGGGTCAGGATTCATGGAATGACTCCATTTCTGGCGAGTTCACCGGCCACGGCTTTCAAGGCATGATGAAGCAGATAGCCCACATGTCCCGTGGTCAGGCCTGTCCGTTCCGTGATCTGTTTATAGGACAGGTTTTCCTGAAACTTCAGCCGAATCAGTTCGCGACTGCGGGGATCAAGCGTTTCCAGGGTGAGTCTTACCAGACCAACATTTTCCCATCGGGCGATTTGCTCGTCTGGAAGGGGCTGAGGATCCACAGGAGGGGGCGGCGAAGCCAAATCGGAGCCCTCCGGCTGTTCCAACGAAATGGTTCTGCCCGCAGCCCGCCGATGGTTGAGGGCCAGATTGTGCACCGTGCGATAGAGCCACCTTCGCGGATCCTGCACCTGCTCAAACTGACCGTGCAACCTCAGAAAAGCCTCCTGGACGACATCCTCGGCGGCGTCCAAGTTGTTCACCAAACGATGGGCGTAACCCAGCAATCTCGATTCCAACGCCAGAAAAACGTCCTCGAGACTGTCCCGACGCGGTTGTCCCGCACTGGCTTCGTTCGGCGGGGCTACAGCCATGGTCAGTGGGGTGAAAACACCCTTCGTGTGTTGTATCGAATCTGCTCGCACAGCACTCTATGTTCCAGTCGCATCATTCCTTATAGACACCTGACGACCCTGTTTCTTAGACGGATTTGTCGGCTGATTGCTCCCTCCCCATGAACCTTCCCCCCGTAGCGGCAACTCGGGAGAGCGCTGCCAATTTGAATGGGCAAACTCAGCGGCGTTCGGACGAGTCGCCGCTACAGTCTGCTTCAAGGTCCGTGAGCAGATCCCAAAGGAGCGGAGGGGACAAATGGCCCACGGCAAAAGGGCCAATAGCATTTGTCAGACAGCAACACGAGAACATTCCCAAGCACCTGGTTTTATCATGAAACCACATCGGGACGGACATATTGGACGCCCGGATCGGAAAGCATTTTGCTGAACTGTTCCTCAGACAGATCGTGCTGAATGGAAACGATCATGGGGGCTCCCCAATAGCGCTTGCGGTTGCAGAGATTCACCTGGTGATTGATCCGGCCGTACAATTGGGCAACGGCGGTATCGACCACTACGGTGACCTGATGATCATGGAAACGAATCAGGCGCACTTCGGGAATCTTGGCGATTTTACGGACCAGGAGTTCCCGCAAGCGCTGAGGGTGATTGCGGATGTGCCGATACAGCAACAATCCAATGATCAGTGTGAGAAAGAGGCCGCCTGAACCAATTCGAGCGATAGACAGATAAAGGCCCACGCCGAGGCCAATTGCGCCGATAGCAAACCAGGCATACCGGCTTGGGGGCTGGTGTTGCAGGTATTCCCAGGCATCCAGGATTCGCTGGCGCAAGGACGTCTTCTGCACTAATCCCGCCTCGGTATTCCGACGGACGACTCGCAACTCCCGGACAAGAATGCGGGCGTCGGGATAACGTTCCTCCGGGTGTTTTCTCAGGCAGCGCGATACAATGCGCTGGAGCTCAGCCGGGATATGGGATTGTTCCTCCCGCATCGGGGGAGTGTCATCAAAAGCCACAGCATGGAGAGAATCCATGATGGTATCGCGTTGAAAAGGGGCCCGGCCGGTCGCCATTTCATAAAGCAAAACGCCCAACGAGAAGATATCGGCCCGAGAATCGACTTTGGCGCCTCGAACCTGTTCCGGGCTCATATAGGCTGGAGTGCCCAATACAATGCCGGACTGGGTCAGAGCGGCTGGGGCATCCTCGACACAGACCGTTCCAGTGGTCGTCTGGACCAAGGTGCCCTCCAGGAGCTTCGCGAGGCCGAAATCCAGGAGTTTGGCATGACCCTCCGGGGTGACCATGACGTTGGCGGGCTTGATGTCACGATGGATGATGCCCAGTTCGTGGGCTTTGGCCAGACCTTCGGCAATCTGGATGGCGATATCGATGGCCCCGAGAAGATCGAGCTCGTGGTTTTGAAGGAGTTGACGAACGGTCTTGCCCTCGACCAGTTCCATGACGATGAACGTCACCGCATCCTGTTCATCGGCATCATAGATTTGGGCGATGGTGGGATGATTGACGCGGGCGGCGGCGCGCGCTTCCTGCAACAGCCGCTGTTTGCGGTCAGGATCGGAGGTGACCTCCGGGGAGAGGAGTTTGATCGCAACCGAACGATGGAGTTTGGTGTCGTAGGCGCGATAGACCAGCCCCATGCCGCCCTGGCCCAGCCGAGCTTCGAGCCGGTATTGCTTCAAGGATTGGCCCGTGCTCAAAGGAGGATGATCCAGGCGGGTGGGTTCGTCGTTCGGAGAAATATTGCTCATCGTGGGAATTCAACGCACGAATCAGAATGGATCGCGATGTCCAAAACTCACTCGGATTCAGGAAATCCAGCCTTAAGTTAGCGCTCGCTCTTGAGCCGTTCCATTTGGACGCGCAATTCCTGGACGGCCTGCCGCAGTTCCCGAAGTTCCTGTCGCAGCCCGTTCAGTTCGCCACGGAGGACATCCCCGCCGGGCTCCCGGCCTGGCGCCGGTCGGCGCCGATCCATGGCTTGCCGCAATCGTTCGGCTTCCTGAGTGAGGCGTTCGGCGGGATCGTGCATGCCAGCGGCGTGCAGGTTTTCAATGGCGATCTTCAGATGGTGAAGCCGGCGCTGCGCTTCCTCCGGGAGCCCTGATTCTTTCTTCGGTTGGCCTGGTTCGTTCCGGAATCCTTCTCGGGGCTCAAACTGGCGAAGTTCGCTTTCCAGCTGATCCACACGCCGTTCCAGAGCCATGGCTTCATCGTGATGACCGGCCTTTCGCAGCCGCTTCAGCTCGCGCTGCGACTCCGTCAGCTTGCGTTTCAGGTCGTGCTGACGCGATCCCGGATCTCGGGGTTCGCCTTGGATTTCTCCGGCTTTATCCCGGGCCAGGAGTCGATCGATTTTGCTCATGATTTCCCGGGCTTCCTCGTGGCGTCCGTCGGCCTTGAGTTTCTGCGCCTGGCGTTCAAGGTTTTCGATCTCTTGCGCGCGGGCATCAGCGGGCGGTTCCCCGGCTTTGAGTGCCGCGGGCATCAGCGCCAGCAGACCGGTCAGATAGCAGGAAAGCAGAAAGCCGAATTGCAGCCGAGATACTTGATTCGTTTTCATGCAAGCACTGTACTACACTCCACAAAGGTCCGCAGTAATTTATTCAAGGCTGGATAGGGATGGGTAAAGCAAGCCGATAATACCTTGTCTTTGCGGGGACCGAGCTGTCCGTGACGGTTTGTAGCCGGTTCGTGCTTGCGGCCGGCAGTTCAGCCAGCATATTCCATTCTCCTGAGCTCAGTTCTGTTTGAAACAAGACCCGATATGTTCGATTGGACACAGCATGGAATTGTAGTTCAATGCCCGACGGGGTGAGGGCGATGCCCCGGATTTCCAGCCGGCTGGTTCTGTCGAGGGGATGTGTGCCTGCCGCAAATTCCTCGGCATTCGTCAGTCCATCCTGGTCGGGATCCAGATCCGCGTCCGGTTCTTGGGGATGGGTCCCATAGGCCGTTTCCCAATCATCGGGCAAACCGTCGTCATCGGTATCCGGATTCTCCGAGATCGGGATATTGGATCGGCCAGGGGTTGGGCCACTCGAGAGAAGGCCGATATCCGGTCCGCCATCCACGAGTCGGCCTTCCGAGAACCCGGTTTGTTGAAGTCCAAAATCGATTGCGTCGATCAGGTCCCCCTCGGGACTGTATAACCGCAGGGCTTCGCCCAGGCGATCGAGGCGGAAGTTAAGATGATGGGCGCCCTGATCGGTCGAATCATCGGCTTTCCATGCCACCCACCCCCCCGCAGCCACATAGGAGAGCGGTCTCACCTGAAACCGATTCCTGGCGGTCAGGGCAGGATCGTCACTCAGCAGAAGCCCGGTCAGAGATACGGGAGACGGGCTGGGATTAAACACTTCGATGAAATCGTCGCCCGTGAGTGTCGAGGCGAGCCATTCATTAATCTTCAACGTCTTTGTTGAACCCAATGGCGCTGCCGGGCCGTTGGCTTGATCGCGGGAAGGACGGCTCAGTAAAGCCCAGCCTCCGGTTGTCCGCCCGATGCTCAGACCGCGAATTTGGAATCCATATTCCACCGCATCGATGAGATTGCCTTCGGGATCACGCAAGATCACTGATCCCGAAGACGAAGACAGTGACCGGCCCGTGTTTAGTGGAAGGCTGGTTATCGTGGTGGCGGCGTGTGTCTCGTCACAGTCGATCGTCACAAAACCAGTGGGATCCAAGCGAAAACCGGCGGGGAATGACCACGCGACGCCGCCGTCAGATCCTAGACAGAGCTGAAATCCTGACAAATCCAGGGATTGCGTTGTTGGATTGTATAGCTCAATCCATCCGGGCTGCGAAGGGCCGGCGGCAAGGAGTTCACTCAACTGGAGGCCCGAGCTGTTGCGGGATCCATTGCTGGCCTCCGGGGTGGGGCCCTCCGGGAATGTTACGATGTTGGGACCGCCATCGGGCCATCGGCCGGACGAAATCCCCTCCGCCTGGCCGGTGTATTCGACTTGGTCAATGATTTGTCCCGAAATCATGCATAACGCAAGGATTCCTCCGCGGGCGGGAAGGCGGAGGCCGACATGACCGGCATCGCTGCGGTCATCGGTCCGCAGTCGAAGGTATCCTCCCGGAGAAATGAAGGTTGGAAGCCGGATGACAAAGGTCGTGTCCAGGTTCGCGAGACATAGGTTTCTCAGGGCCGCCGGTCGTGTGGGATCCGCATTGTGCAGTTCAAGCCAGTCGTCTTGACCCGGCCTGGGATTTGAAATCCATTCATTAATCTTGAGGCTGGTGGATTCCGCCAGGGGAGCGGTCGTGTTCGGGGCCTCCGGCGTCGGAATCGTCAACTGCCAGTCATCCTCGGTATCCATGCGCCCCAGGGTGTACCCCGGAACCTGGGGGCCGTAGCTGATCGCGTCGACTCGCTTCCCGTCGGCATTTTGGAGCAGCAGGGTTTCACCCTGGCGGTCCAGGTGGAAAGGGGCATGTAATCCAGGATCCTGTGTTGCATCGTCACACCAAACGACCAGGAAACCGCGAGGCGCGATCGTTGTGTTGTCCGGAAAAAACCATGCCACATCGCTTTCGTCACGCAGCAACCATCCCCCCAAAGAAATCGGAACGTCTCCGGTGTTTGCCAGTTCGATCCAATCCGATTTCCGGCCATGGCCTGTGGTCAAAGAGGCCGTAGCCTCGATCTCATTGATGCGAACCGCATCCGGAAGGGCGGGGGACCGATGTTCCCCGGGCGTGCCATGGATAGCTTCGCTGGCCACCCAATGGGCGGGGATACCTGATTCGCAGTGCAGACCGGCAAGTTCCAGCGAGTAACCCTCTCCATCGGCTTCCTTCGGCCAGATTCCGCTGTCCGAATACGTCACCGACGCCAGAACTTGTCCCTGCCTGTCGTGCAACGCGATGCGCTCACCACTGTTGGCCAGGGATCCCTCGAAGAAACCGGCGACTCTGGTGTTCGGATAGCGCGCGGCAAACGAAGAAGGACTGACGGCCGAGGCCAGAACAACGACCTCTCCCGGTTTCAAAAGGGTGCGATGCGGGAACACGAAATCCACACCGTCGAGCCAAAAACCGGTGGCGTCCACCGTGAAATCCGCCTCGTTCTGGAGCTCAAGGAACTCGTGGGCGTCACCTCCGGCAGGATGATACATGATTTCCGTAATCCGGACGGGAAGAACGGCTTGATCCACCAGGAACTCAGCCTCAGCCAGCGCGCTCCAGGTTCCTCCCTGCCACGCCCGGGCCTTGACCCGGACACTGTGATCGAGAACACACGGTTCCGAAAACGATAGCGCGGACGGATGGATGCCACCTGTCAGGGGAATGCGCGGATCGATGTCATTCGTGGTGAAGTAAACTGTCCCCTGGGGCGCGCTCATGCTCAGCTTGTATCCCGAGGCCACCGGGCCGCCGCCATGGCTGAACTCCGGCGCGGTCAGGTTGGGATACAATCCCGCGTTGCGCAGTTGGTTGAGCACCGTGGCAGTGCGTTGGGGAAAATACTGGGATCGAAGACGGTTTTGCTCGGCCCGCCAGTGGTTGTCCCGCGTGTAAAGCTCGTAGGGACCGTTTTGGTAAGAGTGGACGTCGCGACGGTAATCGCCCCAGCGCGCGGTCTCGGCGATCACGGCGAGCTCGATTTCCCGGGCTCGCTTCATCCAGCGTTGTTCAACTTCAGCCGGGGTAAGCGCGCCTTTTCCAAACAGATGTTTCCTGACGCGGTCCGCGAAGGCCAAACGATATTCCGAGTTCGCCACGAGCGCGGTGTGCAGGCCCGAGGGGGTGTCGGCATTCGAGACACGGTTGTGGCTGACTTCATCCAGAATCATCTCGCCATCCCAGGGCACATAGACGAATCCCAGCCGGTTATCCCTCGGGCGCAGGGCATACCAATTCTTGTTGCGCCCCCAGTCCTGATGCCCAATATAGAAATGCAGCAGCATGTAATCGATGTATTGAGTCAGATCGAGAGCCGACTGCATCCTGTGATAATTGCCGGGATCCTCGAGATTCGACAGGGCCAGCATGGCGTTGTAGGCCTGCAGGCTCCCGTCCACCGCCGCCCCTTCGTTGATGACATCGTAGTCCTCCTTCTCCCCGCCCATGTAGGAGGCTCCAAAAGCCGCATCCGGCCGTTCGCTGGGATCGTAAATGCCCCAATAAAGACCGTTCAGGAAGAGATGCACATAGCGGTTGTGGCTGGCCAGTCCGTTCATGGCGCGCATGCTGTCCTTCAACCAGGCATCGCGGGTGCGTTGCGCCCGAATCCGTTGGGCCGAATTCCAGTGCAGCCAGGAAAAATTGAAATCCGCGCGTAAAACCAACGTGTCGAATCGAGACACGGGCGACTCAGGATAGAGCGGGAATTCAAGTTTGGCTGGACCGTAATCGCCTTTAAACACCAGCCGGAACGCGTGCTTGGGTTGCTTGATCGGTTCACGCCCCGCATTCCCCTGAATCTGAATGCCCGCGTCGGTCTGAAAACCGGCGGCGTCCTCGTTGGGAATGAACTCGACCGAGCAGGCCCGTTCCCAGTCGGGCCCCCGGCTGGTCGGGTGGGTGTAAATGCCGGTCGAGGCGCCAAACAAATCCTCCGTTGGACATACAATCGAGAGAGCGGGCAAGCTCAGAAGGGCGGGAATGATTTGATCACGGTAAACCGGATCATTCACAATTTCCGGATCCATTTCGTAATCGGACGGATATCCAGCCATGACCGTCGGACCGACCGGAAATCCCGGCGGATTATTGGGTTGGTGAACCAGGTCCACCGCATACAGATAAGTGTGCGTGACTACCCGCGACGGCAAAAGGTTCTGTTGGAAGCTGGCAATCCGAAGAATGGTCGTCGTCGTGATCCGCCACGGACCGGTGTAAAGCTGGCCGTGCGTCTCTGTGGGTTCGCGGCCATCGGTGGTGAACCGATGCTGCACCCCCGGCAGCGGCGAACTGATGACCAGTTGAAACGGTTGATCAAACCACCCGCGTCCGACATTGACGTGCGGCGGCGGCGCCACGCCTTCAATCATGCTCGCGCCATTCGCCATCCCGGGCGTTGGAGTTCGAAAATACCGCAACTCACCGCTGATCTCGTATCCGTAAGAATAGTCATTCCGCTGTTCCGGATAACCCGGCTGAAACTCGCTGACCACGGCGCGCGGGGATTCCTGGTTCAGCAGCGCCAAATACTCGCCTGAAGAACTCAGCTTAAAATTGGCGTGCAACCGTCTTCCCAGTGATGGATCCTTTCGGTCTTTTCCCGAAGCGAATACGACCAGATACTGACCCGGTCCCAGCGTGATCGATGGAAAAATCCAACGGTCCGGATCGTTGAGGTCATCGGTCAATGACCAGCCGTCGAGATTCGCGGCCTCAGTCCCCGGATTGTAGATTTCAATCCAATCCTGGAGCTCTCCATCCTCGTCCTTGAAACCGGTGGCGGCGACATTGGCCGTCAGGATTTCATTGATGCGCAGGCCGGGCACCGCAAAATCCGGATCCACCTTGAGTTGCCACTCCTGCGTCTCGAGCGGATTGGCGGCTCCGGCCTGATCATGGATCCCGTGGTTGATGGCCCAGGAAATCCGGACCGAACCCGCTCCGACGCTGGCAAATTCAAAACGATAAGGACCTGAGGCTTCTCCCTTGACGTTGTGGGCGGGGATTCCGTTGGCTAGCAGATCCGTTGCGTCAATCCCTGACACCGGTTCGGTAAAGCTGATTTCCACAACCGCAAGGTTGCGCACCGTTAATCCCGGGCGCGGACTGATCTCGCTCAATCGAGGGGGGGTGCGATCCACAACCTCATACTGCCAAGGGCCTGCGGTGTCTGTCATAAACCGATTCGCGGGCTGGGCAAGGTCCGTAATTAATGTATCCGCATCCCAACGCAGTTCCACAGCGCCCTCGGACGGTTGGGCAAACACAAAGACGTATCGAGACCCCGTCCCGGTGACCGCGGTCGCCGGCTGCGTTCCCAGACGAAGGTCCGCCGCCAAAACCCCCGTCACCGGCTCGGTAAACGTCATCACGACCTCGGTCAGACGTTCCACGGGGCCTGGCGCGGGCTCCACCGAAGCGATCCCAGGGGGGTGCGTGTCCGGTTCTTCCACAGCCAATTCAACATCCCATTGAAGATCGGAACTGGTGATGGAGTTGTTGAAAACCTGAACAGCCAGAACGTTCCGACCCGCCATGAGCCGAAGCGAAGAGGGCAGGGGATAATCGCGATAACTCACCGGTTCGGCGACCGCGGCCGATGCAAAACTGTTGAAGGCTCGATCTCCCGCCGGCATGTTGAAACGCGCCACTTCCACCCCGTTGATCCAGGCAATGAAACCATCGTCGCAGATCGCTCGGAAACGCAACACCTCGCTCCCCAGCGGTTGATCCAAATCAAATGAGTGGCGGAGGTAAATACAGGAATATTGGTTGCGCATGTCCCCCAGCACCGTGCCGCCCGCCAGATTCTCTCCGTAATGAAACGGCGCGGCCCCCACCAACCAACTCGCATCATCAAACGATGTCAGGCGCCAGTTCCCCACCGGCTCCGAGGCTTCATGGATCCCCTTTTGATAGTGCCACGTCGATTGGGGCGCGATCAACGTCGCCGCCTCGGCTGTGGCCCAAATGAATCCCAGCCCGGCAGCCAGCCAAACCTCGATAAGACGCCGTCTCATGACAACCATTCTGACGTCAAATCCCCCGGGCTTGCCAGCCTGGAGTTCCGGTAAAACATCGTGCCCCGACAAAACGGCTTTTGGCAGAACGTGCCAGATCTCACGGTCCGGGCAATAACTCCCTCCCGATCGCTCCGCTCTTGCCGAACACACCCCTTTGTGTGGATGATGTCCGGGTGAGCTTGAAACTGATATCGACTGACTTTGACGGGACCCTGCATGATGATCGCACCCAACCGCCAGTTCCGGTTGAATTGCAGGACTTTCTTCTCGACCTCCAATCGCGTGGCATCTCCTGGATCATTAATACCGGCCGCGATCTGCCCTCCCTCACTACCGCTCTTGCCGCCGCTCAGCTCAAAGTAAACCCCGATTTCGTCGTGGTCGTGGAACGCGAAGTCTATCGGCGCAATGGACACGGACTCGATAGCGTCGAATCCTGGAACCGCCGCTGCCGCAATGTCCACCAGGAGCTGTTCGCCCGCGTTCGCCCCCGCCTCCCCGAGATCATGCGCTGGATCTCCGCCCGTTTCCAGGCCACCGTTTTTGAAGACGCTTACTCCCCCTTTTGCCTCGTCGCCGCCAACAACCAGGACGCGGATCGCATTATGGAATACCTCGAAAAGATCTGCCGGGAGATCGACGGTCTGGCCATCATGCGCAATGATATCTACGCCCGCTTCTGTCACGTCGAGTTCAACAAGGGAACCGCTCTCGCCGAAATCGCCCGCCTCCTCGGCGTGGAACGAAAGTCCATCCTCGCCGCCGGGGATCACCTCAATGACATTCCCATGCTTTCTTATGCCTATGCCGGCTGCCTGATGACAACCGCTAATGCCGTCGAAGAGGTTAAACACCATGTCCGAAAACAGAACGGCTATGTCAGCCGCGCCTCCCATGGCCTCGGGGTCCTCGAGGGCCTCCTCCACTTTGCCCGGTCGAACACCTGACCAAACGCCCCAACCTGCTTACAACCAAAGCGATGCCGAACCTGCCCTCCCATTTGACAGGTCCGGCTTCGGTGGTAGCTTGATTCTGTTAATTCGAAGAGCCACAGAACCGAACCTGAAATCCAGGGCTCTTTTCGAACAACAATCAGTTTTATTTATTTATATTGTTCACATGAGTAATATGTTGTCGCAGGAGGTCGCGACCCGCTCGCCGGCCGGCCCCCGTCAGGTTTCCGATGTCGTGATCCGAATCGCCGGCAATTCCCAGGATGGCATTCAGGCGATTGGCGGATTTCTGGCTCGACTGGCCGGACGCAGTGAACAGGAGGTCATGACGTTCATGACCATTCCTTCTACGATTTCCGGCGGTCCCTCCATTTTCCAGGTGCGGATGAGCTCAGGCGAGGTTCTGAGCGCGGGAGACGAGGCGGATCTTCTGGTCGCTTTCTACCAGCATTCCTATGAAAGCCACATTCACTCCCTGAAGCAAGGCGGGATTGTTCTTTGCGATACGGATCATGTCGTTTTCAAGCCCGAATGGGAACCGAAGTATCACCACATCGGAATTCCCATTTCCTCGCTCACGGTGGAGGCCATTGGAGGAACGGGCCGGGAAAAGGGGAAGAACCTCTTTGTGCTGGGTTTGTTGGCGAAGATGTACGACCTGAATCTCGAGAAGCTCGAGGGTTTGATTCGTGAACGTTTCGCCGGGCGCGACGCGGCTATTGTTGAGAACGCCATCGCAGCTTTTGAGGCAGGCCACCAGTACTCCCTCGAGAAGGTGATCGAGACCTATCGGTTCTTGGACAGCGCAAGCCGGCAGAAACGACAGGTGGTCATGAACGGCAACGAAGCGGTCGCCTATGGCTTGATTGCGGCCGGTGTGCGATTTGGAACCGCGTATCCGATCACACCGTGGTCGGACATCATGGAGTTATTACGGCGGGAGCTGCCGAAGTATGGCGGAACTTATGTGCAGTGCGAGGATGAGATCGCCTCGATTTGCATGGCCTTGGGATCGAGTTACAGCGGACGCGTGGCGGTGACCGGAACGAGCGGTCCCGGTTTGTCGCTCAAGATGGAGGCATTGGGTTGGGGGGTCATGGCGGAAATGCCTTTGGTCGTCATTGATGTCCAGCGGGGTGGGCCTTCAACGGGGCTTCCCACACAGGTGGAGCAATCGGACTTGAATCTGGCTGTCTTTGGAAGCCACGGCGATGCGCCCCGGATTGTGCTGGCGCCATGCAGTGTGAAGGATGCGTTTGATACCGCGATCGAGGCCGTCAATTTGGCCCGGGAATACAGTTGTCCCGTCATTCTGCTCACGGACCAGTCGATTGCGACTCGCATCGAGGCGTTCGAGGAACCGGATTTGGAAAAACTATGCCAGGATATTTCTCCGGATCTCAGTCCGGTGGCCTCGCATAAGCCCTACGACCTCGCGGCACCCGATGGGATCACCCGCCACGTGCCGCCGGGCGTGTGGATCCAAGACGGCAAATATCCCGTGGCGACAGGTCTGGAGCATGATGAATATGGGCATCCATCCGGCGTGCCCAAGTTGCACGCCGATATGTCAGCCAAGAGACGGCGCAAGCTGCAGGCCCTGGCCAGGCGATTGCCGTCCCCGGTCGTCTATGGCCCTGAAAAAGGCAAAGTCCTTCTGGTCGGCTGGGGGTCTTCCCGCGGGCCCATCCAGGAAGCTGTCGACCTGGCGCGAACCCAGGGCGAATTCTGGTCCGCCCTTCACATCCGATACATTAATCCCCTGGCCGAAGGCTTGGAGGAGATCTTTGACCGCTTCGAGCGGATCCTGGTGGTCGAACTCAACGATCAAGGGTTGTATCGATATGGACAGCTGGCGGGTTTGCTGCGGGCCCGGTTTGGACGCCCAAACATCCAAGGCGTCAATAAAACCGATGGATTGACTTTCAAGGTGCGCGAAATCGTCGAAATGGTCAGGCGCCAGCTGATTCCCTCCAGCTCCAGTCATTAACTCGAAGTTTTTTTATGAGCACAGTCGTCAATGAACCTTCATCGGCAATTCCCGCGAGTTCAGTCGCCGGGCCTGTTCAGATCCAGCGCAGACCCCTGAATAAAAAGGAGCTCGCATCCGAGCATCCCACGTGGTGCCCTGGTTGCGGCGATTTTTCAGTTCTTGCCATCTACCTCAAGCTAGTCGAAAAACGTCAGTTGGACCAGGAACGGCTCGTCAGCGTCAGCGGCATCGGTTGTTCCAGCCGGTTTCCATATTTCGTTCAAGCCCATGGCGCTCATTTCATCCACGGCCGTTCGATACCATTTGCCTGCGGGATTTCGCTGTCACGACCGGACCTGCATGTTTTTGTCTTCGGGGGCGACGGCGATATTTTCTCGATTGGAGGCAATCACATCACGCATGCCGCCCGGAAAAACATCAAACTGACCGTGGTCATCATGGACAATTTCGTCTATGGCCTGACCAAGAAGCAAACCTCGCCAACCTCACCGATCGGTTATAAAAGCAAGACGGACACCCTGGGAGCCATTGACCAGCCCATTAATCCGGTCAAACAGGTGATTGCCGCCGGCGCCACCTTCGTCGCCCGCACCAGCCACACGAATCCCAATCACCTCCTCCAGATGATGGAGGCCGCCATGGACCACGACGGCTTCAGCGTCATCGAGTGCCTGAGTGAGTGCGTTGAATTCTATCCGGGAGCCTTCGATGCCGCCAACCCGCGCAAAGGCGGCGCATTTAACCTGGTCCCCCCGGACCATGACGTCACCGACGAACTGGCGGCTTACCGGCTGGCCTCAGCCCCGTTCCCTGGCCACTTCGGCATTTTCTATCAGGTGAAGCGGCCCACAAAAAATGCCCTTGAAGCCCAGCTCAACGCTCGAGCGCGGGAGAAATACGCCGGCCTACAAGACTGGCAGATCCTCCAGCAATCCTTCAATCGGATGAAGTAGGTTCTGGATGTTTAAACCAGGAACCGATCGGACAAACCTATGTTGCACCTGCAACAAAAAATTGTCCAATTCGTGAAATGGCCGTTTGCGAAGGCTCAGGGCTGCGCTTGAACCTGGAGGCCCGCGATCGGCAGGCCGTCGGTCCCGACAATTCGGGCGCACGCCGCCCAGCCGCCACCGCCCTGGGTGATCTTGAGCATGAGTTCGTTGGGACCTTTCTTAAGCTTGACCGGCGCCATATCCTGATCGGCTATCGCGCCGCGATCGACATTGTTGGCATGGATAAGGGTTCGATTCATCCAGGCTTTTACGCCGTCATCGCTGCCTAAAAGCAGGACAGCATCGGCATCCTCCCGAGCCATGAGGGTTGTTTTAAGGTAAGCCGCACATCCAGCCTGGTCGGGAAAGAATTCCGATAGATTGATCATATCGGTCCGAGGCGCCGGTTTCCAAGAGACGGCATCCGCGGATTTTTCCGGTTCAAAAACAATGTTGAAGAGGGCCATGGCATCGTTGGCGCCTGCCTGGCGGTAGGGACCGCAGACGAGCCAGTCTTGGATGAACGGACCGGCGCCTTTTGTTTTTCCGCGAAGGGCCCAGGCCCTTTTGACGATGTCTGCTGTTTTGCACTTGGCTAGCACCTGAGTTGCGGCATCCGCTGCGAGTTTCGGATTCGCTTCGGCGATTTTCTCGGCAATGCTGACGGCGGCGAGTCCTGCCTCATTCGCGAGGCTGGCGTCGGTCAAGGTCGTCAACACGATTTCTAGGGCCTCGGGCAGCGGGGTCTGGCCCATCTGACCGAGCGCTTGTTTCTTTTCATCCGAGCGTTTGGCGGCGGCCATGGCTTGTTTCAACAGGAGCAGGCGTTTGGCTGGATCGGCCTCCTGGCCGGCGACTTCAATTCCTCCCCGGAGGGCGAGGGTCTGCAAGGTGGGATCATTGCTCGCGCGGGAGAACTCGATCAGGAATGGCGCGGGGGATGGATTGGGCCATAGGGCGAGAACGCGGATGGCTTCGCGGGCGAGAGCCGGATGAGTGTCGCGTGCCGCGGTTTGAGCTGCATTTAGAGCGGCAGGTGTCGCCAGCTCAGCCAGCAATGGCAAGACCTGCCGACGGCCCGCGGCTGAGTAACGGTTGAGGCTTTCCAGGACGACAAGGCCAGTCTTTTCCTGATCCCGGCTCGCCTGGCATACGGCATAGAGCGCTCTCAGGATAGGATCACGTTCAGAATCCGATTGGGACTCGGACGCCAAGTCCAGGAGCGGTTGAAGCGTGTCCGGGATCGCCAGGATCCTGAGCGATTCGAGGGCTGCAAGACGAACCGGATCCGGACCAGCGATCGCATTTTTCACGAGAACATCAGCCGCTGAGGCATCGCCCCGTTCACCCAGCGCCCGCAGCAACTCAACCTTCTCCGCAGGCGCGGCATTGTCGAGATGAGCCAGCATCGCTTCGGAAGCTCCGGTTCCCCGCAGGCGCGAAAGCGCGTCGCGAGCGGCATTTCGTTCCTCGGTTTGGGTGCCGGCGGCTGCTGTGACCAAGCCGGGGATATCGGCGGTGGTCCCCGCGTCGCCCAGGGCCTGCCAGGCGGCCACGCGGACGCTGGAGTATGCGCTTTCGGTGGCTGTTCGGATTGTGGAAAGGCCTTCTGTGCCCAGCGCGATCTGGGCGTCCAGGACGGCGAGTTGTGCCGCTTCCGGCAGCGCTTTCCATTGCGATTGGCAGGCCTGGATGACCTTTGGGTCTTTGAGTTCACGCACGACCTTGAGGGCGGCGTCGCGTATTGGCTGGTCCTGTCCGGAAAGCGCGGCGAGGATCAGATTGACGCGCGAATCGGCATCCGCCCGAACCAGCCCGCGCCACGCGGCGGCTCGGATGGCTGGCGCGTATTTCGGATCATGCAACGCCCCGTAAAGGGTTGCCGCGTCCTTGGCCTTGTTGGCAGACAACAATTGCTCAGCGCAAAGGAGCAAGCCGTTCAAGATCCCGGACTGCACTGGCGGTGGAACCTGGTCGCGTGCGCGCAACAAGGCCATTCTCGAATCCTCACTTCCAATCCTGCCCAGCGCGGCGGCCGCAGCGGAGGCCAGCGCCGCATCTTCGTTTTGCAGCAAGGGGGAAAGTCGTGAGACCGCATGCGTATCATGGCGCCAACCGAGCGAGTCCACGAGTCCGATCCTGATCGGGCCCGTTGCTTTTTCCAGGGCCTCGCGCAACGCGTCGCCCGCCTCCCGGGAGGGCATGCCTTCGAGCGCATACCGCGCGGCGTGGGCGGTTCCCTCTTGAAGCAAGAGCGGGGCCAGTGCCGGCACTGATTCTCCGGTTCCAACGACTCGCAGGCGCTGGCACGCGGCGCATTTTTGGGGGATATCCGCCGAGGACTGGAGGATGGCGATTAAATCTTGTTCTTCGTCTGCGCGCGCAAAGACCGCCAGCAAGCCGAGCGCGATGGCAACCAGAAAACGGTTCATGAGTGTTGTGTTCATCGGGCCTTTTGAATCGGTAGAAATCGGAGTCTTCAGTTCAGGTTAAAGGATCCATGGCGGACGAGGCGTGTAGGAAAGGAGTCGATTGGCTTGTTCGTCTCCGACGAATTCCGCCTTCACGGGGTTCCATCGAAGCGTTCGCCGCAACGCCATCGCAATTCCGCCCGTCAAAATGGCATGGATGGTGCGGACCGCTGTCTCGGGATGACAGATCGTCTGCCGTCGGCTGCGGACACAGTCCAGAAAATTGCCCGAGTGACCGCTGACGTGTTCAACCCGGGTGTCATTGGGGCGCAGCGGGGCCTTGAGGATGTTGGTCGGGTAGGAGGCAATGCTGGCGCGGTCTACCGCGATCCGTCCTTCGGTGCCGACGAAGCAAGCGCCCCCATCGTTGCCCACCGGTTCGTTGGGATAAGGCATGGAGTGGACAACCACGCCGTTGGAGTAATGGTAGTGCACCTGGCCATCTTCCGGACGACCGGCGGCTCCCGCGGGATGAGCTGCTCCCGCGGATCGATCCATGCTCGGCTCATATTGGATTTCGACCAGGGCGGTTGGATCGGGATTCACGGTCCACTGAATGATGTCATAGTGGTGCGGACTCCAATTGACATCTCCGACAAAACAACCGCTCAGGGCATGGCCGGCTTCGCCCGCAAATGGGCGCCAGGGATGGGGCCCCAGCCAGAGATCCCAGTCCAGGCCGGCTGGCACGGGCTGGCTGTCATTCGAGGTCCAGCGAGCGGGATAGAACGCGCCTGGCTGGCGATAAGCGTAGACCTCCTTGAGTTGGCCGATGCGGCCGTTGCGGACCCATTCGCAGGCCTGGCGGAACTTGCCGCCATATTCAGACCGTTGCTGAGTGCCTGCCTGGTAAACTCGGGCATAACGTCGAAACGTGTCCACCAGGTGAAGCCCTTCGCGAACGGTGATGGCGATCGGTTTTTCGCAATAGACATCCTTGCCGGCGCGCGCAGCCATCGTAGCCATCGGGGCGGCCCAATGATAGGGCAGGGCCAACAGGACCGCCTCGATATCGGGCCGGGCGAGGACTTCACGGAAATCGTTATAGGTTTGAACACCGCTATAGCCCGTCTGGCCGAATTTTTCGGCGTATATCTGGTTGCACCGTGTTCCCGCGTATTCGCGACGTTCCTTGCGCACGTCGCAAACGGCGAGCACCTGCACGTCTTTGCGGGCGATATAACCGCCGGTCACGTAAGTCCAGGCTCCTCCCAGCAGATGACCGGTGCCCTGGCCGCCCAGGCCGATGAATCCCATGTTGACGCGTTCGCTGGGGGGCAGGATCCCGTTGCCTCCGATAGCGGATGCCGGGATCAAGGCGGGCGCCGCCAGGATTGTTCCCAAGGCGGTGCTCGTGCGAGAGAGAAACTTCCGGCGATTAAGGGTCCGTGCAAAAATAAATTCCGATTTTGCTGCTGAGGATTTGGCTGGCTGGCGAGGCTCGACGAGGGAAGATACCCGCAGCGGTCTCTGACCGAGGAGTAACGAAGTCCGCGAGCCAA
>Ga0116153_10000759_pt1 | contig 36706 bp, 50 predicted proteins | sample AD_UKC028_MetaG_FD_89896 | JGI IMG/M metagenome (GOLD analysis project Ga0116153, IMG submission 89896) | Active sludge microbial communities of municipal wastewater-treating anaerobic digesters from USA - AD_UKC028_MetaG | ecosystem: Engineered > Bioreactor > Anaerobic > Digestate | place: USA...
AGAGAAGGCATGGTGGGTCAATGCAAAAGAATTCTTTGCAGTCACCGGATTACCAGCCATCGTCTTGGCCTTGAAGAAGTCATCCCACAGGTTCAACGTACCGAGGGCTTCACCCTTCTCAGTTGCAACCCACAGAGACATCATCTCGTTATCAGGAGTTGTAGTTGGGTCAGCAAGGTACTCATTATACTTCCGACCAAGAGCAGCCATCTTGGCGCCGATCGCAGGGGTGTACATACCAATGACTTCTTTTGGGGAGTACTTGGTAATGTTCTTCACAGCATTAGGTTCGATGGCAGTGTAGTAGAACATGACAGCATTACGCATAGCACCAATAGCACCAAGCTCGTTTGGAGTCAGTGATTCAAGTTGCTTCTGTACCGCAATACCATTACCACTCAGTGTGTTAGCAGCCTTACGCTTCATGATCTCAACAGCCTGCTCATTGAACAGGTCTTGCGCACGGACAGTATCCTGGTCAGCAAGTGCCATGACGTCGCGGATAATGTTCTTACTACCCATGTAGTCAGTGTTGTAACTGTTAGGATAGAATCGCTGGTTACTCGTCGAGTGAATCCAGTGGCTGTACAACATACCAGTAGACTTCGCGGCATTCAATGCATCGAACTTGACCAAGGCAAGGATATCTCCCATTGCCGATAGAGCACCTGCTTGCTGCTTCGCAGCGAAAGCACGCACATCACCAGGGTTCTTAGCATTGAAGTCGTTTGGTCGACGAACCTTATGGTACGCCGAGTCGTAAGCCCCTTGGTGGAGGTTGTTACGCTTCGCCAGAGGATGGTTGCTCCAAGCGAACTTGTTATCAATCTTATGGACAAACTCAGGGTTCATCACAAGATCCAACTCGATCTTCTTACGCTTCAGATCCTTAGCACGAAACACCTGGGCTACGGATCCAAGAATGCTCTTGACAATATCAGCCACATCAGTCACGATACCCTCGCCTTGGACAGCGCCCTTAGTGAGACCTGGACGACCCTGAGTGAACGATGCACCAGACGAAGTAGGAACCGAGGAGGCGCCCTTCCGCTTGATATCACCGGTAACAGCTTCGGAGACACGTTGGAGATTCATTGCCTGACGTTTCAGGTCAGGAGATGCTTCGAGGATAACCTCACCTGTAGCATCAGCGGAAGGAATCAGATGACCACTGTTTTGGTTGTGCATCACAATGGCTTTAGCCAGAGCATCAACACCACCATCAGCCATCTTGATGCCCATCCTACGCATACCCTGGTTCAAGGCATGGGCAGTAGCATTGATCATGTTACTTTGGTAATCCTTGCCCTGGCCTTCGCCAAGACCCTCAATTACCTCGCTTTGACTCTTACCTTTGTCTTTGTGGACGCCGGCCTGAGTCAGTGCCTGATTGAACGCCAGACCCGACAACGTAGAGATTACCTTGCGGGACTCAGCATCGCTGATTCCAGACTCACTCATGACCTGATACCCGACGGGGATCTTCCCGCCTTCAACCTGAATAAGTGCCCTGGATTGGTTACCAAGGTCACCACCGAAGATAGCGTTATCAGCATCGAACATCATCTGCTCTAGATCACTGGCAGAGCTCTGGATAAAGGAGTCCAGGGTCTTAGTCCTAGTTTCAAGCTTATGCTCGTCACGGCTATTCAGACCCCACCCAGTTTCAGCAGCATTCTGTTCGTCACGGAACAGGGTTTCCTGTCCACCGAAGACATCACCGGAAGCAATTTCACTGACACCCTGTTTGATACCAAAGTGAGATGCCTGCTCGGTAGCAAGCTGTTGGTTGTGGTCGGCAAGACCAATAGTGCGATACTGCTTCTGGCCATTCTCATCAAGAACAGGCATACCCTCTTCATCAAGAACAATCTCTTGATCAGCTTGCGGTCCAAAAGGAGCACCAGAGGCATCAGCAAGATCCTGAGGTGTCTCAATAGTCGATTGACTCTCAAGCACAGGGATACCGCGCTCGATACTTGGATCAGGTTCCTGCCTTGGGATAGCACCCACAGTAGCCATGACATCCGCACGCGGGTCAGGGATAGCTGCAGGGCTATTCTGAGTGAAGTTCTGGAAGAGGTCCAGAGCAGAACCGGCACCAGCCCGAGGCGCAACTCGAGTTGTAACATTGATTGCCATTTTATTCCTTAAATTGTTTTGATGCCACGTCAGCGGCGATCGGGTAGCTACCCACAATTGGGGCAGATCTTACAGCCTGTTTCACACCTTGTTCGGTGTTACCTGTACCAAGGTTATACATTGCTCTCACAGCACGATCACCCCAAGACAGAGGTGGTGCAGCATCCTTCATAGAATGGTATGCATATGAAAAGGGTTTCTCTGTAGGGTCCGGTTTGCGGTTAGGATACAGCGGTACAAAAGCGTCTACAACAGCCTCACCACGACCAAGAATACCTGAGCCATAGATGTCACGTTGCAGTTTCTTCACGTTAGACTTAATGTACGGACTCTCGTCGTCACCATAAGCCATTCCATCTTTCAGGAGATTCGCGAAGTGAGCGAAGAACACAGACATAGCAATGACAGAGAACGCTTGGTAGCGCATACCTGCAGAGCCGTCCTTAATGTAGTTCTTGTACAGTCGTGGAAGCACAACAGCAGTCATAGTACCCACGAAGCGAGTCATCGTTGTCAGCACACGTAGTCGAGGATCATGATAATACTTCGGAATGTTAGCAGTGTTCGGGTGAACAACACGTTCATTCGTCATATTACGCAGCACAGACATAGTCTCTGTTTCCAGATCCTTTACTGCTTGAGCCAAAATCCTATCTACACCTTCTTCACCGAGAGCTTGGAAGGTGGCATCCTCAGATAGAGCTTTTGATCGTGCTTCTTGAGTGTTCACCTTAGTACCATTGGCCAGATCGAACATCAACTTATCCAGCTTGACCGGATCAGTTGCATCCAACATACCAATGATGTTCAGTACCTTAGGTACGTCCATCCCCCACGCTTCCAGCTCCTTGATTGCCTGATACTGGTCTACCGTCAGATCCTGCAGCTTACTGAGCCTCTGGAAGCGCTCACCGACAGGGATAGCCATCAGGGAAGTCAGTCGTGTATTCAGAATATCAGCCGACACACCCAGAGAAGCAATACGGGTAGCATCCGTCATAGCTCGCAGACCAATGAGTGAAGCGAATAACCTCATTGTGGTCTTCATGCTGGCTGTGCTTGTCTCGAACCTCGCCTGAGTGTTGTAACCTGAGTCATTGAAACCCAGACGTTCAAACAGGCTGCGGCCCATGTGCTTCTTGTGGAACTTCTTCACGTTCTTTGCATGCTTAGCCCACTGTTCAGCTGTGGCGTTAGGATCGCTCCCAAGACGCACTTGTTCAGCTTCTATAGCATCGAGCTCCTTCCTAGCACGGGCACTTGGAGTATTCCGCGCATAGGCAATACCAACACTGGCAGTCCCAAAGGACCCACCCTTGTTGACGTCGTTACGGATCTCTACCATCAGCGTAGATGCAGAATCCTTCAGCTGCTCGAACACCTTATTACCGGGTGTACCGAGAGTAGCCATAGCGATCTCAGGCAGGGAACTGAAAGCAGCTTTACCGAGAGAGGCCAGCATTGTGGCTGTTACACCCCAACTAAGCATCTTCTCAACGTGAGGATACTTCTCCATCGGCATGTAGGTACCTTGGGTGATATCATACCAGTCCTTAACATTCTGGACTGTCCTCAACCACTCGCCTTCATTACCTTCGAACTCTCCGTTCTCGCGTGCCAGATGGAGTAGCTTCGCCAGATTAGAACCGTTCTCTCCAAGGTAGATATCCGACGCTACCTTGTTAGATAGGTGTGCCTTGAAGTTTTCAAACGCATTGACAATGTTTGGTTCGAACAAGTCATTCAGGTTAGGATTACGGAAGATACCGTTAGCGAGCATCATATCTTTCGCTGCCTTCATCCTGACAGGGTCTCCCGAAGTCAGATCAGCAACAGCCGTGCGAGCGGTTCTACCTTCAACACCATTCTGAGCCAAGGCATCCACAATGCGGTGCTCGTTAGCTAGGATGTGCTTCATGTCAATAGCTGCATCAACGAAGGCCGCATCACCTGCATCAATATTGGTGGTGTCATAACCTAGCTCTTCTAGAAGACTCTTCACCTTACCAACAGCGGCGTCCGCACTATCCTTCCATCTCTGTAGGACAGCATTCTGAGGAATGTTTACATCCAGAGTCCTACCATGAGACCACACATTTTGCCACGCATCACGCAGCATATGGTTGACCTTACGGGTAGACGTCTTCATTTCACCTGCAAGCTGGTCCACATCTGGTGTGACCATCTCGCCGATGATCCGTTGTTTGAATCCATCCAGTGCATCCCCGTTGAGGGTACCTGGAACCATCAGAGACTTCAAGACAGGTAGGTATGTCTTGAAGCTACCATCTGTCTTCCGGATTGACTTAACAGTGGTGTTACCCAACTGACGGAAGAAGCTCATTGGATCGCGGGCAATAGACAGGAAACCATTCCAGTAGCCTGGTTTTCCCTCCATGTTCTGAAGGGTAGGTAGGTCGAGCTTCGTCATGGTGATATCACGTAGACGATCCAACGCATCGAGAGTACTGGTAGCGCCCTCAACAGTATTAGTCCTTGCACCACCCGATTCACGCAGTGTACGCTGATGAGCCTTGTATGCCATGTTGTCAGCGATTGTATCGTCGTATTGCTTTAAGGCATTAGCAGCACTACCCCATTGGGCGACCTCAATTGCCGTACCAACAGAGCTAAAAGCGCCACCCATAAGACCGCCACCGACAGCAGCATCTAGCAGGGCATCATAGAAACCCTTCTCATATCTCTGGTCAGGGTCAACCTCACCGGTCTTAGCAATCATTTCAAGCAGTTGTTGACCACTCTCAGTGATAGCTTCACCAGCAGTGCCAACACCAAGTTGTCGAAGTGCGGCAATCTTAGCCTGCTTAGATGCGTAGTGCTTTGCGGCGAACTCAGCACCACCTTGGGACATTTCGATGATAGCTGCCTTGGATGCACCCTTCAGTGTTTCTTCAGCGGCTTCGACGGAAGCGTACTTCCCTGATGCCAGCATCTTTTCGAGAACTTCCTTACGACCAACAGAACTGAAGATGTTGGCACCGAGCATACCGTCAAGACCAACTCGATCCATGACAGCTGAGGCAATACCAGCAGAGATCGCCAGTGCAGGATTCTTCTTGTCATCAGGTTGGTCAGCGTAGTACCCACCAGTGTACAGCATAGCTGCCGGCACAGAAGAAGCAGCAAAACCAAGTACTCCTGCAGGTGCAGCCAATGCGCTGGCCGCAAGGACCGACATCATTGGAAGAGTACCGGCAATCAGGTTACCTGCGTAGGTGGCCGCGTTAGAGATGGTCTCCCAGTTATCACTTCCTGGAACATCCTTGAAAGAACTAAGGGTGTCAGGCAGCATACCTTGGGCAACCTTCTGGCGAAGCACACCACGTTGTCCTTGGTCAGCCAGCCACTCCCATTTAGCTTGTTCACCGGCAAGCTGCATAAACCCGAAGGTCTGCTTCTTGATATCCAGCACAGCGTTTTCGAAGCTGGTATCCAGCTGATCATACGCCTGATTCATTAGTGTACGGTCACCTTGTCGGATCGCTACGTTACTCACGAAGTCAGGTACGGTACCAGCAATATAAGCCTGATCACGGGCCTTCTCAAGCATCCCTTCAAGCTTAGCACGGGTCTTAGGCTCTAGAGTAGGGTCAGCAAGGTAGCTCTCAATGCGATCGATTTCTCTTACTGCTTCAGCAACAGCCTTAGTACCAACAGCATTCTTCAGGGCAGCGTATTGTACCTCATTAGCCACCTGCGCCTTCGGGACAAACAAAGGATTATCGCCAGAGTCCGCCACCCGCTTTTCATGTGCTTCGCGGGCAACCTTGATCATAGGATCGGAAGCACCCAGACCCGGCATGATGGCTGCGAGGGCATCAATAGTAGACTTCTGACGGATAGTATCCATCGCAGTGTGACGGTTGACGTCGACCAAACCGAGGGCAGTTGCCGTGTCACCAATGTTCTGGCCAGCTTCATTCTCTTGTCTGGCGATCTGGCGACCATAAGCGTCAGTCTTACCAGTTGGTACAAGGTTGGTATATCCACCAGCTTGGGCAACACGGTTAATGTCTCGCTGTGTGGTGTCTCCCGCTACTTGTCCAGGAATAAAAACGCCCCCTTGAAACTTTCCAGTCTCGGGAGCGTTGAATCCTTGCAGACGATAACGTCGATTACCTTGCGCGAGCGTATCGGCATCAACATTACGTAGCGGAGCATCCACAGCTTTCCCGTCAACTGTCTTCACAGCTGAACCCGGATCTTGATTATCTTCAGGCGGTAGTGCCGCGACGAGATCTTCCCAAGCCATATAGATTACTCCTTAAACCGCATACAAACGGTTATTTGTTAAACTCATTCTGTACCCACAACAGGTAAGGGCTAAACCCAATATTCTCTCCGACCTTAGCTGCTTCTTCCCACTTCTTTTTGTCGGGAAGAGCATCATAGGCTTTCTCAAGACCAGACACAAACGTATCTACGTCACGGCCAGACTTCTTTGCACGCTCAACCACATCACTATACATGACGTTAGCCTTTGTGCTTGGACGCCCTGACTCAGTGCCTGCCTTGTAATACTTAGCAGACGATGGACGCGAAGACATGACAGCACTACCAAGGACCAGCCGTTGCAGCGCCTCAGGGGACATACTCTTGATCTTAGAATCGGAGAGCTCTTCTTCCATATTAGCAACTGTGTTACTGACGATCTGACCAAACTTCTTAGAGTCCACATCATGACCGAAGTAATCACGTAGCCCCATGAATGTAGAGGCCATACCTTCTGCCTTCGCAGAGAAGTATCCATCAGTTTTGGTCTTATCAATCGGCGAACCATCCTTACGACGATTACTGTCAATCAACCTTTCCTTGACCATCCTGGTGACATCTTTCTCCTGGTTCTCACGGACCTTATTGTACTGACTATCAGACATGACCTTAGTCTTGGTACCCTTAACCGGGGTGTGGTTACCATTTTCATCAATAACAAAGAACTCATTCTTCTTATTGGTGTAGTACTGAATTGGCTTACCTGTCTTACCATCGAAACCACTCTGGACCTGATTCAGCTTATCACCGGTAGCCTCCTTCGTGTGATCCTTAGATCCAGAGAGAATACGCAATGCAGTAGTCAGATTAGCTTCACGCTCCTGGACACTCTTAGTATTCCTGGACGCAGTGAATAGTTTCTGTGCTTCCTTCTGGATCTCTGGCGGTACCTTATCCATCTTACTATAGAAGTCTGTTTCAAGAGACTCTACACGTTCACGCCAGTTCTTAGCTTGTTCGATCTGAGCACCCCGTTGTTGTTCCTGCTGACGTGCGACAGCAACAGCTTGTGCTTGACGTCGATCGTCAGAAGCCTTCATTGTGGCCAGACCAGCAAAGCGAAATGAACCGCCAGTGGAACCGCCAGTGAGAAGACCGCCAGCAGCAAGTAGACTGAATCGAATGAGGTCTTCTTCATTGAACATCCCCGTTGGACCGAAGATCTTAGCGATCCCCTTGGCAAGCCAATCCTTAGGATCAGCATTAGGAGGAGGAGGAGACTTCTGCAGATTAGACAGTTGTTCCTGTACATCCGGGTCCGCAAGCTTAGCATCAAAGAATTCAGTCCTCTGCGCTTCCTTGACCTTCATACCAGTGCCACCAATTTCACCAGTAGGGGTAGCGCTCTCTAGTGGAGGCACCTTTACGGTATTATCTGAGGTAGGTATTGTAGAGACAGGAGGTACAGGTGTGCCCGTAGTCTTACCATCCATTGACTGGGTAGGTATACCAGAACGCTTTAGGCGTGCTAGTTCTGCGCGAGCAATAGACTGATCCTCAGGGGTACCCTCAGCTTCCATCCTTGCCAGTTCCTGCTCGTACACAGGGTTCTTCTGGCTTTGGGCCAGATCCCGAAGATATCCGCTGGTACCACCACGACGATGTACTCGGGGTACCTCAGTCTTAGGTACAACAGTTTCTGTGGCACCTGCATTATTCAAACGATTCGCTTCAGCCTGTGACTGGATTTCACCTGTGGCTGGTACACCCTTACGCGAGTACGGATTAGGATCCGCCATGAATTCAGCACCAGTCTTACCTTGCAGGTTAGGGTTAATTGCAACCGTCTTTTCACCGAGAGTTTGAGCCAACGGCGCGTCAGGATTAGATGCGACCTTTTTCAGGCCACCAGCACCGACAACCCACGCCTTGTTAATGTTGTCTTCATTAGGTTCGATACCGGCTTGCTGCAAACGAGTCGAGAGGATACCTTTGTAGGTGTCCCGGTACTCTGCCTGCACTTTTGGATCAGAAAAGTCTTTACCCTTAAGGTCAGGGCGGAACTGTTCGACGTCCTTACGAGCAGCACCAATCATTTGGTATAGACCCGTGGCTGACGAGTTAGGATTCTTCGCCAGTGGATTACCGCCTGACTCATACCGCATGACATCATCATCACCAAGAGTACCATCAGCGAATCCCTTAACGCCACCCGGTTGTCGGTTGCGATTACGACCCTCATTAACAAGGGACTCAATAATGGGTTTTACATTAGGATCTTGAGCCACCGAAGCAGGGATCACAGCTTCACCAGGGGTGAGCATGGCAGGGATAGTATCTGAAGGACCAGCCTCTGGATTAGTAGGTTTAGGAATACTATTAGTATCCTTTTTAGGGATGGAAGGCGCACCATCAGCTGCACCCATAGGAGCATCTATATCGATACCTTCCGCTTTGGCCTTGGCAATTTCCTTGGCCATCTTCAGCTTGTGAAGATCCTTCTTACGAGCCTCATCAGCCAGTGTCTTGATCACAGTCATCTGTGTCTTAACCTGACCGGCCTGCTCTTGGACCTTCGCTTTTACGGATAACGGACCCATTGATTCTCCTAGTTAATCTTACTTACCACCGCCTCCACCACCGCCCGCACCGGCATCACCGCCAGGACCAGCACTGTCACCTTCAGCACCGTTACCGATACCTGAGCCTGAAGAGGAGTCACCGGCACTGTTACCACCACCGACGCCATCACCGCCCATGCTCTCTACGAAGCCGCCGCCCCATACAGGATTGGAACCAACTCCTGGAGCAGCTGCAATAGGTGCAGGCTGGTTAGATCTGTTGAAGGCGCCTGGAACATACCGCGTGACGTTGTTGGCTTGTGGAGCACTTCCAGCAGCACCGTAGTATCCAGTCGGAGCAGTAGAACCAAATGGACGATTCAGCACCGTGTCACCTTGAGCCGCTGCCATTGGAGCACCCTTACCACCGACATTCGAGGTACCCCATGCGTAGCCCAGAGCCTTCTTCTCTTCGTCTTCAAGACGTTCTTTACGTGACTTGAGAGCCTGCTTAGCGTTACCTAGGCCACCAGCGTTACCTGTAGAGGCCTGGACAGCTTCTGCACCCTTAGCGACCATACGATCCCAGATCGATTGCACAATACCGGGCTTCTTGTCGGGAACCTTCGAGGTACCATCGGCCAGACCGAATGCACTACCAAGAGCATTACCGGCCATACCACCGAACTTGCTGCCGGCCATTGATCCCAGAGGACCGAAGTACGCACCGAGGACGCTACCAAGAGCAGCACCTGCAGCTTCATCGTATTCACCCTTCATGGCACCACCTACAGCAGCACCCAGAGGACCAAGAGCAGAGGATGCAGCTCCAGCGCCCGCCGAAGCAGCACCTACACCGATATCCGAAGTAGCCAGCGCATCAGCTGCATCACCGGCTTTCATGTATTCACCGAGACCTTTAGCTGCACCATCAACGGCCTTGTTTGCAAGAGCACCACCCACTTGACTGATCAGTTGATCTTCAGTGGAAGGACCAGTGACGACAGGAGTAGGGGCGCCTTCTTGGTTAGCTCCACCGAGTGGAGCAATACTATTACCAGCTTGAGCGTTAGGTTTCCCGGTATTACCCCAACCCCAAGGCTTATTGTAGTCAATCATTACTTACCTCCACCAGTGGCTACAGTCTGATTACGAGCCGGGTTACCATAAGTGGTCGATGCATACCTCTGCAGTGCCTGCCAAGGAGCATCAACTTGTTCTTGATCGATACCGCGCTCTTGAGCGCCGAGGCTCGAGAACGCTTGAGCAGCGCCGCTGGCCAGCTGACCCATGCCGCCGACATTACTGCCGAGAGCACCTTCAGCAGTCATCTTGTTCTGGAAGTTCTGTTGAGCAGCTTGTTGATCGATCGTCGCGAACTGAGCAGCAGTTGCAGCATCCTGGGCACCTTGCTGGACACTCTGGCGGGCACTGCCAAGAGTACCACGTTGACCGTAGTCGTTACCGAGAGCAGCCGTACGAGTACCCGCTTCAAGAATCGCTTTATCCTTGAGAGCAGCCGTGTCGTATCCACCAGAGTTAGCCAGTGTGGTCAGGCGGTCTTGCTGACCAGCTAGAGCACCAAAGCCTTTATTGGCTGTATCCGCAATAGCACCTGCACCGTCACCGAAGGCGGTCTGCAGGTTAGTATTCTTCCCAGCGACACCGCCGAGTTCTCCGCTCTTGAACATACCTTCCGCAGCATTACCAACATTCTTAATGTAGGGTACGGCCCATTCAGGGATCGTCGAAGAGGTACTGGTACCTCCACCGCCCTTATATTTGCGGGTCTTAATCTTCAGTTTGAACATTGGGACTCCTATGTTATTTCTTTACGCATGACGTGATATACGGTCTCAAACCCAGGTATTACCTTAGGTAGAATCTTAGACCAACCCGGCCTGCCCCACTGCTCGACTGCTTTGCACTTGTTATCCTTAGCGAACTGCTCTACGACGTAGTACTGATCAGCCCATCGAGCCCAGCTAACACCGCCACAAGCTACAAGGTGTAGCGTCTTGTGGTTACTGTAATGGATGAACTGTGTCAGTCCAGCCCCGAAGATTGCATCGTTCTCGTCGGTGAATAGCCAGATTTGAGCTTGGTATCCGAGAGCTCTGCGCAGCCATTCAGCCACACCAGTCTCCCCTTGACCATGATCAATTGCCTCCTTCAGTGGTCCTTTGATTAGATGCCAGATCTCGGTGATCTGATCGGGTGTTAGTAGGGTTGTCTTCATTTGTTCCTTAAATTGGTGTATACGTGATAACGATAACGCCTGCAGAGCCGCTACCTGATGCAGCACCGGCAGCAGACTTCCATCCGGTACCGCCACCACCAGCACCATAACCGCCTCCGTTACCGCCGGCACCCGGTGATCCGGTTGACCATCCCCCACCGCCACCGCCACCACCGCCAGATCCGGCTGTTATCCATTCGGCTGTTGACGAACCTGCGCCGCCAGCACCTTCTGTGCCGCCACCGCCGCCACCGCCACCTACTGTACCAGCACTACCCGGTACTCCGGATGCTGCTCCACCGGCACCGCCTCCTGTATTGGAAGAGTTACCGCCGCCACCACCTGCAGGATGGATGGGACCACCCCCTATACCGGCATAGCCTGCTGCACCGCCACCACCGCCTCCACAGTATGCGCCAGTAGAGCCACCGTTACCACCAGCACCACCGTTACCGGCAGGCCCAGCTGCACCACCACCACCGGCACCGCCTCGGCTGTTTGCACCTATGCCGCCGCCGTTACCTCCACTGTATTTAGTGGATCCTATCCCAGAAGCGGCCGCACCGCCAACACCGAAAGCGCTCCCTGCGCCGCCAGTACCGCCCTTAGCACCGCATGAAGAAGCAGCTAGAGAGGCACCGTTGAACCACGTATCACCTCCGTTACCGGATGCAACACCTACAGTACCGCCCGCTCCGGCTGAACCAACCTGAATAGTGCAACCATTTGAGGCAGTTACGTTTAGGGCTTTGGAGTATCCACCGCCACCGCCACCTACTGCAATAAACGAGGCATTACCTGGGGAAGCTCCGCCACCGCCACCACCGATACATTCTACCGAGTCAGCAATACCCGGCCAATCAGACGGTGCCGAGAATGTTGTACCGCTGGTGATGATCACAGTTTGCTGAGCTCCCCGCGAGAGTAGCATGCCTATAAACCCTAGTTTACCGCTCATGAGAATACCTTTGACATAGTAGTCATCCAAGCAGTACCGTTATCGAATGTGGTAATGGCAAGGACATCCTTGGCGCCGCTACCTGTCGATACACTGCCGGCGACGCCGCCCGCCCACTTGAAAGATGAAGGCCATGCGACAGTCCTGGGTGTCGTGTCTTGTGTGATCTGAATTATGATCGAAGCTGCGAGACCCGAGGCAGGTAGGTTACTGAATGTAATGCTGGTTACGTTGGCAGTGAGTGCCAATGTGAAGTAGTCTCCGAGGGAACAATCAATGTTGACCACGCCTGATGAGATAGATAATGCTGAGCGCACTTGTCTTACAGAGTTACCATCAACATATGATAGTACATTAGACATAGTTGCCTTGGATGTGACTCCGGACTGCACCACAGGGATTGTATCCGCACCGACCAGGGGTGGTGTGATGGCCGGTAGGGCTGATATTTTTACGTTGGCCATTTAGCTCTCCGTTATGATAGTGTCAGTACTTTCAGTCTCGAGTATGTCTGTGCTGGACTCTAGCTCTAGCGCTGATACAGTTGGGTCGAAGGATAGTAGGGTCATACCGTTACCCTCGGCCACCCACCTGTCGGGTTCCACCTTGATCAGCAGCACCTTACCAGGCGAAGCTACTTCTAGGGCGATATCCTCTCCGCCGGTCAGTATATTGTATACATTACCCTGCTTCGAAATGAAGAATGCGTCAGAACCTGATACATTGATGATAGTAACCGTGGCACCTAGATTGGCGTCGAACAAGGTTTGATCTTCGATGAGGACATACCCTCCCGCCGCATTGTAGAAGTGGCTGCCGATAGTATCTGCATCGACCACAAAGTTGGCTGTCATTATCTTCTGAGGTAGGGTCAATCCGCCGGGTATCTCCACCCAGTCCATATCTCCGTTCAGGAAGGTACGTGTAGTCGGTGTGCCGGCAGTATCTAGCTCGTCGATACCGACTGAATCATCCTGCATTTTAGCTTTACTGACTGAGTTATCAGCCAGTTTTATCTCTGTGACTACACTGTCTGCCAGCTTAGGTGTGGTCACCGACCCATCAGCTAACACCAGCGCCAGCTGATCTAGGTCGATGGCAGGAGCAGTAACCAACACATATGCAATATCAGGTGCCGCCGCGCTTACCACCAGCTGGAGAGTTCTTCCGCCGATATTCTTGTACCATAGCTGGTTGCTCAATCCGAAAGTAGCGGGGTACCATGTGTAGTCGAACCAATTACCGGACTCCACACTACTGTCTGAATTGTGAAGCCCGTAGTACAGCTGTGACGTCGGCGAGTCACTAAATCCGGTCCCGACGTTATCTGTAGCAAACTTAACGTGTAAGTATCGATACAATAAGGATAGCCTACCAACATTACCTGCGCCTACCACACCGGTACCCTCGTCAGCCGTAACTCCCGTAGGTAGATCAGACACGTACCTAGAAAGCTGCTGCAAGAAGTCATCGAGTTCCGGATCACCGGTGAATGGAGGACTGAATCGCATGGTATTACCTCCTTGAAGTGCTCTTGACTATATCAAGTCCCAGCATTGATAGTTTCCAGTGGTATTCAGACTGGATCTTCATATTGATGAATCTACCCTCTGTTCTAGGATCGATCTTGTAACCCTGGCTCTCACTTCTAGGTTGTATTGTGAATAGGTCTCTACCATCAGTATTTGTGTATACGGGTTCCTTGTCGTACACGTTCTGGTGGGTCATATATATGTCTATGGTTGCATCTAGATCCACCACTTCAAACAAAGGCGTAATGCCGGCAATGTAGTTAGAGCCGAATGGATCGTCGGCAGCAAGCCGCTTACGTTCAACCATTGACAGGAAATCAACGAATGTGCCGGTACCTGTATCATACATCTGGTAGCCCGAATCGAACTGCATAACTCGAGTTTCGCTCAGGCAGCCAAGCATAGTCTCTTTACCGTACTTAAATGAACCGGAAGATAGTTCCGGTGCCCTGAAGATACTCTTGACGTTAGGCAGTGTCCGCAGCGTGAAGTTATCTTCCAGATAGTTGTATACAAGCGCCTTATTACACTTAGCTGTAGAAGCAGTCAGGTCAGGGAAGCAGATCCAGATCTCTCTGAACTGTGCATTCTTCACCAAGAATACTGAGTCAACATACGTCTGATTCAGATTGTTGAAGAAGTACTCACGCATGCGACCCTCAGCAACCGGTTTAATCTGGCCAGAACCGTTATGCGTGTAGATATCGTTGCGGTCAACTACAAGGTGTTGATTGTCGAACTCTACTACGCAGTTGGTGCCTAGCGCACCGTGGCCTCGCGCATACGGTCTTACTGACGCTATCCCGTTGTTGATAGTTAGGGAGTGAATGGTATTGGATGAGTAAATCATCATATTACCACGCAGTTCTAGCATTTCTACAATCGGGCTCTCAGCCGTAACTTCAAACTCGTCAGCAGTATCTGTAGTCAGACCCGGTTGCCATATAGACGGGAAGCCACCGATCGCAGCCTGCACTGAGATACGGATAGTAGAGGGTGCAGCTGTGATGCTCACACCGTCATTGATGGTCAGGTTAGCAGCTACCAGGGAATAATTGAATGGACGAATCACTTTAGCAGTCACAGTGTAGCCTGAACCATAGTTCCACCCCGTGAACGGCTGTAGTGCAGCGTCAGCTATACCGCCGTTGTACAAAGCATACAAAGGTGTTGACTGGCCATTGTTGAAGAAGATGGCATATCCGCCACCAAAGCTGTCCATTTGCCAGCTGCTGTTAGAGTAGCTTCCGCTGGCTAGTAGTGTGGATTCGGTGCCTGATGCATTTTTGCGGATGATACTGCCATCCTTAGCAAATACGTTGTATCCCGCATCAGGGCGTCGCCAGTGTATGCCATACTCAGCTTGCAGAGATGACATAGATAGTAGGGTTGACTCTCCTAGGAAGGACTCTACAGAGGACTTTCTGAATCTTACATTCAGTGCATCCGTGAATACATTCTCAGGTAAGTTGATCGGGGAGGTGTCTTTGACGAGACCTCCTTTGCTGAGATCTTTTACGGGTACCACTGCCATGTTTGTTTCCTTTATTGTTTCTCTTTAGGCACCAACAGTCGTTGATATGCATCGCGACACATTTTCAGAGAGTGCCTCAAGGTGTCTGCTGCGGTAGCTTCCCCAATAAGAAATTCTCCATCCTCTCTAGAAAGTTCCTTTCCAGTGATGTCTGTTCCTGGGCACTGAGGGGTGGCAGGCTTGGGATCGTTACGGGGCGGTTGTGGGGCACTACTACCTCGGGAGGGGCGCTTGCGCAACTCGCCAATAAGACGATCACGATGGTCATTGATAGCTTTGATTTCATTCTCTTTCTCCGCCAGACCTTCGAGTAGCTTGGTCTGAAGTTCCTTCTCAGTAGCTCTGGCTTGGGCATCCAGCTTGGCGACCAGTACTCTTTGCTGATCTTGGTACGCATTTAGCTTGAGTTGTCCCTCTGCTGTAGCTACCCCGTATCCGGCGTTGTATCCGGAAGTACGTAGATAGATACCACCGCCGACGAGCACAGCTAAGATCAGCAGAACACCGATGACCCTCACCGCGATTGGTGTCAGTACACCGGCTAGTTGCCCATACATTTTTGGTGCTCCTCGTTACGTCGCTTGGTTAGGCCGGGGAGGGCTTTCCCCTTGAACTTGTCCCAGCGTAGGATCTCTTTACAGGCACCTGCGTAATCGAGCGAACGTAGCTTCTTTACCAGGGTAGACTTGCAGAAGGCAGTCTCTCCGATGTTGTATGTCAGCGATACGTATGCATCGAACTCATACTGGTGCATCGGCACCGGAGCACAACGCTTCACAGCTGACTCAAACTTATTAGCATCAGCCAGGAGCCTGACTAGGGCGCGCTCTACCGTGATCTTATCACCGAGCCTAACGCCCTCTGTCGTACCGAACCCTATAGTGGGGACATCACCGGGTACAGGTGTATATGCAACCCCTCGAAATGATTCGTGGTTGGCGATACCGACGATTGCACTGGCCGATAGGGCGAGCGCGACAATCCTAATCCTTAGACTCATGTTTATTCTATCCTTTCAGGTCACGGACGATCTGGTATACTTTGTGTGCGATCATCAAGAGCGTGTATAGGAGAGTTGCCCATAGAATCAGGTCAGATACACTGTACCCGGCAATTGTGGCCAATGATACAGATACTGGAGGCCCAGCTTTTGCGGCTAGTGCTGATATAGATTCAGCGTGGCTTTCGGTGGTCATATGCTTGGCCTTCATGGTGCGGAGATAAAGTAGCCTGCGTCGATCTCGAGCTTTATACGAAGACCACTTGTCATCCCAATTCTTTTAATAATAGATCCTACAGAGCATGTAGCTATCCTGTGGTCTGTGCTGAAACGCTCTCTTTGTACTCGACACCAAATCACCCCGTCCAACATATAGAACAGGAGCACATCTGATGAGTTTCCCAACTGAGCAAAGGGGCGCTTATCATCGTGAGTCAATTTAGGCGTTGTTGCGCCGGCAGGTAGGGTCGTTGTTGTATAACCTCCGACAAAGGAATCATACCAGTAATGGTAGGAGGATCCGTCTGTCAATACATAAGCCAGAATCGGCCTCATATTAGCGTCAAATGAGAAAGATAATGCCACCAAACCCATCAGACCTGTTCTGACAACGTAATCAGTGCTTGTCGTCAGGTTTCTGAGTGTTACTGAGCCAGATCCTGCCGCATAGCTACTTTCCCAGATGTATCCCGTTATACCTTGCGAGGGATCAGAGACACCCACGCCACCATCCTCTCTTGAAACGAATGGATCCAGGCTCTCGAAATCATCAGGGACTTGGAAGTTTGCACCAGAGCCCAGTTTAAATAGGTATGATGGTAGCGCCATTATCTACTCCAAGCGATCTTTCCGTTGAGGGTCAATACTTTGGTGGAGTCCTTTGGTATGGCTGTATCAAACTCGTACTGGTAGGCACAGTAGTTACCGACCGTCTGGATGGACTTGATCCCGCCGGCAACGTTACCTTCAGTCAGCGCAAAGGAGATAGTACCTGTACGCTCCAAACTGTTATTAACATACGTATCATTCGAGTTACTGGTGGTCTGAGCAGAGGTACCGCTAGGGGTTCCCGTGACAGCACCGATTGAACCGTTGTAGGCAACAGTATTACTATTGAGCCACCTAATTTCACTTATGCCTGATATCCCCCAGGTGCTGCTTGAAACCTGCGCCGGTTTGCGGGTTACGTTGTAGCTGGTCCCTGAAATGACTACTACGCTTGTGTGAGGGGTCAGATCAGGTACTAGCCGTAGCATGTAGTATGCATCAAGTGATTCGGTACTCAGAACCGAGATGGTAGTAGGTGATCCGCCACCATCTAGGATCAATGCGCGAGAAAACATAGAAGCAGATAACCAACCGGCACCAATCTCACTGTAGTTTCCGTTCAAAGATCCTGCTCCGAAACGGTACGACCACTGTCTCCATGATGCATAGTTTGGAGATCCCTCATTACCTGTAGTGGACCCTGCCGGTGCGACGGTAGTAGTGAATGCGGCAAGGGAGCTTAGTTGTGTGTCACCCACACCAGGTGCTGCGGTACCTGTACCGATGGCCATACCAGATACAGGTACACCTGTCCCGAGCCTATTCAGGCCTGAGTCAAGAATAAGGTTCCTGAACCAGCCTGTGTCCCGACTCAATCTACCCGAAGCGCCGTCGCGCACCTGTAGGCGGTACAGACCTTCTAAGCGCAGCTTGGATTGAAAGGGTAAAATTATTCTTTGATTAGACAAGTGTGCCTCCTGTGATTTCGCTGTTCAGTAGCTGCATAGTTTCCGATGGCCAGTTGGTGTAGCTGATTAGTGCCACGACAAGGGTACCCGAGGTTACTTCGCTATTTACCAAGTTCATGGTTTCCGATGGCCAGTTAGTGTAGCTCTTCAGTAACTGCTGTAGTACACCATCTATAATGACTGCATCAGCCAAGTTCATGGTTTCCGATGGCCAGTTAGTGTAGCTCTTCAGTAACTGCTGTAGTGTGCCAGAAGTGATCTCGCCCGATGCAGCCATACTATCTGTGTGCGGATATGAATATCCAACTATGATCGGGTTGTCTAGATAAAGCGATTCCTGCCAGAATACTGGGTATAGCTGGCTCTCAATATACACCAGCGGAACTGGCGGTGCTTCGTACTCAAGGGATCGCTGATACTGACCACCGGTAGAGAGGGTATCAGGGACATTACCTAGCGCATCACCACCACGCTCATAGACGTTCCCGTTTGGTTCGTAATCAACGTCCGCTACGACACCGCGACGATACACTTCATTCGATCGGGTATTGGTTACACCTGATAACGCTGGACGGTCGTACCCAGCTGCAGTATCAGGGGCAGAGGTCTGCCCTCTTCGAATATTGATACCCATGAGTACTCCTTAGATCAGCCCGCCCGTATTGACGTTAATTTGAACGTTGCCGCCCTTAGCCCTACGAAACTTCTCTTCACGATTTAGCGCCGTGATGGTCTTCTCCGTAGTACCTTCGTACTTGTTTTCCATAGCGTCATCACGCAGGTAGGCACCGATGTGGCGCAAGGCAGCAAAGATGCATAGACGCTCATTCGCGTCCCGCAACCAATTCCATGCTTCTCGCCCTGTAAACATTACTGCAGTGATTGCTCCGCCGTTAGTGGCTTGGTATGCTACCGCTTCCGCATTGGATGCAAAGATAGCATCTACTGTGCCGCCCTCTACCTTGTGCATGATTGTACCGTCCGATACAACTAACTCTAATAGAGGCTGTGCGTTGTCTGCATAGTCGAAGGAGTAGTTGGCGGGTACTACCGAGTATAAGGCATCCAGTTGGCCGAGTCTCCGGTAGTAATGTAGCTCGACCTTGTCACCTACCTTGAGCTTAGGAGATACCAGGAATTTGAAGTCCTTCCAGACGTACCTGTGACGACCATACTGGTCAGCGTACGGATCAATGAATGTGCGGATGTCGTTCACCTGATTGTACATGTGCAGTGCGTGACCGTCATTCGGATCTACATTGCTTAGGTAGATGAACTCGATTAGATCTTCAGGGACGTCGAACTCTGTGAACTTAACGTTGGTATTCTCTGCCTCTGTGACAGTGAATGTTACTGTGTACTCCAGCTGAGGAATACGCAGGGTACGATAGATGTCGTCGTTACCGTAGTTCAGGCAGTCCACAACGACGCTATCGGGGACTGTCGCAATCTCGCGACGGTTGGACCAGTCACGGACTTTACCCTTGAGGGCATCGTATTGGGGAGTTGCCATAAGTATTACACCTTCTTAATGTTGGAGGTCAGCAGCAGAGGATAATCTGTCTGGATAATCTGCTTGAACTTCCTGACAAGCTCAGGATGATTCATGAAATCAGGAGCATGTACATCAATCCCGTGCTTAGTCAGGATATCGATAGCAACAATGTCCGGGATGATGGCGAAAGACCGATATTGCCGGGTTGCTTTCGCACCTTCATCCAGCAGACGCTGCTCCTTAGCGTACTCGCGATAGGCTTCTACGTTCTGCGTCAGCATGAAGTTGGTCTCATACGTATGGACCTTGAAGCTATGGATGTTGTAATCTTGGGATTGAAACATTATGGGTTTCCTGTCTCTTACAGTTGGCGGTTAGACAGCATGGCCTGGAACACAGGACCATCAGACAGTCTACCGATTTCGTAGCGGATTGCGGCTGTTGCGGTAATACCAGTAACGGCGACGATCACTGGCGCAGCTGCTGCAGCGGCATCCAGATACTCTACACCGGTAATCTTGTTCGTGGCGTCAACACTGACGTTGATGACGTTGGATTCAGGGATCAGCACGTAGGTGCCATTTGCCTGAGTGATCTTGAGGGACATCATAATTCGGGTCTCCTTATTGGATGAAAGAAAAAGGGAGAAGGATTTCTCCAGCTCCCTTCTTATCAGGCTAGATTAGGCGCCCGACAGACCCAGGATCAGACCAGAACCCTTAGGATTCTTGACTTCCAGGGTACCTTCCTCGACGATCTGACCGATGATCGAGTCACCCAGTTGGCCCAGGTCCACTTCTTGCATTGGACGCAGGGTCGCCCACGCAAACCACATCGGATCGTACACGAACGCGAAGAAGTTCGCAGCCGTATCCAGACCAGAGACACCCGTAGAGGCGAGACCCATGATGTAGTTAGGCACGACCATCACGTCACCGAAGTCAGACATGTAGATCTCGACCGATTGACGCAGCTTGCCGTCAGCATCGATGTTCCGACGAACGTTACCGTCCGACGCATTCGTGCTAGCAGCCGAGGCACCAGCGGATTGGGCACGGGCCGAGAAGGCACGCTTATTAGCGGGCGACGTCATCAGCTTCGTGGCCTTACCACCTTGTTCGTAGATCGTCTGCATCAGGCTGTCCACATGCGACAGTTGCAGAGGGTTCTTATCCGCACCGGTAACGGTCGTGTAAGTACCAGCCACACCACCGCCCGGATTCGTCGGGGCAGTGTATTCGGCAGGAGTCGTCAGGGCATTGACCACGTTGTGGTTCATCCACGCCTGATAACCACCGAACGTACGAGGGCTCGAACCGCTTGACGACTGGTTGGTCGCCACAGCAGAGAACTCTTGGTCACGCTTCATTTCCACGCCACGCTTCTTCAGTTGATCACTTTATTCACAAGGATTCGTTGCTTCCTTGCAGGTATATCCTTTCGCCCTCCTAGGGTTCCCGCCAACTTTTGCAGCATACAACAGACTGGAATAGTTCAATCTATTCGTCTGACAATATTCCTTCAGATTGATTACCTCAGCTACACAGCCATCGGGGCTTGTAACAAGGTAGCTCTTTGCGGAACATCTTGCTGCATACTTTCTGTTGGGTTCACTGCGCCAATACTCTGTCTTCAATACAGATATCTTCGCGGCTACTTCAGGTCTCTTCATAGGATTACGACTACCTTCTAGTTCTGGACGTGGTTTTCCAGTCATAGATAAACTTAGGGCTTCCTTGGCTCTGGCGTAAGATTGTCCCGATCTGTTACCCCGCTTAGAATTCTTCGGCGCTTCACACATTCTTTTGAATGCTAGGGCCATCTGTCTATTACGGTGTATTTTCCACAGTAGCCAGTGAGCGATGTAATGTGCTCGTGGTACCATGTAAACCAGGTTATCTATGCTATCAGAACCACCAATCGATTTAGGTAGTATATGATGACGCTCTGTGAAAAGGTCATCAGGCTTTGTAAAGGTGCCATACTTCAGGATCAACAAACTATACTGTTTGCGATAATTCACTTTCTTGTCCTTTATTCGGATTACGCTTCTGTATATCACTATACAGGTTAGACTATATCATCACCGATTACTCGGGTCTTGCGCTTCCACTCACTTGAGTGTACTCCCTTACGCTTCGCTCTTAAGCTAGCGCTCTACGGGATAGTCGTTGAACGTTCCTCTTTCGAGGCTTCGCTGCTGATTGTCCTCAACTTAATGGTGGGATGTTCCAGCAATTCACAAGATTTTATATGCGCCTCAACTATTAAATTAACGCATATTCGTCAGCAACACCGGCTTGATCAACGGCACGCTTGGTACCGGTAACTTGCACGACCTTGCTGTTGATCTGGCAGTAGTTCGCCAGACGGGTACGGAACGGTTCCGCAGCTTGCGCGGCAGCTTGGGTCGCGAAGGTGACACCTTCAGCAACTTGACCAGCAACAGGCGCCGACAGTTCGTCGGTTTGCCATTCGTGCAGGATCGCAGTAGCCTTGGTCCGGCCGATAGACGACAGGAAAGGCACTTCATCGCGAGAGATCATCGAGATGAAGTTCGCCAGATCTTCACGTTCACCGGCATTGGTAGCGTTACCAGTTGCAGCACCCGAACGGGCAGCGGCCTTAGGACCGCCAGTAGCAAAGTTGTTAGCAGCCATTATTGGCTCCTTTTCATAGTGAGTGTATTAAAGTTTACGGCTCACAGAAGAAATCCTCTTCAAGAAATCCATTTGTTCCCGGTCACCAGCTTGGCCAGACAACACACGCTCTCGCGATTGTTGTTCGGCAGCGGCAACCTTCTTAGCAACGGGCGTTCCCTTACGGGTCGGCACGCTCTTAGCAACCGGAGCAGCCTTACGCTTCACAGCGCCAGCTTCCTTGGCCGTCTTAAGGACACGGTAGTCGTTAATGAACTTAACAACCTTCGCGCTATAAACCGACTCCAGGAGTGCTTCCGGGATGCCTTCATCAAGTGCAAACTTGCGGATACTTTTGGCAATCTTGTCATCAAAACCAGGGAGAATCTCAACGATGTCTTTCTGGAATTGAGCGACCATATTCTGTTGCTCTTCTGCTTGTTTGGCTTGAAGTTGGGCTACAACCTTCTTCGTGCCTTCTTCGCGCTTGTTGCGGAGCGCCCAGTATTTCTCTTGGATTTCTTCTTGTTTGTCCTTGAGATCTCGGGCGGTATACGTGTCTCCTTCGTCGCGGGCCTTCTTAATTTGGGCTGCGATGGATGCGTACTCCGTTTCTAGCGTCTTTTCTTGGGCACTAATTTCTTGATGCAGGACAGTACCGAGTTGAACGAGCTCTTGGAGCTTCGCTTCACGTTCTGTCTCTACTTGTTTCTTCAGTTCACCTAGTTCTCGTCCCTTTTGAGACAAGTGTTGATCTGTGGCGAAACCCTTGCGGACCTCAGCCAGAGACTTGTATTCCACCTTACCATTGATGGTAACGGGAACCTTGTAGTCCCAGTCAATGTCTTCTTCCTTCGGCAACTCAGCTTGGGTAGACTCGTCATCCGCGCTTTCGTCTTCGTCAGTTTCTTCATCAGCCGGTTCATCACCTGCTTCGTTTTCGGCCTCAGATGAAGCATCGGGATCTTCATCTTCATCTTCGTCCGGAGTTGGGACGTCCTCACCGTCATTCGGTAGAGATCCTTCAGCTTCCGCCTTGTTTTTGGCCAGTAGGGCCGCAACAGGCGAATTCTTCATGATGTCATCAAAGTTCGGAACTGCCAACTCGTTTTCGTTCGATCCGTCATCGCCCCTCGCAAAGTCAGCTGAGCTGATCTTACTTGCAGGAGTGTCGGTAGAGAGATGTTCGAATGTGTTAAATGCCATTTGTCATTGTCCTTAGACGGATTGCTTGTTATTCTGCCTAGCTGCGCGTACAGCAGCCATACGGATTTGCTCAGGGGTCGGGGTGCTATCAACACTCGCCAAAGCCCGCACAATATCCAGTGCATGAGTAACGTTTACCAGGGTTGGTGCATAGTTCTGCGCACGACCCACACCACCGGCTGTTCCGCAGGTGGCAATTTCGCCAATCAGTTGTTCTTGGGCACGCGTAAGTACCTCAAGTGCTTGATCAATCTTACTCATCAGTTTTCTTTTCCTCTGCTTCTTGAGGGTTTTGGATGAACTTCGCGTTCTTACCGAGAGTTTCTCTGTTGATTAGATTCTCCTTGACACTTCCCAGAGCCAGCGCAGTATGGTACAGGAACTCTCGTTCTTTTGTACAATGCGGTTCGCTCTTCAGCCACTGCGTAAACAGGGACGTCAGAATGTCAGTGAATGCCTCATTAAAGAACTCTTCTCGTTCTCTGGTGGCGAATTGGCCACGTTGAAGGTACAGTTGAGCGTCACGGAATGGTTCCTTGATCACTTCACCCTTAACGTAGTCCATGCGGGGCTTGATTCTTTCCTTAAAGCCCTTGGTAAATTTGTCCGTCATATCGGTATAAATTCCTTGTTCGGCGGAATCAGAAAGATTCCTATTAGGAGCCGACTAATCGGCCCTACTTATCAGTGCATTGCACCGTCTTGCGACATAATTGCCGCAGCAGGCTCTTCCTTGGCCATTTCGACCTTAGGAGCGTTGATAGGTGCTGACGCATCTTGGTTAATGAACTGCCAAGCCTTACCAATCATCTCATCAATGTCCGGTTTCTGCAGAATCGTTGGGTCAATACCGTCTTTTGCTGCCTTGATGACCAAATCGGCCCACTTTTGGTGGTGAGTGTCCATCGCGACGATCATTTGACGCATATTATCCTGGATCGCGTTCTTACTTTGCACATTTGTTAACGCGATAGTAGCTTCACGTTGCATAATGTCCAGTTTCTTAACTTGTTCTTCCAGTTGACGCAACTTTTCAGCGGCCTGACCCTCAGCATCCCTAGCTTTCTTGGCTTGTTCCTTGAATTCTGGTGTGGTATAGTCCACAATGAACTCAAGAGGGTCCAAATCGAGCGCTTCCAGGGCCTTTGCAGCGATATTCGCAGCTGCTTCGGGGTTAACGACGCCACCGGCACCGGCTTCCTTGAGGGCAGGGATGATATCCTTACCAACTTGGGTCATTTTGCGGACCATCGAGCTATTTCCGTTGTCGCCGACGTCAGCAGACACCCACAATTCCATGTCATCTGGCAGAGTAGCTGGATCGATCTCGAAACCGTCACCCTTGTTGTCGGTGAACTTGATCTTCTTCCCGGCCATCTTCTCACGGAGCATCTTGTAGACACCCGTAGCGAGTTGCTTGAAGCCAGTTTCTGCAAACCTGCGGGCCATGTACTGGATCCGGACCTGAGCGGCAGACATAGCACGCTGCATCTTTTCTTCGGAGTTACCCGAGACATACAGCGTATCGTTCAAGCCTTGAGCAGCCTTAGAAAGACCGGTAGCTTGTTCCTTGTGCAGCTGCATTGTCTCCAGAAGAGGAACAGTACCTTGACTGATCGTATCAGGAGTCAGTGCAGCAACAGCATTGTTCGGATTACCGTTGGTTGCAATCAGCTGCTTAGGCTTCATGTTCTGAAGAGCAGAGAAGTCAACCGTATTCGGGTCAGCAAGCTTAGGGCTGTAGTTGGTCAGATAGACGTTCTCGACGAACCCACGCAGGATAGCAGTGGTCGCCAAGGTCGTCGGACGGATCATGTCAGCAGCAGAGAGACCGTGGAATTCATGCGGTACTTCGAATGGACACAGTACGGCCAGAGGGATACTGTCGCAGTCTTCTTCCAGCAGGATGTGGTCACCAACAGTGATGAAGTGCTTCAGTTCAGCAATACCATCACCATCACGGTCACATCGCAGCCAGGACTCAGTCACATTAACCGTACGGCTGGCTTCATCCAGGTCAACTTCCCGACTACGACCCACCAAGTAGTACTCTTCGCCGACGAGCTTCTTGCGGACAGCCCGCTCTTCGTTGTACTTTTGGAGGAAGTTCGTGGAACCATCACCGACTTCATCCCAGTTGATATCTTTCGAGGTCTCAGGGTAGTACTTCCGGATCTCACTCCGAGTCATCTCTGACTGGACGGCCACGAACGGGGCATCCTCGATGGTATGCGCGTCACGGGAAATACGGAAGAGCTCAGGATGGACGTTGTCAATCTTGATGCGCGATTTGTCAATCCTCTTCCGGATGCGGACATCACGATACACATTGACGATCTGCTGACTTCCGTCAGGCAGGGTGATCATCTGGGGTTCATATTCCAGACCACCCACTACTTCGGTGTCCTCGTTTGACAGGATAACGTCAAGGTTTTCTTGGGTGATTTCGTCGTACTCTTCGTACTTGTATTCGGAGTCTTCAACGAATCCCCAACGGATGATACTGTTCTTCCACATCAAGGCAGACTTCATCCAGGTGCTGATCTTATTCCAACCCTGGTTCTGCTTGAAGACTACGTGATCCAGTAGGTCACCGGCCATCTTTGCAGCTGCCAAGGACGTAGGGGTCTTCTTAGACGGTACGAACTTGGCAAGCTTGTTGTTGTTCATCAGGAGCTCTGACAGGATAGCCAGATAACCTTCAATGACCTCAACGGTATCAGAGGAAACGATTTGGGATACACCTTGTGGAGACAGGTGTCCCTCAGGCATCATGCCATACTCGTAGGTACTCTTTTGACGTTCACGGGCAATATCGGCGCTGTTAAGCCAGTCGCCAACACTGTTCATAATACCGGACTGAATCAGGGAAATTACCTGCTCGTCAGATACTGGTTCTTGGTATGCATGCATATTTAGGATACCCTTTATAGATGATCCACATTGGATCACTCAGACAATCAGTCAGGTACTACAAAAGTACTTATTGACCGCGAATAGGCAGGTGCCGGTTAGAGGGTGCAGAAGGAGTCCCTACACGATCCTTAGGGATTTCACCTTGGGGCTTCACAGGGGTAGGAGCCTTAATGAACTTCTTAATGCCCTGTGTTTGTTCTTTGTCGTTATGGTAAATCATTATTAGTCCTTATAACCAGGTGGTTTCAGGTTGCCGGTGTGTGACCCCTTTTTGACCGAATGGAACCCTGTTAGTAGTCAATCGGTCTCCGTGGGTACGCAGTACTTCAAGTGCAATGGCTGTGGCGATAACCGTATCGTCGTTTCCACCTGTGATTGCTTCTGTCTTGCCTTCCGGGGTGGCAATATACGTCAAGAGTTCATTGATGATGATAGGTGAAGGGATCCACAGTTCATCGTTTTCAATTGCACTCTTAAGGAAGCCTATTACGGCAGGCTTAGATGCACTCGTTGTTCTCCATCCCATACGGGTACTTTCTTCCTTACTGATGTTAGCTATCTTGGTTTGATAGTACATGTTCAGGTAATTCATCTGTACAAGCCTATTGAGTGTAGCAATTCCCATACTATTGGATTCCACAGCCATAAGAGCATTGTTGTAGTACCGACCCAGATAAAACAGAAGATCGCCAAACTTAGAAGGGTCAATATAATTATTGCGATATAGTGCGACAATTTGTTTCCTTGCATTCATGACGACCGCTGTACTGTAGTCGCGGCCTACACCGAGACTTGTATCGGCACCGATGACAAAGGCATCATCGAAGTGGGGATACTGGAAGATGTGTAACCCGCCTCTTTGCGCCTCCTTGAATTCGTTGCTCTCTTGATCGAACTCCCTGGTGGCAAGGATAGGTTGGGGGATTAGTGCCTGTAGCTTCTCTACGTTGAACACGTTGGATCCACTGACAATGAATGCTTCTTCCGACGTAGCGGGATATTCCTGCCTAAACTTAGACTCTCCACTCTCGGCAATCTTAAGACGCCTCCAATAGAGTTGGTCGTTGTCTAGCCCGTACTTGGCCACCAGTTCCTTCTCGAGATCTGTAGGCTGGAACATCTCCGGGGCTTTCCGTCGATATTCAGGCATGAGAAACCAAGGCACGAAGATAGGGATATACTCGTTGATACCGGCTACTGCATCCGTCCAGAGCTTATGGAAGGAGTTACCGACACCGTTAGCAGTACTCTCGATGATTACCTCTGTACCATCCGCCTGGGAAATACCCTGGAAGAGACCGGCAAGGATCTTCTCGTCGTGTGTCCAGAAAGCTACTTCAGATAGGTGCGCAATAGTTGGAGTAGTACCCCGACCAGCTTCAGGAGAACCTGCGGTGTAGAGTCTGTATCCGCTGTCGTTGTGTTCGAACATGATTTCTTTCGCGTTCGACTTCTTGAACTCTGGTCTAAACTCATCTGACATGTAATCAATGGTTGATCGGGACATGTTGAACAGGGCATCCGATGTAGCAGAATCGTGAGCCATGACAACCGACTTGTTGTATGCGTTGAAGTAGCTCTTCCAGAAGACTCGTGCAGTGGTATACGTGGAGATACCCATCTGGCGGGCTTTAAGAATAATTGCCCTTACTCTGCCGGTGGTCTTTAGTTGCTCTTCGATCTTACTGTTAATGATCCGCTGCGCCTCATTGAATTCGAATGGGATGAATCCCTTGGAGGAATCTTTGGGGAGGATCTTGATTTGTTCTGTGGCGAAACTGGCGAAGTCGGTCTTATAGAGAGCGAGCTTTTCACGCCGTTTGATTTCTCTGAGCAGATCTAACTTCTGTGCTGCTGTGGATTTGGCCATTGATTGGGTTTCCTGTGGAAAAATAATTCTAGTAGGTACCGGCAGGGGTATCTTGGAAGGATTCTTTTTCAGGAAGAACTACCCTAGATTTCCTATGGGTCTGTCTCTGTCTGTGAGAAAAAAGATGTTGTTGTTTGGGGTTTGGGCCTCTTTCTTTTGTGGTCCCCCCTCGTTTTCTCTGGGTGCGCGGTGCTGGCCCGCCCGTGCTCCCTTCCTCCTCTTGGGCCTCTTGGGGTTGTCATGTTCGCTCGTCTGTCTCTCGTCGCTGCCGTTGCTTTCTCCTTCCTCGCTGTCCTCGTGCTGTCGCTCGGTGTGCGTGGTCCTCTGGTCTCGTGGCGTCATCGCTCGGTCTCTGCTTGGGGCGGTGCGGTGCGCCCTCTCTGCTGGGCTCCTGGTTTCTCGCTCTTCGGTGGTTCGGAGTGGGTGCCTGTCGTCGGTCCTCGCGAGTTGTGGTCGCTGGTCCTGCGCGGCTGATCGCCGGGCTCTCTGCCTTGGGCCGCGTGCGGTCCTTGGTTGAGCGTCTTGCTCTGGGTGCGCGGCGCTGGCCCGTCCGCTCTCCCTCCTCCTCCTGGGCCTCTTGGGGTTTGCTATGTGTGTCGCTCGTCCTGCTGCTGTTTCCGCTGCTCTCTCTGTCCTGTGTGGTGAGGTCGTCGCCCTCTCTGACCGCGTTGGTTCGTGCGTGTTCGTGTCGTCGGCCTCGATCGGTGGTCCCCGCGTCTTCCAGTCCCTCTGTGCTGTGCTCGCCGCTGCCGGTGCGTTGGAGGCCGTGGTTCTTGAGTCGTTGCGTGCGTCGGGCTTCGATGGCGACGTCAACCGTTCGCCGACGTTCGTCGCTGCTCGGGTCGTGCGTGAGGGTGCTCTGGAGGCGCTCCACTGCGGTGGCTTGGACTGCGGCGAGGTGCGTCTGTGGCTGGCTCGCCTGCGTGATCTGTCGCGTCCGGCGTTCTGATCGGGTTCTTTGCCTTGGGCTCTTCGTCGAGCCCTTGGTTAAGCACCTTCGTGCTGTCCCGCTCCTCGGGGTCTCTGGGGTTGGAGTCTGCTGTGTCGTTCGCCTCTTATCGTGCTGCTTGTCTCGCCTGCTTCTCTGGTCCTGCTCGTGCTGATGGTCATCCCGATCCGCTCGCCCACGGTGCTACCCTCGGTGCGTGGTCTGTGTGGGAGTGCTCGGACGATGGTGCCGATCGGTGTATTGGTCTGTTCGTCTCGGAAGAGGTCGCTATCGCTGTGTGTACCGAGTTCAACCTCGCTGATCGTCTCGACCTCGACTACCGTGTGTCGCGTGAGTACGTGTGGGGTGCCTGATCGGGCTCTCTGCCTTGGGCTCGTTGGAGCCCTTGGTTGAGCGTCTTGCTCTGCTTGGAGGTACTATGCGTACCGTGTTCGCTGTGTTCGCGTTCTTCGTGGGCTACCTCGTTGGCTCGTTCTTCAACCTGTTCATGTGATGTTCTTCGAGAGCTCCTCATCGAGCTCTTCATAGAGCACCAACAATGGTCTCTCAGTGCCTGACTGTTTCAGGTGTGCCTACATGGAGAAATCATGGCACAAGCTCGCGTTTCCTTCGTCCCCTCGTTCGTCAACTTCGCGATGAACATTGCCAACCAACCTGTTGCTCAGCCGAAGGCATTCGACACCAGCCGTAAGGGTCAGGATCGCGTGTCATCTGCTGTCACCATCGAGGCTATGCACTTCGATGATGCAACCAAGAGCATCAAGGTGTTCTGCTCTGACGGTAATCTCCGTGAGTGCCGTGTGAATCGTCTGCCGTCTGTCGAGCATGGTCGTGCGCTGTGGCGTAACCTGCAGGCTCTCGGTAAGTCGAAGGCACTGGTCAAGTTCACTGCAGCTGGTGGGTTCTCGCCTGACAAGTGGTTCTATAGCGTCGCCTGACGCCGACTACTGCTGAGTAAGTGTCCCAAGACGATGGTGGTCAGTCTCTAACGATCCACCACAACCCTAGGGCTCGCAGAGCTCGCTTAGCAACCAAGAGGTATTATCATGCAAGTCTTCACTAAGTACGACGATCTGAGCGATCACTATCCCGACATCGCTGAGGCTATCGCCAAGCACATCTCCCGCGATGATCTCTCCGAAGATTTCTCCTGGACTCTCGGCGGTGATGTCCACGTCGTAGACACCTACGAGGAATACCTCAAGATCCTCTCGGAGAACGACGGCTGGGATGTAGCAGAAGGAACCCTACCGGGATGGTTCTTCCTTCTCAACTGCAACAACAACGCCGGAGGTCCGAGCTACTATATCCCAATGGTGCTCACCAACCACGAAGATCGTCCCACCAGTGTCTACGCTTAATCAGGAGAACACACCATGAGCCAATCATTCGACCGCTTCGCCAACATGAAGCCCGCAGTTCCCGGTATCACCCGTACACCAGCAAGGAAGACCGCCATGAAGAAGCCAGCCACCATCAGGCAACCGGACTATCTCCTCCTGACACCTCTCGAGCCGAGCTACTTCGGTTATAACAACGATGAGGTCGCGCGGATGGTCTCCGAGTTGGCACTGCTCAACATCAAGACGGTGATGGCAGATACCGGCAAGGAACTCCTCCTGTATGCTCGTTGCTCACGCAAGGAGACCATCGAGGAACTGTGTACTGCCTATGACATTGGTGGTATTCTGGTGGAGGTCACTGCGGTGTACGACCAAGTGATGATCCCTGAACTGGCATCCTAAGGAGATATCATGCAGATCGAAATCAGGAATGCCAACCTGGGTTATGTCCCGCAAGTGATCACTATCCATGTGGAGGACCAGTGCGAGCGCGATGAGATCGTCGAAGGGTGTAATCACCTGCTGAAATTCTCGCAGAATGACTCCACAAATGTCCTTTTGAGTGCTATCCGGAGGGTTCTGCTGGAGAAATCTTAGGAGAGTGATCCTGGGTAAGAAGATTTTGTGGTAGAATCTGTGGGTTGATCGTGCGGGTGCCGATCGCCCACTTCATTTTCAAGGAGAAATCATGGGATCTATCAATCGCGCCATCGCCATCGACGTCATCAAGGGCAAGTACCCCGAGGAACACACAACCAAGATCGTCACGTACAAGAACATGTTCAACAACGGTCTGGCATATGCTACCGTGCATGCCCGTGAATATCAGAACCGATATGAAGAATCACCTGCGTGTCGCGATGTCGAAATAGTGTGGACAAAGCACGGTGGTCTCACTTTTTGTGGTCGTAGCCTGTTGGGAGACATTTGATGGACACCAAAGACAGACGTCGTTACAGGCTCGAAGCTGAGGACGACTATCGTAGTAAGCTCGTCATGACCTCTGAATACATCGAAAAGGTAAGAGGCTTCTCCTGCACACTCAGTCAACGAGGATTTCGTGGTACCATCTACGAAGTGAATCAAGACACAATGGGACAGACTCCTCTGTTCCGCTTCTTCCAAGGACACCTCCATGCGGTTTAACAACATCAAGAAGCCAAGCTTCAAGTAACCCACTATTAGAAAGGCATCCAAGTGGAACGCAAGGACTTCGAGGAGGACCCGAGCTTAGACAAGCTAGTGTTCGGGGCAACTACGTGGCTTGTATACAATGAACTCATTAAACGTTGTAAGGCTCACGTAGCCAGTTTAACGACAGTTCAGTTCGACCCGGAAACGGGGATCAGGCGGTACTTCTTCAATGGTAAGTTGGAGAGGACTGTGCGTGTGAGAGGTAGTATCTAAACCTAAGAGGGATAAATCATGATTGGTAGTTATCACCCATTGATCGATGACAGGGTTCTCAAGGTGGCCGGTGCAGCAAGGAAGATGAAGCGCACCTATGTCAAGACAGGGTACCAAGACAGTCTCATAAGGAAGCTTAAGGAGCTTGGGTACAACTTGCTGGGACGAGGTGCCTACAGTGTCGTCTTCAATCACACGGACCCTGACAAGGTCATCAAGATCACCATGTCGGAAGTAGATGGATACCACAAGTACATTGAGTGGATCCAAGCGCACACACCTGTGTTGTCTAGGAGCGTGGTAAAACACCTTCCTAAGATCCACGCCACGGTAGTCTACAAGGGTGCCAGAATCACCGTAATGGAAAAGTTGAAACCTATCCGCTACAATACAGGTGGTACGGTGTCCTACAAGGAGACTGTGGCAACGCTGCAAGAGACGGCTTATATGCTTGGTCTTGTAGATGACAGCAACGATAGGAACATCATGCGTAGAGGTAAGACCTATGTCATCACTGATCCTTGGTCTCACACGGAGTAACTATCATGAAGTTCGTTGATTGGGGTTATGGCAAGTGGAAGTTCGACAAGACTGAAATCGAGGAGCGATTGAAACGAGTCCTCAACACCATCAGATGGCTGAATAAGAAGAAGATCTACTTCGATGCCATCGTGGTACACGGCACATCAGGGACATGGCTGGCTCCGTTGCTCGTCATGAAAGGTTTCGATGTACTTATGGTGAGGAAGGATGGCGAACACTCTCATGGTTCTGTCATCGAAGGGAAGACGACCTCAAAGCATGAATACAAGCATGTATTGATGATCGATGACCTGATCTGCTCTGGTAGTACCATCAAGCGGGTGCGTGACCGGCTTGAGCTTGCAGAAACGCCTGACAGTATCAACCCTAAGATCGTAGGTGTTGCCCTCTATGATCAACCATACAAGCCTAAACAGACAACGTATGGTATCCCTATCTTCGGATGGTTCGAAGGGAGTGCCCCGATGGGGCCTAAGATGGAACCTAAGAAGAGACAATCTACGAGATGACCTATGAAGCCTAACCACCTCATCATCCGCCAACAAGGCAGCATCATCGAACGAATGATTGCTGATCTCCCAATCGACAAGATCTGGGAGTGGATCAAAACCGGTAAGTGGAACAGAAAGGACTACCTACGCTGGTTCACCGTCATCCGTGTCATTGAACCTAGGGCTCGCGAGCTCGCTAAGAAAGGCCAATCATGATCAACATCCTCGGTGTACAAACCTTCACCATCCCCGTGATCCTCATCCAATGGGCTCCCAAGAACTGGTCCAACCGTCAAGCATGGGGTCCTGACGCCATTGACGGCTTCTACCTGACAATGGAAGATGAACTCTACCGGTTAGTCGGGAACACAGTCATCTACGTCACCCAAAAGGAGTACCTTCAATGAGTGGCAGAGAAAAGCCCACCTACGACGTCACTGATGCCTGGATCGTAAGAGGTATCGACACAGAAGTTCTCATGGGAATCACCAAGCGTGGTACCCTGCGACGCACCAGTCCAGTCGTCCTCAAGGAAGGTAACAAGATCACAACAGAGAACAGCATCTACAATGTGATCAACTGGCACATCGAACCCAACCACCTGAAAGATCCTACCCGAGAGCTCTAAAAAAACAGCCGGTACCTATCAGAGAACCCAAGTGGGATGTATCTTAAGAGTATATCTTAAGAGAATATTTTAAGGGAGCTCATTAAGAGTTCCCTTATTAATTCTTTATATTATAAGTACATAACAACAACTGTACTTATAGGATTATCCTTAAGAATATATCCTTAAGAATATATCCTCCGGAGGAGTATAACTCAAAGAATATCTAGTGTAGACTCTTCGAAGTATCTCCGCTGTTGTTGTCTTCCTCAACAGGGAGACCCTTCATGAGAGCTACTTTCGGGAGCAATCCCTCGGCGATAGCCTTCTCCATCAGTTCATCGTCAGTCATATCTTCCACTTCATTACGGATGATCTTCTCAACACGTTGAAGCTTAGGTTTCTCATATTCGGCTAACTCTTTGGCCCACCTTGCAGCTGCCTCGTAGTCATTCTCTTGTAGAGCCATGTGAATGGTCATCCGGATGACGTCCAGAGCCGATAGCTCAGGGATATCAGCAAGGACTTTCTTGTATGCCTTAGCATTCTTCTTGAAGTTTCTGGCTATTGCCTTGTCCAACATTTGTGTCTCAAGCTGACGTTGTCTGCCAAGAGATCTACCTGCCATGGTGGGTTTCTTCAGGTTAGCCAACGATCGTTCCCTGGGTGTCAATTCTTCCGGAGGTTTATCGAAGACAAAGTGTCGAGAATCGTCCTCACCTGTACCGTGTGCTTCCCTGACTTCAGGGGGTACCGGTGGTTGTTTCTTTATAGCCATAGTGGCACTCCTTAGTTATGAGATTCGAAGAAACGAATCCTATGGGTAAGTCCTGATAGGCACCAGCTAAGGTCATATCCGTTCAATTTTTCCAATAGGAATCAATACCATGTCGCAAAACAACGAAGCCACCAACGTCATCATCAAGGATCTGGAACTGTTCTGGGCTAAGTTGGGTAAGCCTGTCTCGCCCTTTGGTCAAAGTCAATGGGAAATCCAGGCCCGTTTTCCCAAGAAGCGTGTCAAAGAAATGGAACAGTACGGTACCGTGAAGGAGACCGATGTTGCTGGTACCTTCAGCATCAACTTCAAGAAGAAGGCTGAGAAGAAGGACGGTACACCTGCACAGAAGGTGAAGCTGGTCGATCGTACCGGTAGGGATGTCGATCCGGGTACCCTGGGTAATGGGTCGAAGGGTAACATCAAGCTCATGCTCAAGGATTACCAGATCAGGGGTCCGAAGGGCAACGTGACGAAGGAAGGCACCCAAGTGATGCTTATTGCTGTCCAAGTCACTGACCTCATCAAGTATGTCCCGAAAAACGATAACGACTTCGACTACGATGATGAACAAGAAGTGGATGACAATGACATCCCCGCGAAGAACAAGGCACCTACTCCTATGAAGGGTAAGCCGGGCCGTCCGACTGCCAAGAATCAGCAAGATGACGACATGGACGACGACATCCCGTTCTGATAGGTAGTTAAATAGAGGGTCCACCGAAAGGGGGATCCTCTAAAATTTCACCACGAAGGATTGAAATGAAGAAGATCACTCATTGTCGGTATTCTGACCATCATCTGGGTGTAGGGTTTCCCCCATGATCAAAGATAAATGTGAGTGGAACAACCCGGGCTACAACCCATACACCGGAAAGAAGTCTGATGCCGTGGATCGGTATCAGGATATCCCAGTACTGACGCGTGAAGTGCTTAAGTACAAACTCGAGAAAGGGCTCATCGACGACATCGTGATCATCGGAAAGACGGCAGTTACCGGTGCAAATCAGCAAGAATACTCAAGTATCTCCTACATGCACTTCGGTAAAAGTAGCGTATGCCGATCGGTTGATACATCCAAATGGCCGGCCAATCACACGGAGACCGGGATGGTGTACTGTCAGGACGGACACTGTCTGGTTGTACCTACCGTATGCGGTAATGTCAGTCGAATCTCTAGGATCAGCAAGACAGAGCATGATATTGTTCCATTCAAAGATCATGAATTATGGGTACCACCCCAACCTGACCTGCTTATACCGCCGATGTATACCGTACCTGAGCCGTCCACGGCAATCCTGATAGCTACATCATTGTGCGCGGCTGCTGTCGTAAAAAGGATCTGCAGATGAAATGGTACGATGACGCTGACGAACCTGAAAAGATGTTCTGTGAAGAATGTGATCTCTATGTGATCCCGATCATCGAAGATCACGGGATCGGCGCTTACGAATATTGGGGTCACAAAGGAGTTCACACCGATCTAGCATACACTTGTCCCAACTGTGGTAACGAACTGTAACAATCAAAGGATTCTCAAATGAAATCTATCTACGCTCTGTTTTCTGCTGCCGGCGTGATCGGTATCCTGGCCTATCTCGGTCTATGGCTCGGCCTGTTCATCGGCTGGGTCATGAACCTGATCGAAGTGTTTCAACTGTTCGCTGCGAATGCGCCTCTCACTACTCTCTTCATCTGGCGCATCATCGGTGTCTTCCTGTCACCGCTGGGTGGTATCCTCGGTTGGTTCTGATGGAAACCTCCCACATCATCATCAACGGACTGCTCATCGGGGGCTTCACAGTAACCGCATACGACGCATTCAAGAACTTCAACCCGTTCTCGGCACTATCTATGGTGGTGTCTATGTCTATCCTTCTACTGATTAACCCATGACAGAAAAACTGCTTGTGATCGCGGCCACTGTGATCATCACCACGCTGTTCATCTGTGTTGCAGCTACTACCATCTTATCTGACATGCGGGTGTCTGAGATGGTCAAAGCGGGTCACCACCCACTCGATGCTGCATGCGCACTGAACACCCTCAGTGACCGTGCAGGGCCTTCTGTCTGCGCAATTCGTGCTATCAAGGAGTAACTATATGAAGCGTTTCTTTGCATTCCTCGTTCTGTGTGTCACTCTCGCAGTGTCCGTGTCTACCTCAACCAATTGAAAGTGTCCTGATGTTGAGTCAATCCACTGTCTCTATCTGTAGGGAATATCTCCGAAATGAGCTCGAAGAGATCCAAAATATCCTGCAGTTGAACGCGCGGGCGAAGTTGTACGCCTCGGTGTATGCTCGTAAGCCAACAATGGAAGAGCAAGAACGGTTCTCGGAGATCGAACGAGAGCAAAAGCGTCTTAAGACCCGTCGGAGTCGCCTCGAAAAGGCAATCCGCGATCTGAAAGATAACATGTATTCAGGTGAAAGTAGTAAAGATGTAGGGGTACTATGTATCGATATCGAAACCATGCCATCGCCGGATTCTTTGTATGCATGGCCGTGGGGCTCTGTCAAGCGGGGG
>Ga0116153_10000764_pt1 | contig 36380 bp, 28 predicted proteins | sample AD_UKC028_MetaG_FD_89896 | JGI IMG/M metagenome (GOLD analysis project Ga0116153, IMG submission 89896) | Active sludge microbial communities of municipal wastewater-treating anaerobic digesters from USA - AD_UKC028_MetaG | ecosystem: Engineered > Bioreactor > Anaerobic > Digestate | place: USA...
AAGCCCTTCTCGTTCGACGGGCAGAGCATGTAGTTGTTGGCCGGGTCCTCGCGGAGCGCGGCGAACTTCGGGTGCTTGAGGACGAAGGCCAGGTGGCTCGGCCCCTGCACGATGGGGATGAGCTCGACGAAGCGGCGCAGGGCGAAGGCGCTGAGCTCCTGGACTTCCTCGGCGGTGAAGGCCCCGGGCGCGCCGATCTCGGGGTGGCAGCGGTAGGCGAACTTGTCCTCGATCTCCCAGGCGACCGCGTTGGCCTTGAAGGCCGCCGCGCGAGCGATCATCGACTTGACCGCATCGAGCCGGTCCTGGTGGTGCTTGGTGTCGTAGTGGAGGCAACGCAGTTCGCGGTCCGGCCAGTCGTCGATCCGGCCGCGGGGCAGATTGAGCGCCGCGCCGGTCGGGGCCGGCCGGAGGAGCGCGAGCAGCGTCTGTACGCCGTAGAAGAGCCCGGCCGGGCCGTTGCCGGTGACCCTAACCGCGTCGGCGGCGATCTCCAGGCGGTAGCCCTGGGCGGCGATGCCCTCGCTCGCGCCGGCGGCCACCGTGCCTGGCCTGATCTCGAGACGGAAGGTGTTGGCCCCGCGGCCTCCGCCGCGGGCCGGGGGCTTGCCGAAGTGCGCGGCAAAACCATCGGACAGCGTCTCGAGCGCGACGTTGTCCTTGGCGACGCCGTCGCCGGAGTAGACGCACCAGCCCGCGTCGACGCAAGTCTCGCCGGGCTCGAGGCGGACCTCGCGCGGGACGGGCAGCGCGGCGAAGCCGCGGGCCCAGAGTTCGGTTACCATCGCGTCGGAGACAGGCATGATCCCCCCTTCTTCAGGGTTTCTCCCGGGCCCCCGGGGCTTCGACGACCGGCCAGGAGGCGCGCAGCTCGTCCTTGTAGGGGCCGATCTTCTCGACCGGGATGGGCTGGAAGCCGAGCTTGAGGGCCGGCGACTCGGGCTTCAGGCGGTAGTCGTCCTTGTCGGCGTCGACGAAGAGCGGGTCGGCCACCAGCGACTTGCGGTCGAACCCGAGCGTCTGGAGCGACTGCCACTCGTCGAGGGCCTCGACCTGGCGGAGCGACACGTCGTCGACCCAGGCCGTGCCGGAGCTGCCGCGGAAGTCGAGGCGCGCCCGGATCGCCTGCATCTTCTCGTTGTAGCCCGGCTCGCCGGCCGACGGCAGGCGGAAGGTGAGCTCGACCTCCTTCCACTCCGGGCCGGCCGCGACCGGGGCGCTCCGGCCCCAGTAGTAGACGTTGGCCAGATAGGACTGGATGCCGAGCTCGAGGCCGGTCTCGGGCTTCTCGGCCCGGAAGCGCGCCTTGAGCCGGAAGGCCTGGCCGGGCCTGGCCGGCAGCTCGGCGCCAACCACCACCGGCCACGGCGGGTTGCACTTGGCCCCGGCGACGGGCACGGCGTCCAGGCGCAGCACCTGGCGGCCCTCGGCGGGATTCTCGGCGCCGACCGCGGCCTTGCACTCCGGGCTCGGCCGCGCCTGCCAGGCCCAGCCCTTGGGCATCTCGCCGGGCTTGCCGTCCTCGAACCCGGGGTTGGTGAGCAGGTTGCCGGTGAGTTCCTTGCCGCAGCCGACCTGACCGGTCAGGAGCGGCCGGCCGTAGTGCCAGACGATGTTCCCGTCGGTCTCGTTGCGGTCGAATGGCACGTTGCCGAAGCGGTAGAGCGTGGCCTTCTCGCCCCGGTAGCAGAAGATGTTTCGGCGCATTACGTTCCCGGTCATGACCAGCCCGCTGGGCAGAACCGCGTCCTTGGGGTGCAGCTTCATGTTGCGCATGCCCGCCCAGGCCGGCTCATTGGCCACCATCTCGAAGCCCTTGACCATGGTCGGGAAGTGGTCGAGCCACATGCGGCTGGTGCCCGTCCAGCCGCTGTACTCGGCCTGGTGCAGGCCGTTGTCGACGAAGATGTTGTTCTCGACCAGGTTGTCGCGGCCGTTGTGCAGGTGCAGCCCGGCGCGCGAAGCCCGGACCACGATGTTGCCGATCACGTCCACGCCGCCGGTGTTGTCGTCGAGGTACACGCCCCAGGCGAAGAAGGGCATCACCCACTTGCCGTCCTTCTGCCCGAAGCCGAGGATGTCGTGGAAGTAGTTGTAGCGGAGCACGGTGCCGCGCGAGGAGATCCAGTCGCGCCCGCCGGTGTAGACCGCGCCGGTGTCCTCGGTCTCGAGGTTGACGTGCCGGATGTGGTTGTACTCGATGACCAGGTTGTTGCCGCTGAACATGATGCCCATGCGCGGGCCGTCGTGGATCAGGTTGTGCGCGGCGCGGTTGCCGACGCCGCGCAGGTCGACGCCCACGCCGTGCTTGTAGTAGACCCCGAAGTGGTGCAGGTAGTTGTTGTCGGCATAGTTGCCGGCGGGCGCGAGCGTCTTCCGGTCGCCGCCGTCGATGACGATGGCATGGCTGCCGGTCTCGGAGATGTCGTTGCCGACCACCCCGTTGCGGAGCCCGCCGTGGACCTGCACGCCCGAGCCCGTGTAGTCTCCGACGTTGCGGATGACGTTTCCGGCCACCAGGCAGTCGCGCGTCTCCCAGAGGACCACCCCGGTGCCCTCGCAGCCCTCCAGCGTGAAACCGCGGAAGGTGACGCGCTCAGTGTCCTTGCCGATCTCGACGAGCGTCCTCAGGCTCGAGGCGCAGACGAGCTTGCCATCGAGCGGTGCCGGCGGCCGGAAGTAGAGCCTGCCCGCCGCGCGGTCCAGGTACCACTCGCCGGGAGCGTCGAGTTCCTCGAGCATGCCGCTCACGTAATAGCGGTCGCCCGGGCGGATGGCGTAGGAGGCGTCGCCCTTGAGAGTGACCGTGCGCTTCTCGCGGTCGACGGCGGCGATCGGCAGGATGTTGTTCCACCAGTTGTAGCGGGGGAAGACCATGACTTCGCCGTCCTCAGGCCGGGCCCAGTTGCGCAGGTCGGCGGCCTTCTGGAGGAGCACCCGCCGGCTCTCTCCGGGCACGTCCTTGTACATCGGGACCGGCTCGCCGTCGGCGTAGGCCCAGCCGCCGGTGTAGGGGTGCTCCGGGTCGAAGTTCGGATGGCGGGCCAGCGGCTGGCGCCGGCCGTCGAAGATCAGCTGGCGGAAGGCCGGGTTCTTCCAGCCCTGCGCGGCCAGGTCGGCGACCAGGATCTCGCCCTTGTGCGGAGCGAAGCCAGCGATCGTCCGGCCACCTATGATCGTCGGCCGCTCGCCCTGGTAGCCGCGCCAGACGACGTTGGAATCCTCGGGCCTGAGCTGAAGAGTCCTGGCCAGGCCGTAGGTCCCGGCCCGGACGTGGACGGTGACCGGCTCGGCGGCGGGCTTGCCGCCCCTCGACTTCCGGATCTCGTCCCGCGCGCGCTCCAGCGTCGCGAAGGGGCCGTCCCGCTTCGCGGCATCGGGCGCGGCCAGCCGGCCGCTCCAGGCGTCGCTGCCGTCGGTCGCGACGTAGAAGTCGGCAGCTAGGGCCGGAGGGGCCGCTGCTGCCAGCAGCAAGCCCGTAATCAGGAAACGCGTGTAGAGCATGATCTTGCCCTTTGCCTGGCAGCCCGCCGCAGCAACGCAGCGGTCAGAGATCGTCCGGAGTGAGCCCAGTGTGCTCTGCAGTGCGCGCCAACATGTGGGGGCCGATTTCCGCATTGTCATGGAAGGCGAACACGACGTCCGGCCAATGAGGCCGGGCCAGCACCTTGTGCGATGTTCCTCGCTGGCGCTTGATTGCCCATCCGATTCTCAATAGAGCAGCCAGGACCCTGCGGGCCTTGGTCGATGGCCAGTTGCTCATGCTGGCACGGCGAACAACCTGCGAATGGCGGGGATCTTCTCTCCGTGCTCCAGTCGATCGGCCAGTACGCGCAGCGCGAGAACCTCGGCCTTGGCCACGGCCTGAGCCTTGGTCTTGCCGTAGGCCATGACGCCGGGCAGATCGGGGATCTCGGCGATCCAGCGGCCATCCTTCTCGCGCTCGATCTCAATCCTCATGCCTCACCTCCAACAGACAGGATACCCAGGGGCGGGCGGGTTGACAAGCACGCCTACCTCCCGAGCCCCTGGTAGGCCAGGTGCTGCATGTAGGCGTCGAGGATGATCATCGCGGTCTGGGCCTCGGCCACCGGCCAGACCCGCCCGACGATGGTCGGGTCGCGGCGGGTGATGGCCGCGAGCTGCTTGTTCTCCAGCGTGTACTTGTCGATGGTCTGCTGGGGCTTGTCGATGGTCGGGGTGGGCTTGACCGCGAGCCTGACCACGACGGGCTGGCCCGTCGAGAGCCCGCCGGTGATCCCTCCGGCGTTGTTCGAGGCGAAGACCACCTTCCCATTCTCGGCGCGCATGGCGTCGTTGGACTGGATGCCGGTCATGTCCTTGACCGCGAAGCCGGCGCCGACCTCCACGCCCTTGACCGCGCCGATGCCCAGCATCCGGCCGAGCTGGGCGTCGAGCTTGTCGAAGACCGGCTCGCCCAGGCCCGCGGGCAGCCCGGTGGCCACCACCTCGACCACGCCGCCGGAGGAGTCGCCGGTCTTGGTTACGCGGTTACAGGCCTCGAGCATCGCGCGCGCCGCGGCCAGGTCCGGGCAGTTGAGGACGTGGTGGACGCCGTACTTCCCGACGACCGCCTCGGCGCTCATCTGCGGCGCCTTGGCGCGGATGGCGTCGATCTCGTTCTCGATCTCGGCGAAGATCCGCATCTTCTCGAGGAAGCGCATCTCCATGGTGACGCGCCCCTTGACGTAGACCTCCTGGTAGAAGGGGTCCAGGTCGCAGCGCATCCGACGATAGGCCTGGGTGTAGGCCAGGACCTTCTCGTACGCCACCTCCGGGCAGCGGACTCCGGCGGCCTCCTTCACGTAGGAGAAGACCTCGATCCCCGCGCGGCGCAGGATCTGCTTGGCGACGTAGCCGGCGGCCACGATCGGCGAGGTGTAGCGGCCGCTGAAGAGGCCGGCGCCCACCGCGTCGTCGTCCGGGCCGTACTTGAGGAACGAGGCGTAGGAGGCGTGCCCCGGCCGCGGGGTGCGGTTGGTGTCCTGGTACTGCTTGACGTGCACGAAGTGCCGGTCGAGGTTCGGTATGAGGACCACCAGCGGCGTGCCGTTGGTGTGGTTCCGGTTCCCCGCGCCCTCGATGGTGTCCGCCGGGTTCGTGCCGGTGTAGATCACCGGCAGGTCCGGCTCCTTGCGCGGCGAGGCCAACTCGTCCGCGCCGGGCTTCCGGAGCAGCAGGTCCGAGTAGATCCCCTGTTCGGTCAGCAGCATCCCCGGAGGGACGCCCTGGATGTGGGCGGTCAGGCCCTCCTGGTAGGAACCGCCGCTGACCGCGACCTTGAAGAGCGTGCCTGTGTTGCAGCCTAGCATGGATCCTCTCTCCCTGAATCGAGCGGGATGAACCCCTTCCGCGATGGAAGGAAGCTTAAGCCCCAGCGGCGCGATTTCAAGAGGCGAGGGCTTGACGGACGCCGCCTGCCGTGCAAAATGCAGCCGTTCGCCCGGGCAACGGGCTTCACAGCGTGCCGGACCAAAACCGAAGGAGAGCGGGACCATGGCCAAGATGAGCGTTAACGACCTCAAGGACCTCAAGGGGAAGCGCGTCTTCGTGCGCGTGGACTTCAACGTGCCCATAACCAAGGACGGCAAGGTCGACGACGACACCCGCATCACCGCGGCGCTGCCGACCATCAAGCTGCTGGCCGGCAAGGGCGCCCGCGTCATCCTGGCCAGCCACCTGGGCCGCCCCAAGAAGATGGAGCCGGAGTTCTCCATGGCGCCGGTGGCCGCGCACCTCGGCAAGCTCCTGGGCAAGCCGGTCAAGACCACCAAGGACTGCGTGGGCCCCGAGGCCGAGGCCGCCGCGAAGGGCCTGAAGGACGGCGAGGTCCTGCTCCTCGAGAACGTCCGCTACCACAAGGAGGAGGAGGCCAACGACCCGGCCTTCGCCCAGAAGCTCGCCGGGCTCGCCGAGGTCTACGTCAACGACGCCTTCGGCACCGCCCACCGCGCCCACGCCTCGACCGAGGGCGCCACCAAGTTCCTCAAGCCCTGCGCCGCAGGGCTGCTGCTGGAGAAGGAGATCAACTACTTCTCGAAGGCGCTCTCGAACCCCGACCGGCCCTTCGTGGCGGTCCTGGGCGGCGCCAAGGTCTCCGACAAGATCGCGGTCATCGAGAACCTGCTCGGCAAGGTCGACGCCCTCCTCGTGGGCGGGGCCATGGCCTACACCTTCCTGGCCGCCCAGAAGATCCCGGTGGGCGCCTCCAAGTGCGAGAACGACAAGCTGGACCTGGCCACCAAGCTGCTGGCCGCGGCCAAGGCCAGGAATGTGAAGCTCCTGCTGCCCGTCGACCACGTCGCCGCCGACAAGTTCGCCGAGGACGCCCAGACCAAGGTCGTCCCGGTCGACGGCATCCCCGCCGGCTGGATGGGCCTGGACATCGGCCCCAAGACCATCGAGCTCTACAAGAAGGAGATCGCCGGCGCCAAGACCGTGATCTGGAACGGCCCGATGGGCGTCTTCGAGATGCAGAAGTTCGCGGCCGGGACCATGGCGCTGGCCCAGGCGCTGGCCGCCAACACCGGCACGACCATCGTGGGCGGCGGCGACTCGGTGAGCGCCGTGGAGAAGAGCGGCGTGGCCGACAAGATCAAGCACATCTCCACCGGCGGCGGAGCCAGCTTGGAGTTGCTCGAGGGCAAGGTGCTCCCGGGCATCGCCGCGCTGACCGACAAGTAGCCGGCTCGCCACCGTCCGAGACACACCCGCTTCCCGGGCCTCGCGGCGTCAATCGCCGAGGGTCCCGGGAAGCGCTCTTTTCGGGGCGCGGCGGGACTCGGCGAAGGGCCTCCGGGCCCGTCCCGCCGGCGGCCTGCACCCGCCCGAGCCAGCCCGCCATCCGACGGTCCACCGCCCCCGGACGTCCATGGGCCTCAGCCTTGACAGCGCCTGTGCGCTCAGCTAACATCTGCACAACGACATCCGCGCGGGCGTAGCTCAATGGTAGAGCGCCAGCCTTCCAAGCTGGCAATGTGGGTTCGATTCCCATCGCCCGCTCCATTCCGCCTCAGAGCCACGACGACCACAGGGGAGGAGCATGCCGCCGAGCGTCAGTGAGCGCCTGCGCCGTCCGATGGACGAGTCCATGCTGCTGCGCCTGGTCATGGTCAGCGGCCTGGTCAGCGGTTCGGATCTGGCCAAGTTCTACAGCGCGGGCGGCGGCGGACTCGACGGCTCGCAGACCCTGGAGGAGTTCCTGGCCTCGCGCGGGGTCGACGCCCAGCACCTCAACGTGCTCAAGCGCGCCTACGTCGAGACCACCGACTTCGGTTCCACCCTGCTCGAGAGCATGTACCTGCGCCGCGCCGACGAGGCGCGCATCCGGGAGGTGCGCAAGGCCCTGAACGTCTGCGAGACCGAGCAGCTTCTGGCCATCAAGCGCGGCGAGCCACCCCTGCCCATCGGCGAGATGCTCGTGGAGCGCGGCATGCTCTCGCGCCAGGACCTCGACGGCATCATCCGCCAGCAGGGCATGATTTCGCGCATCGAGCACTACACCTCCGAGGTCCGACGGCGCCCGGACGCCATCGAGCGCCTGGGGCTCGGCGGGGTGCGCAGCCGGCTGCTGGGCAAGGGCACTGCCGTCGCCGCCGCCATCGGCCTGCTGCTGGTCCTGCTGGCCAACCTCTGGTGGGCCGGGGCCTTCCGCAGCCAGCCCGACCCCTTCGCCCTGGCCGGCGGCCCCGAGGAACACGCCCGCAACGTGCGCGCCGGCTACGGCAACATGTTCGCCGAGCTGCGACGCGGACAGACCGCCAATGCCGAGCACTATCGGGGCCAGCTCGACGGCTACATCGAGCGGCTTGACCAGGCCGGCGTGGTCCTGAATGACGCGGAGGTCGCGCGCATCCGCGGCGTGCTGCCCAAGCTCGACCTGACCAGAATCGGCGAAATCGCCCCCGGCGACCGGCTCCGGCTCAGTCAGCAGGAGCTCGAGAAACGGCTGGTGAGGAACCCATGAGCGGGCAGCTGCCGGCAGCCAGGCGCCGGGCGTCAGGAGGACTTCCGGGGAGACCCGCCCCGCGCCTCCGCGCCGGCTTCACCCTGATCGAGATCATGGTGGTCATATCCATCATCGGCATACTGCTCGGACTGCTCGTCCCTGCCATACAGCGCACCAAGGACGCCGTACGCAGCGCGGCCTGCAAGAACAACCTGCGGCAGATCGGCGTGGCGGTGCTCAGCTACGTCGAGGACAACGATGGCCGCTACCCCTACTATCCGGCGGAGGTCAGCAACAGTCTCGGCCTGATCTACCCCCAGTACATGCAGGGCGATCCTCGTCTCTTCCGCTGCCCGGGCGGCAACGCCCGCGTGCCCAACACCATCGACATGACCCTGACCGGCAACGACGTGCGCGGGACCAACGGCGTGCAGATGTCCTACGACAGCTCGCGGCTGGCCGAGAATCTCGTCCTGGAACCGGCGCCGGGACAGACGATCAAGAGCACCCTGCCCCTGGTCTGGGACTGGTACGGCGGGCTGGAGCCAGGCGAAGGCACGCCGGCCATGCAGGCCCTCAACAACCACAAGTTCCGTGGCGGCAACGTGCTCTACGTCGGCGGCCACGTCAAGTGGGTCAGCGCCAAGAACTGGTCGACGCTGGGGCTGGACGACATCCCCGACGAGGAGTAGCGCCGCGGAGGAGCCCCGGACGCCTCAGATCCCCGCGGCTATGAGATAGGCCCAGTTCGCGGCCGCCAGGAGCCCCATCCCGGCCCACAGCAGCCGGCGTTCGCGCGCCGAGCACTCCAGCCGCGGTCTGGGAAGCCTGAGGAACCTGGCCACCAGCCCCCAGACGGCCAGCGGGCCGGCCAGCGCCAGGCCCAGGGCCACCAGCGGGTTCGACGCGAAGGCCCTGCCGAGGTCCAGGCGCGAGATGGCGGTGGCCGCCCGCGTCCCGCCGCAGGTCAGGCACGGATGTCCGGTGACGGCGTGGAAGGTGCAGCGCGGCACGGGCAGGTACTGCCGCGGCACCAGGCGCACGACAGCCATCCCGGCGATGGCTGCCAGGGCCAGGCCCGCCAGCAGCAGTTCGAAGTCGAAGCTCCCCTTCTCGAGGCGGACGAACTGGATCCTCAACTCAGGTCCCTCAGTTCGCGGCCAGCAGTCCCCGCAGGTATTCGACGGTCCCGGCGATGTCCCGGCGCTGCTCTTCGCCGGAGATCTCCCGCTCGATGATGAACTCGCCCTTGAAACCGATCTCGCCCAGGCGCCGGACGAACTCCGGGAAGCGCACCCTGCCCTGCCCCACCCTCACTTCCGTGCCGAGCTTCATCGGGTCGGTGGGATACAGGCCGTCCTTGGCATGGACATTGCGCACGTAGGGGCCGAGCACGTCGAGCGCGTCGACCGGGCTGCCCTTGCCGTAGAGGATCAGGTTGGCCGGATCGAGGTTCACGCCTAGGTTGCCGGTTCCGACCTGGCTGATCAGCCGCAGCATGGTCACTGGCGTCTCCTGGCCGGTCTCGAACCAGAACTCGACCCCCAGGGACTCGAGGTGCTCGGCCACGCCGCGCACGGTCTCGACCACCTCGCCGAAGAGCGAGCCCACCGGGCTCTCCGGGATGAAGCCCAGGTGGGTGATCACCGCCGGGACGCCGAGCGCCCTGGCGAACCCGCCGGCGGCCACGAGGGCCTCGACCCGCTCCTGGCGGTAGTCCCAGGGCACCAGGCCGAGCGTCGCCGGCCCCTCCACCAGGTCCCATCTGGCCGGCCCCGGCCAGCCCGCCCAGAAGGCGGTCATGCGCACGCCGGTCGCCCGCGACTCCTCGACGAGCCGCCTGGCGGCATCGGCGGTCCAGAGCTTCGGCTTCCAGCTGACCAGCTGGCAGCACTTCAGGCCGAAGTCGGCAACCGCCTTGAGGCTCGGGCCTTCGGCCTGCAGCGGGGCCATCACGCCGATGTCGTTGTTCACCGCTCTCTCTCCAGTTCCAGCGAGATATCCATCGCCGGCGCCGAGTGGGTCAGCGCCCCGACGCTGATCCGGTCCGGGTTGGCCCGGGCGAAGGCCCGGACCGTGCCGAGGCTGACACCGCCGGAGATCTCCACCTCCACCGGCCGGCCCCGCTTCTCGGCCAGCTCCCGGGCCATCTTGACGGCTATGACCGCGTGGGTCGGCATGAAGTTGTCGAGCATGACGATGTCCACGCCGGCGCCCACCGCCTCGCGCAGCCCGGCCAGGTCGGTGACCTCGACCTCGACCAGGCTGCGGCGGCCGGGCAGCGACCGCACCCGCGCCTTGGCCCGATGCACCGCCTCGGCTATCGAGGTGCCGGTCAGGGCCAGGTGGTTGTCCTTGATGAGCACCCCGTCCCACAGGCCCATGCGGTGGTTCATGCCGCCGCCCACCGACACCGCCCACTTCTCGAGGAGGCGCAGGCCCGGGGTGATCTTGCGCGTGTCGTAGATCTTCGCCCGCGTGCCGGCCACCCTGGCGACGTACTCGGCGGTGAGCGAGGCCACGCCGGAGAGATGGCAGAGCAGGTTGAGGCTGGTGCGCTCGGCAGCCAGGATCAGGCGGGCCGGCCCGCGGATCTCGGCGATCTTGACGCCGGCACCGACGCGCTGGCCGTCGGTGACCAGCGGCCGGAACTCCACCCGCTGCCGGCCGCCGGAAAAGACCCCGAACACCTCGGGCAGCATGGTCAGACCGGCCACCACCCCGGGCGCCTTGGCCAGGTAGAACCCGCGTACCCGAAGGCTGCGAGGGATCACCGCGTCGGAAGTCAGGTCCGCCGAGCCCAGCAGGTCCTCTTCCCTGGCGGCGGACATCAGCCTGCCAACCAGCAGATTCAGGTGGCCGGCGATCTCCTCGTCGCTCAAGTGGCGGAGTTTCTTTACGCGCTTTCCCGACGATTTCGACACGATTTCCTCCGCGCCTCTACCGGCCGTCAGGCCCAGGCGGCATTTTCCACTGGTTTTCCACAGGCAACACACCGTTCCGGAGTGAAGATCCGGAAAGCCGGGTCCGCAGCCCGCTTTTCAACAGCCAATCCACGGAGTCTGCACCTGCGAACGCATCCCTCATGTTTCTAAACCCTTACCTCAGCCCGGCGGACCTGGAAACGGCGCAGGCGTCTGATGGCGGGGGTGGCCATGTCCCGCAGGAACTCGTCCACCTGCTCGGCGGAACGTCCGATAAACTTCTCCGGCTTCAGGGAGCCGGCCAGCGTGGACCGGACGTGGGCGAAGGCCGGGTCAGCCGCCAGTCGGGCCATCAGGTCGTTGTCCAGCCCCTCGGCCTTGACCCGGCGGGCTGCCTCCTGGGAGTGCCGGCGGATGACCTCGTGCAGCTCCTGCCGATCGCCGCCGGCCTTGACCGCGGCCATGAGGATCTCCTCGGTGGCCATGAAGGGCAGCTCCTGCTCCACACTCCGACGGATGACCTTCGGGTACACGACCAGCCCGCCGGCCACGTTGGCCCAGAGGATGAGCAGGGCGTCGGCGGCCAGGAAACACTCCGGAATGTACATCCGCCGCGGCGCGGAGTCGTCGAGCGTACGCTCCATCCACTGGGTCGCCGAGGTCTGCGGTGCGGCGGCGGCGGCGGCCAGCAGCCAGCGCGCGAGGCCCACCATGCGCTCCGAGCGCATCGGGTTGCGCTTGTAGGCCATGGCCGACGATCCGATCTGCTTGGACTCGAAGGGCTCCTCGATCTCCTTGCGCGAGGCCAGGACCCGGAGGTCGTTGCCGAACTTGGCGGCGCTCTCGGCCAGGCCCATCAGCGCGTAGAGCACCTGGCTGTCGAGCTTCCGCGAGTAGGTCTGGCCGCTGACCGGCACCACCCGCTCGAAGCCCATCTTCCGGGCAACGAGCGCCTCCAGGCGTCGGACCTTGCGGTCGTCGCCGCCGAAGAGGTGCTGGAAGGACACCTGGGTGCCGGTGGCGCCCTTCACCCCGTGGAAGGGCACGAGTTCCAGGCGCCGCTCGAGTTCGGCGGCGTCGAGCAGCAGCTCCTGCAGCCAGAGCGATGCCCGCTTGCCCACGGTGACGAGCTGGGCGGGCTGGAGGTGGGTGAGCCCCAGCGTCGGAAGCCTGCGCCAGCGCCGGCAGAAGTCCGCGAGCGCCTCGGCGGCCAGGCGGACGCGGGCCAGGACGAGCTTGAGCGCCTCGCGCAGGATGATCAGGTCGGCGTTGTCGGTGACGTAGCAGCTGGTCGCGCCCAGGTGGATGATGGCCGCGGCCTTCGGACACTGCAGTCCATAGGCCTTGACGTGGCTCATCACGTCGTGGCGCAGCTCGCGCTCCAGCCGCTCAGCGGCGGCGAAGTTGACCCGGTCGGCGAAGCGCCGCAGCTCGGCGATCTGGGTGGAGCTGATCGGCAGGCCCAGCTCCCGCTCGGCCTCGGCCAGGGCGATCCACAGCCTTCGCCAGGTGCGGAACTTGAACTCCGGGGAGAACAGTGCGACCATCTCCCGCGAGGCGTAGCGGGCGACCAGGGGGCTCTCGTAGCTGTCGCGTTTCTCGGGCAAGGGGAAGGCTCCTTTCGGATCGGACCGACGGCCGGATTATCGCGCCACGGCAAACCGCGGTCAAGGACGACCGCGGGCCTTCATCGTGGCGTCAGTACCGGTCCATCCGCCAGTAGAGGACCGCGCCGGCCGCCAGGAACAGGAGCATGGGCGCGGCCATGGCCAGGTCCACGGCCATCCGCGACGCGCCCCCGGCCGCGACCAGCCACCTGGCTCCCTCGTGGCGGGCCAGCAGGTCGAAGAGCGCCGAACTGCGGGCCACCTCCGCCCCCAACTCCAGGGAGAGCACATAGACCGCGCCCAGGATCAGGGCCATGCCCAGGGGCAGAAGCTTGCCGCCGCGCGCCCCGCCGGCCACGGCCAGCGGCAGCCCCAATAGCAGCAGCGTGAGGTTGATAAGCGGAAGGCCCCAGCGCCGCCAGAGCTCGACGCGCACGTCCGGGTCGTCGCGGAGCTCGTACAGGTCCCGGGTGGCCATGCCCTTGAGCCCCCGGCTGCCGGCATCGATCTCCGTCGGCGAGATGCCCAGCCGGAAGCGGGTGCAGTTCGGCCGCCAGCCCTGGTCGCCGCGGAGGATGTTGAAGCGACCGCCCTCCATCTTCCAGAAGCGGTCCTCCCACCGGGCCGTCTTGGCGGTCAGCGAGTAGTTGTGCTCCGGGCGCCCGGCCTCCCAGACCGCCAGGCTCAGCTCGCGGACGGTGCGTCCCCGGTCCTCGACCAGGCGGGCGTTCAGGGTCACCCGGCTGCGGCAACTCCAGATCTGCTCCTCGCGGCCGCGCTCGTCCAGGGCCCAGATGGTCAGGTGGGTGCGCTTCTCCTCGATGCGCACGTCCCGCATCACCACGCGGCCGTGGATGGCGTTCTCGGCCTCGGCGGCCGGCCTGGACAGCGAGGAGACCGCCGACTCGACCAGCCACAATTGGGCCGCTCCGGAGAGCGCCCCGAAGAGCAGCAGGGGCAGCAGGATGCGCCGCAGGCTGATTCCCCCGGCGCGCATGGCCACCAGCTCGTAGTTGCGGGACAGGGCGGCCACGGTCAGGGCCGCGGCAGCCAGGGCGGAGAGCCCGCCGTAGGAGGCCGCGAAGGACAGGATCTGCTCCAGGTAGAAGACGCCCACCGTCCCGAGGGCGCTGACCAGCCCCTCCGGGCGCTGGCCGACGTACTGCATGCAGTTGTCCAGGCGCTCGAACAGGTCGAAGAAGACCATGAGCATGCCCAGCCCGGCCAGGCAGGCCAGGTAGGGGGGCAGGAAACTGCCCAGCAGGTGGCGGTCGAGTCGGCGGCCGAGCACGGCGGCGCTAGCTCCTGTTCTGCCGGTAGACGACCAGCCAGGCCGCGGCCAGGCCCAGGACGTTGGGCAACCAGGCGGCCAGCTCGGGCGAGGCCAGCCCGAAGTCGGCGCAGGCCCTCCCTCCCACCCACACCCCGTAGTAGGCGGCCGCGGCGACCACGCCCAGCGACAGGCTGACCAGCTTGCTGGCCTTGCGCGCGGCCGCGCCCATGCCCACACCCAGGAGCGCGAAGATCAGCGGCGAGAAGCTGAAGGCCAGCTTGCGCGCGGCCTCGGCCCGCGCGTCGCGGATGTCTTCGATCAGTCCGCTCGTCCCGCGCACCAGTCCGTCGCGCTCGCGAAGCGCGGCCAGGGCCGCATCGACGCCCCCGGAACCGGCCGCGGCGGCCAGCAGCCTGGAGCGCACCTCCTCCTCCGAAAGGGCCATGGCCGCATAGCGCCTCTCCAGCTCCCGGGACATGGCCCGGACCTGGGCCAGGTTCTCGCCGAGGCTCACGCGCATGTTGCTGCCGCCCACCAGCCCCCGGGACATGCCGGCGGGCAGCTCGATCTCCGGGAGGCGGTACTCGGCGAATTCCTCCTTGTCGCGCGGGTTGAACGGGTCGGTGACCACGTGGACGCTGCGCAGCGTGAAGGTCACGAACCGCCGGCGCCGGCCCTGGCCCAGCTCCTCGGTGCGGACGAGCGGGTCGTCGAACTCCCGGGCCATGAGCTGGAACCCACGGGCGTTCCGCCCCGAGGACATCACCGTTACCGGGCGCCTGGCGCCGTCGCCGGGCTGGCCGAAGGTGAAGGCCAGGCGGCTTTCGCCCGAGTCGAGCTGCAGCGAGGCCCCGGGCCGGCACAGCTGGTTGACGTCCAGCTCGGAGCTCCTCTCCCGGGCGGTCAGCCAGTCGGCGGCGTAGCGGAACCCCTCCAGGTTGAGCCACACCATGGACAGCGAGGCCACCAGCCCCAGGATCAGCGGGGCGACCGAAGCCGAGCGCCAGGAGATGCCCGCGGCGCGCATGGCCACCAGCTCGTTCTCGGCGGACAGCCTCCCGTAGACGCTGCACGAGGCGGCCAGGACCGCCGGGGGCAGGACCATGCTGAAGATGTAGGGCAGGAGCAGGGGCAGCATGCCCAGGCATGCGCCCATGCCCAGCAGCTGGCCGGCGCTGGTGAAGCGCGCCCGGACCAGCACGCCGAGCACGCCGATCATCATCAGCCAGGCCAGCGCCACCAGCAGGGTCCTGAGCATCTCGCCCAGGACGTAGCGGAAGAGGGTCCGGCCGATCACGCCAGTCCCCGGTTGCGGGTCGCGGGCTGCGGGTTGCCGGAGTCCAGCACCCGGCGCGCGGCCGCCAACACCCCCTCGGGGCGGATGGCGCTCATGCACACCACTCCGCGGCGGCAGGCCTTGCGCCGCCAGCACGGCGCGCAGTCCACTCCGCCTGCGGTCAGCACCTCGACGCGTGGTCCGAGCGGCCGGTTGCGGACCGAGTCGGCCGGCCCGAAGAGCGCGACCGTCGGGGTCCCCACCGCGGCGGCGATGTGGGTCGGGCCGGTGTCCGAGCCGACGAAGAGGGCCGCGCGCCGCAGCAGCTCGGCCAGCTCCGGCAGATCGGTGGCGGCGGCCGGCCGGGCCCCGCCGCCGGCGCAGATCCGGTCGGCCATCTCGCGCTCGCGCTGGCCAAACCAGCTTACCAGCACCTCCAGACCGGCCTCCGAGCGCAGTCTGCCGGCCAGCTCGGCGAAATGCCCGAGCGGCCAGAGCTTGGTCTCCCAGCCGGCCCCCGGGTTGATCACGGCGAAGCGGCGGCCGGAGGTGACCAGCCCGGCCAGCGCGGCCTCCACCCGGGCCGCGGCCTCCGGCCTGACCGGCAGGTGGGGGTCAGCCAACGCCGTTCCGGCCGGAACGCCCAGGGGGACCATCAGGGCCATGCTCCGCTCGCCCACGTGGCGCGCGGAGACCGGCACCGGCGGGCGGCAGTTGTAGGTGGCCCAGGAAAGCTCCTTGGCCCCGGCGGCGGAGGAGAGCCCGATCCGCAGCGGCGCCCCGCTGGCCAGCGCCACCAGGGCGCTCTTGGCCAGCCCCTGCAGGTCGACGGCCGCCTCGAAGCCGCAGGCGCGCAGCTGCTGGCCCAGGTCGCGCAGGGACGCGCCGCGCGCCAGCCAGCTCTTGCCGGCCGGGCCCCGGCGGGGCAGGACGTGAAGCTCGTCGACCGCGGGGTGTCCCTGGAAGAGCGGGGAGAAGCGATCGTCGACGACCCAGCCGATGCGCAGGTCCGGCCGGGCCGCGCGCAGGGCCTGGATGGCCGGCAGGGCGTGGATGCAGTCGCCCAGGGCGCTCAGGCGGACGATGAGGGCGGAGCGCACGGAACTCACAGCAGCCCCTTGGCGGCCAGCACCTGGCCGTAGACCATCACGGTCCGTTCGACCATCCGCTCGCACCCGAACTCGGCCAGGGCCTTCTCGCGCCCGGCCCGGCCCATCCGCGCGCGGCCGGCGGAGTCGTCCAGCATCGCAACGATGGCCGCCCCCAGCGCCGCGGAGTCGCGGGCGCCCACCAGCAACCCGGTGCGGCCGGGGTCGACCACCTCGGGGATGCCTCCCGCCTCGGTGGCCACCACCGGGAGCTGCGCGGCCATGGCGTCCATCAGCGAGGTGCACAGCCCCTCGAGGTGGCTGGAGAGCACGAAGAGGTCCAGCGCGGCGAGCATCCCGGGGATGTCGCCGCAGAAGCCCATGAAGCGGACCGTCTCGGCGATGCCCAGCTGCGCCGCCTGGGCCCGGAGCTCGCCCTCGAGCTCGCCGCGCCCGGCCAGCAGCAGCCTGGCCCGGGGGTGGCGCGCGAGCACCGCGGGCCAGCCCTCGAGCAGGTACCTGTGCCCCTTGTGGTCGGTGAGCGCCGCGACCATGCCCACCGCCAGTTCGTCGTCGGCCACGCCCAGCCCCCTGCGGGCCTCGGCCCGGTCGGGCAGGGACTCGAAGCGCGACAGGTCCACGCCGCTCGGGACCACGGCGATGCGCGCCGGGTCCAGGCCGCACTCCACCAGCACGGAGCGCACCGCGGCGCTGATGGCCAGCACCCGGTCGATGCCCCAGGTGTACTTCCAGCGGCTGTGGATGCGGAAGTCCACCCGCCGGCTGGCCACCACGGCCGGGGAGCGCGAGAGCTTGGCGGCCAGCGACCCGACCAGCACGGCGTGGGCGTCGTGCAGGTGCACCATGTCCGGCCGGAACTCGCGCAGGGCAGCGGCGCTCTCGCGCACGGCCCGGATGCCGACCTCCCCGCGGATGGGCACGCCCACGGCGCTGAGGCCCATGCCCGGGGCGCGCTTGAGCATCTCGCCGTCCCGGTGGCAGACGACCAGGCAGGAGTGCCCCGCCGCCTGGAGCCCGCGGGCCAGCCAGGCGAGCTGCTGCTCGCCGCCGCGCCAGCCGGTCTGGGTCGAGAAGTGGGCGACGCGCAGGGGCCTCACGGGCGGACCTCCCGGTCGATGGCGGGATCGGGCGTCCGGGCAGGGGCCGCGGACTCCCTCTTCCCGCTCCCTGCGCCCCGCTCTCCGCCGCCCATCAGTCCGTCCAACGCGGCCAGCACCGCCTCCGGCTGCGGGTCCTGCCCCGGCCCGCCGACCACCGCGATGCGCGGCCCCAGCGGGCGGTAGAGCGCCGGATCGGTGCCCACGAAGACGCCCACGGCGGCCAGGCCCAGGGCTCCGGCCAGGTGCATCGGTCCGGAGTCGTTGCCGGCAAAGCCATCCGCGGTCTCGAAGAGCGCGGCCATCTGGGCCACGCTGTTGCGGCCGGCCAGGTCGATGACCTCCCCTCCGGCGGCGCGGGCCGCGGCGGCGACCGCCGCGGTCTTGGCGCGCTCGGCCGGGGAGCCGACCAGGGCCACCTCGCGGCCGCTCTGCCAGAGCCGCCCGGCCAGCCGCCCGAAGCGCTCCGGAGCCCACTCCTTGCCGGCCCCGATCGCGCAGGGGGCCAGGACGACGAGCGGCGCTCCAGGGCGCCTGCGCTCGGCGGCCAGCACCTCGGCGACCTGCTTCCGGGCGGCCTCGGGCGCGTCCAGCCGGACCGGCCGGGAGCGGTCGAAGCCGCCGGCGTCCGCCCCCAGGGCCTCGACCAGCTGAAGGTAGTACTCGACCTGGTGCAGCGCCCGGCGGCGCGCGTCGCAGGGCACCCGCTCGCCGAGCATCCAGCTCCGGCCGTCACGGGCGTAGCCGGCGCACCGCGGCACCCTGGCCAGCCACGAGGCCAACGCCGAGCCGAAGGAGTTGGGCAGGAGCAGGGCCGAGTCGAAGGCTCCGCGGCGGTAGTCGGCGGCCAGGGTCAGCATCGCCCCCAACCCGCCGGCGCCCCGCCGCACGGGCAGGACGGCGTCGACGTCCCGGGCGGCCGAGAAGAGCTCGGCGAGGTGCGCGGGCAGCGCCAGGGTCAGGTGCATCCCCGGCGCGGCCCGCCGAGCGGCGGCCAGCGCCGGCAGGCACATAACCACGTCGCCCAACCAGTTGGGCGCGCGCACCAGGAGCTTCCGGCAGCCTTCGAACCAGTTGGGCATCGTGGGCAATTCTAGCCCCGCAGAAGGCATAATCAAGGCGGGCGACCACGACGAGAAAGGGTCTGGCTTTGGGCTTTGGGCTTTGGGCTTTGGGCTTTTGGAACGGCCTGCCCGGAGTGGCGACATCGGGTCTCCGCCGTTGTTGTGCCCAAAGCCCAAAGCCCAAGACCCAAGGCCCAAGACCCAAGGCCCGCCCAGTTCTTTCGCCTCAAAAGAGTTGACTACCGCCCGGCGGTGGCTAGAATCCCGGGCGTCGATGGGGTGCCCCGATAGCTCAATTGGATAGAGCACCAGTTTCCGGAACTGGGGGTTGCAGGTTCGAGTCCTGCTCGGGGTACCACCCTCCGCGCGACCGCAGGGAAAGCGAACGGCACCCTGCGAAGCTCAAGGCGCGAAGGGGGGCGTCCTCTCTACCAAGCTTCGGGTGAGGTCGAACACGGGTGGCAGGCCATCCGAAGTCGAATGCGCGGCCGTAGCGGATCGATGCTCGCGCGAAACCGCGGAGTCGCGAAGAGGCCAGCCGGCGCCCAGCATCGGCACGCGGTGAATTCAGTCTCCCAGCCAGAAGTCGATTTCTGTCGATTTCCATCTCGCGGCCTCTTGCCCGGCGCCTCCTTTGGAGGGCTGGAGCCAGACGTTGCAGATGCCAGCCAGGCGGTCATGCAGTTCCACCAGAGCCATGGTGCCGTCACGCTTGAGGCTTGCGCGCACGAACGTGGCTTGATGAGTTCCAAGCAGTCCCAGTTGGCGGGAAGGCACTATGCGCATGACCATCCCGGGGACCGCGAAGACTCCGCCAGCGCCTTCCTCCGTGAGCGTCACAATTCTCGGATCAGGGCCGAGCCAAGGTTCTCGGAGGCGGGGTTCCCGTTCGGCCAGAGCTTCCAGTGCGGCGGCCACGAGCTTCCGTCTGATTTCGCCCTCGGCCGGCATCAGGCGCGTATGACGAAGTAACTGCGCGTCGGTCAGCTTGCTGTTGGTCTGGCCCATCCACTTCTCCAGGTCGGCGGCATCGAACACCCCAGACACATCCTGGCGCCAACTCACTTCGCACAGCGCTTGGCGGACGTAGACGGTCCCCACTGACTCGGCAAGCGCGATCAGTCGGTCGAAGCCGCGCCTGTCGCCCGCGTTGGCGACAACCCGGGCCGCCGCGAACTCCAGATGGCTATTCCGGTAGCGGCCGAACTTGGCGACCAACTGCTCGACGGTCTGAGGCGACACGTCGTGCTCCCAGATGCCCATCGGGAGAATGCCCTGCTCCCACAGGCCGCGGGGCTGACTCGGAAATCCCTTGGGAGGGTCAGGAGCCAGCAGCGCCACACGGACCAGCCGGTCGGCCGCTCGCTCCTCTCCGGCCCCCATCGCCCAGAGCGCCATCAGGTACTCGCCCTCGGGGGTGGCTGCAGACCCAAAGGCCTCAGCCAGCTTCCGGCCAAACTCCCGGTGCCGCCTATCGAAGCCAAGCATGTTGCGGCACTTCTCGCCGTCTGGGCCTCGCAGCAGGTTCAGCAGGTAGCGCTCACCTTCCTCGTCGCCGACCTCCGCCAGCCGTATGGCCGCGGAGACTTGTACTCCGAGGATACCGCACTTCAGGAGCGGCCGCACCTTGTCGGCGTGCCGGGCGACTTCGTCGGGGTGCAGCGCCGTGATGGCCGCCAGGACCCGCGGCTCCCTGTCCGGGTCGAGTTCGAGGAAGTGCAGGATATGCCTGGCGGTGCCGTTGACGTGCAGCTGACCGATAAGGCACAGCACACTGACCTGGAGGTTCCTGTCGATCCGGGGATCAGCGATTAGCACCCGGAGGGCTTCGGCCGCCCTCTCGGGCGCCACCCCGCCGAGCCGGGAGAGAGTCCCGGGCAGACCGTCGAGGATCTCCTTCTCGGCCGCCGCGATCCGGCGCTGCTCGCTGGGGCTGAAGCCTAAGGTCCTGCCGTCCCCGGCGGGGGACGTGCACAGAAGGGCGGGCTCGTCTTGTCCGGGGATCGATGCCTGACGTGCTTCCGCGCCGGGCTCCGGGGCCATGTGTGCCTTGTCGCCTGGCGCAGTCGGGGGCTCGCCTGAACCGCAGCCCACAAGCAGCGCCATGGCGCCCAAAGACGCAACCCGCGCCAAAGTCCGGCGCTCAAACACTGGCTGCCTCCGGCCAGTCGCACTGCCTTTCCCTGCGCATGCCTGTTCGAACGGATCCATGGGAGGGAAGTTTGCGCGAATCCGGATCTTCGGATATGGCAATCGGCCGCCGGCCTCGAGTCGTAGTCGAAGATTCAGCGCCCACCGGTCCGCTCCTGCTCACGTGCCTCCCGGGACTTGATGTCGCACAGCGCGATGAGCACGTAGTAGCTGCAGCCCCGGGGATTCGCCTTGGCGGCCATCAGGGCGGCCTTGGCCTTGGCGCCGCCGAGCCGGCCGAGGCAGATGGCCGACGCATCTCTGGCTTCAGGGCAGGAAGCTGCCAGCCCGGTGATGAAAGCGTCGGCGGCAGAAGGTCCGATATGCATCAATGCTGCGGCCGTGCACTGACGGATGTCCGGATCCCGGCTCTCGCAGAGGACGGCACCAAGGGTGTCTACGGCCCGTTCCCTGCCCACCCGGCCCAACGCACGGATGGCAGCCAGCCGGACCCCCCTATCGTCGTCGTCGAGCATGCCGGCAAGCTCGGGCAGCTGCTCTTGGCTGCCGCTCCGGCCAAGGGCCGCCACCGCGGCGTACCGCACTCCGGGGGCGGGATCGCGGAGCGCCTTGACGAGCGGCTCCGCCACTTCCGGCCCCCCTGTGTCTCCCAGGCTCGTGGCCGCCGCCTGGCGGATGGACGGGTCTCGCCAGTCCATGAGGCCGGCCAGGGCCGGGACCCCGTCGCGGCGGCATAGAACGATCAGTTCCAGTGCCGCCCAGCGGCCTGGCTCCGAGGCCACCGGGGAGCGCAGGTAGAGCGCCAGCTTCCTGACGGCCGACCTGGGTCCGCCCAGCGACTCCAGCATGCGCTCCCCGCCGGGCGGGGGATCGCGCCTCATGTCGATGGAATCGTAGCAGTTCCGTTGTCTGCCGCTTGGCTGCAGTATCACGTCCAGAGGATTGTCCGACGAAGACGAGGCCACGCGAGCCTCATAGAGGGCGCGCTCGGCGAGCACCTCGTCGACCACGGAGCGCGCCTGCCAGACGGGCAAGGCCACCGCCGCTGCGAACCAGCTGAGGCCGAGCGCCAGCAGGATCCCGGCGCTCCTGAGGGCCATCGGCGCCCAGGTGCGGCAACGACGCGGGTCGGCAGTCTCAGGACTCATGCCCGGGATAACGCATCAGGCGGGGATATGGTTCACGCCCTTGCAGCATCACCCGTGGTGGTACTTCTCTCCTCTCAGAATAGTCCAGGCCCGGTAGAGCTGCTCGAGGAGGACGACCCGGGCCAGCTCGTGCGGCAGGGTCATCCTGGAGAGCGAGAGCACCTGGTTGGCCCGCCGGCGGACCGACTCGTCCACGCCGAAGGGCCCACCGACCGCGAAGACCAGCCGGCCGGCGCCGCCGGCCCGGGAGCGCTCGGCGATGAGCGCGGCCAGCTCCGGCGAGGAGAGCTGCTTCCCGCGCTCGTCGAGCAGAACCAGGTGGTCGCCCGGGCGCAGGGCTGCCTCCAGCCTTTCGGCCTCCTTGCGGCGCGAGGCCGGGTCCTCGCCGCGCTCGTCGCGAAGCTCGAGGGCCTCGGCCGGCCCGTAGCGTCCGAGGCGTTTGAGGTAGTCCCCGGCGATGGCGGCCAGCTCGCGCGAGCGGAGCCGGCCGAAGGCGGCGACGACCAGCTTCACGACGGCACCGCCAGCCCCAGCCGTCCGGCCAGGCCGGCCATGTCCGCCGGCAGCGGGGCGGTGATCTCCATCGGCTCCCGGCTCACCGGGTGCTCGAAGGCAAGCCGCCAGGCGTGCAGCGCCTGCCGGTCAATGATCGGTTCGCCTGAGTCGGTCTGGCGCTTCCCTCCATAGAGCAGGTCGCCGGCTATGGGATGGCCCAGGGCCGCCAGGTGCACGCGGATCTGGTGGCAGCGCCCGGTGAGCAGATCGCACTCCACGAGCGAGAAACCGCCGGCGGCGGCCAGCCGAAGCAGGCCCGTCCGGGCCGGCCGGGCGTCCTGGCCGTCGACAGCCACGCGCTGGTTGCCGGCCTCATCGGCCCCCAGCGCGCCGTCGACCACCGTCCGCTCGAAATCGAGCTCGCCGTGCACCAGCGCCAGGTAGCGCTTCTTGACGTTGCGCTTCTCCAGGGCCATGGCCAGTCGCTGCTGGGTCTTCTCGTCCTTGGCGTAGACCAGAAGCCCGCTTGTGTCCTGATCCAGGCGGTGGACCGGCCCGATCCGGAAGTCCGGGTTCGCGGCCTTCTGCTCGCGGAAGCGCCAGAGCAGCCCGTGGTAGAGCGTGCCGGACAGGTGACCGCGGGCCGGGTGGACCACGATGCCGGGCGGCTTGTTGACCACGAAGATGTGCTCGTCCTCGAAGACGAAGGGGATTTCCATCTCCTCGGGGACGGAGGCCTTGGCCTCGGGCAGCATCACGGTGATCTCGTCGTCGGCCAGGAGCCGCCGGCCGGGCTTGGCCGCGGCGCCGCCCACCAGCACCCGCCCCTCGCGGATCATCTCGGAGAGGAACGTCCGCGAATACCCGGTGAAGCGGGTGACCAGATACTGGTCGAGGCGCATGCCCTCGCTCTTGCAGCGGAAGACGTGCGTCTCGGCGCCGGGCCGGGCCCGGGGGAAGTCGTAGGGGCGCTTGCGGGAGCCGCTCACTGGTAGCGGTAGTAGACTTCCAGGCTCATGGTGGCCAGGGCCGTGGAGTAGATCCGGCCGCCCTGCTTGTACCACTTGTCCATGCCCCAGCTGCCGTTGGACTCCTGGGCGGCCCGGAGGGCCTTGACCATCGCCTTGTTCCAGGTCTCCCAGTCCTTGCCGCCGAGGCGGTGGAAGGCCAGGGCGGCGTGGTAGGTGGTGTAGTAGTCGACCTTCTGCTCCTTCTGCTCGGGCGACCATTTCTGGTCATACTCCGGCAGGTTCTCGACCAGCAGCAGCCGGCTCTGGCGGCGGACGGCCACCGAAGACTGGCTCCGGCCCAGGTAGAGCTGGAGCATCAACGCGATGGCCGTGCTGCCGTTGCCCACCCCGCGCTCGGAGGAGGTCCAGAGCTTGTCGTAGCCCACCCGGAAGGTCTCGGCGTCGGTCATGGAGTCCACGAAGCCCAGGCTCTTCTCGAAGGCCGCGGCGGGCACGTTGAGCCCGGCCTGGCGGGCGGAGTACAGGGCCATCACCTGCCAGACGGTCACCGAGGTGTCCGAGCGGCTGGCCGGCAGCTCGTAGTAGTCCCAGCCGCCGGAACGCTGCTGGGCGGTGAGGATGTAGTTGACCCCCTTCTGGGCCGCGACCCGCAGCCGCGGATCCCCGGTCATGGCGTAGGCCTCGGCCATGGCCGCGGTGGCCATGCCCTGGTTGTACATGTAATGGGGGATTACTCCGCCGGGCAGGGCCTTGGGCCCGAAGCGCCCGGACTCGTCCTGATTGGCGACCAGGAAATCGATGCCCTTGCGGACCACATTCGCGTAGGGGTCCTTGTCGTCCGCGCCCCAGGCGTGGCCGTCGCCCAGGAAGGCCAGGCAGGCCAGCGCAGTCACCCCGCAGCGTCCCCAGTCGTTGTTGGGCGAGCCGCTCTCCGACCCGGAGACCACCCAGCCACCGTCCTTGTCCTGCCGGCCGGCCAGGAACTTGAGCCCGGCGGCCACGCCGTTGGCCGCGTCGCGGCCCAGCTCGGCGCCGGCGGAGGTCTCGCGAAGCCGCTCGCGGAACGGGTCGCGGCGCCAGGACATGCCCCGGGGCTCCAGCCTGGGGATCTCGGGCACGGGCACGACCGGCGCGGAGAGGGACGGCTCCAGCCGGCTCTCGTCCTTCACGTCGGGCGGCGGAGCCGAGAAGCTGAACGAGCCGGACCGGTCGCCCGGGAACTTCTCAGGCTTGTAGAAGTCGTTCCACAGGTACAGGCCCACCCAGATGACCACCAGGGCGCCGACGACGTTGATCAGGATGCGCTCGATCAGGTGCAGGCGGCGGTCGGCGACGTCCGCGGCCACCGAGCTCTCGATGTCCTCCAGCCCCACCTCGACCTTCTTGCCGCAGATCAGACAGTACTGCTGGTTGAGGGGGATGTCCTGGTTGCAGTGCGGGCAGAGCATGGCGTCTCTCCGTTACCCTATTCCGTGACCACGAACGACCAGACCTTGGTGGTCTTGGCACCGCGCTGGTCGCCGACCGAGACGGTCACGTCGTAGTGGCCCAGGCCGATGTCGCGGGTGGTGGTGAAAACGAACTTCTCCTCGCCGGCCATGGCGTTCTTCTTCATGTCCATGGGCTCGTAGGTATACGTGTAGCGCCCGCCCCGGACCGGGAAGTCGGTCAGCAGGCTCTGGGCGCCGGCCTTGCCGGTGCGGATCTCGATCTCCACCGAGGTGGGATCGACGCCCGAGTACTTGTCCTTGCAGACCACCACCAGCCGCGGCCGCGGCCCCTTGGTCGAACCGCCCGAAGCCGGCTCGGTCGAGGCGATCTCCGGCGGGGAGGCGTCCACCAGGAAGCGGATCTCGCCCTTGGCCTTGTGGCCCATGGCGTCCTCGCCCTCGGCGGTCAGGACGTGCTCGCCGTCGGCCAGTTCGTTATCGGGCATGGAAAGGTACTCGGTGCCCCAGAACGTGCCGGGCTGGGGAGTCCCGTCCAGCAGCAGCCGGACCTTCTGGGGATCCAGCGGGATCGGCCCCGTATTGGTCCGGAAGAGCACGCCCAACAGCGGCTTGGGCGAGCTGGCCAGAATCGGACCGGCCTTGGCGCCGATCGACGCGGGGCGGAACCCGACGATCTCCAGCGGCTTGGCGAACTCGTCGGCGATGGCCCGCAGGTCCGGCTGGGCCCCGTTCCGGCCCAGGCTGCGGTTGAACTTCTCCAGGCCCTCCCGGACCCGGCCGGCGTTCAGGTCCCGGATGCCGGATAGCCTGATCAGGCGCGCGTCTTCCGGAAACTTGGCCAGGCCCTCGGCCAGCATCTTGTCGGCCTCGGCGAGGAGCTTGTCGGCCTTGGCCTTGTCCTTGTCCTTCTCGGAGGCGGCCAGGCGCAGGCGCATCTCGACGCAGTTCAGGATGACCTGCGCATGCATCTCCGGCGTCGGCGAGCCCTTGGCCAGGTAGTCCGGGGCCAGCTTGTCGAAAGCCGCCTCGGCGGCGGCCAGCTCGGAGCGGGCCTTGGAGACGGCCTTGACCTCGGCGCTCTCCGCCGACTGACCCACGGCCTTCTTCACGGCTTCGTCGAACGCCTCGCGGCACTTGGTCAGACTGGCACAGCGCACGGCCATCAGGTTGGTGAGGATGTCGATCCGGGAGGGATCGATCTTGACCGCCTCCTCCAGGCGCGCGGCCGCGGCGGCCAGCTCGCCCAGGTGGAAGTGGCCGCAACCCACGGGGTTGAGCAGCGGGAAACGCTGCGCCGGGGCCTTGACGGCCTTGAGGCGCTCCTCCAGGGCGGCCAGCAGCCGCTTGCGCACCGCCGGGTCCATCTTCTGGGCACCGGCCGTGCCCTCCTCGATGAGCCGGCTGTTGGCGGCCGGGACCTTCCAGTCGCTCCCGCTCTTGGTGATCTCGCCCAGGAACTTCCGGGACTGCTCGGCAGCCTCGAACTCCTTCCTGGCCTCGTTCAGGTTGCCGGCGGCGGCCAGGGCCAGCCCCAGACCGTTGTGCAGCTCGGGGGCCGTCTCCGCCCCCAGCTTGCGACCGGGCTTCAGGGCCTCGGCGAACTGCTTGGCGGCCTCCTCCGCGCGGCCCTCCCAGAGCGCGATGAGGCCCAGGCCGACGCAGGCGTCGCCGGACTGCGGGTCGAGGACCAGGGCCTCCTCGAAGCGCTTGCGGGCCACGCCCAGGCCGGCAGCGCGCATCTCCGGCTTGGCCTTGGCGTCGGTGGCCTCGGCGCCCTCGATCATGCCCAGGTGGATCAGCGCCACCGCGCGCAGCGCCTTGTCCGGATTCCGGTCGGAGGAGATCTTCGTGCACAGCGCCCGCGCCTTATCGAGCTGGCGCGTCTTGGGGCTCAGATACAGCCCGACCAGGGTGGCCTGGATGCCGTACTCGTCGGGGCGGAGCTCGACCAGCCGCTCGAGGGGCTCGATGGCGTTGTCGGGCATGGGCGCCTCCGCGCCGCCGAAGACCAGGTTCTTGTCCTTGCCGGCCAGCGCCGCCCGCGCCTGGCGGTGGGCGGCCCCGGTCTCACGCTGCTCCGCTCCGCCGAAGTAGGTGACCAGGCAGCAGACGACCAGCACCACGACCAGGGCGCCGGTGATGATCAGTTGCAGCGAAATCTTCATGGGCATTCCTCGCGGCGGGTTCGGGCTGCTAGAGCTTGGCCTTGCCGATCAGCCGGTACACCGGAACCAGGCCCGGGCCGGCCACCAGTCCGTTGGCCCGGTTGTCGGACAGCAGATACACGTAGCCGCGGGGCACCTGGAACCGGGGCACCGCCGGAATGCTGGTGCTGGTCCGGATCTCCGCGCCAGGGTAGTTCTCGACCAGATTCTGCTGATCGTTGACATCCTTGTAGCGGATGGCCATGCCGCCGTCGATCTTCATCCAGTCGCCCCCCACCGCCACCACGCGGAAGGGGAAGGCCCGGGCGTCGGAGCCGGCCTCGGCGTAGGCCAGGACGATGTCGCCCACGGCCACGTCCGACTCGCCCCATGCTTCGCGATCATAGCCCAGCCAGGTGCGCGTGCTGCCGATGGCCGGGCGCATCCCCGGGTCGTCGGAGGCCACGCTGTTCATGTCCCGGCAGAGGAACTTGAAGGCCGCGACTATGACCACCAGCAGAACCCCGTACTTGACAAGGGCGACCAGATTCTGCACCACGGCATGAAGCGAAAGTGCCAAGTCAAGACCCTCCCAGCAGCCCAGCGGTCAGACGACGCGGCCATCGGACGCGGCCGCCGAGTCATGGGCTGACGCGTTAAGTCTCAGAGCCAGCTCAGCGCCGCCGGGACCGGGCCGGCCGAGGCGTAGGTCGCCTGCCAGGCCACAACCGGGTCGGGCTCAAGTTCCGGCTCCAACGCCGCCCACTCGGCATCGGAGAGCGCGGCCGGCGACGCCACCCCGGCCTCCTCCGGCTTGAAGTCGATGGTCGGCACGGCGGGCATGACCGCGTGGGCGGCCTCCGCCGGAGCCGGCTCCAGTTCCCGGGCGGGAGCCGGCGATGCCGCGGGAGGCGCCTCCTTCGAAGCGCTGAAGGCCTCGACGTTGGAGGCCAGCTCCCTGGCCACCGGCAGGCTGGAGCCGGCCAGCAGATCCTCCTCGACCAGGCGCAGGGTGACGAGACCGTCGGCGGCGTCCGAAGACTCGGGCTCTTCCGCCGGCTCGGCCGCGCTGCCCTCGGGGCGGTAGTCTTCCAGCCCCGGGGCGACGAGGCGCCCGACCACTCCCTTGCCGGTGCCCATGAGCTTCTGGCGCTCGGTGCGGCGCCGGCGGATCTCGTCCAGGTGCTTGCTGGCCAGACCGCGCTCGGTCTCCTGCACGACCTCGGCCTCGGAGGAGTCCAGCGTATCGAGCCCCTCGATGCGGGCCCTGGCCGGCCCGACGAAGGGCGCGGGCTCGGCATCGGCCGGTTCCTGCGCCTTGGCAGGCGACGCCTTGGCGGGCTCCGGCGCCGGGGATGGAGCCGGCGCGGCCTCGACCGCGATGGGCGCCGGCGCCGACGGCTCGATGGACTGGGCGGCCGGCTCGGGGGCGGCCTCAGGCGCGCCCGCCGGTGCTTCGGCCGGTGCGGCAGCGGCCGCCGCCGGCGACTTGGCCAGCACGTCCAGGGCCTTGCGGATTTCGATCCAGGTGCTGTTGAAGGGCTTGACCTTGAGCTTGGTCAGCTCCTCCACCTCATTGATGGCCTTGCGGTTGAGGCAGTTGGCCATGGAGATGCAGAGCGTGTTGCCCAGCTTCTCGAACGGGACCAGCCGGTGCTCGCGGCACTTCTCCTGCGGCACCAGGGCGGCCACGACCGGGGGTATCTCGACGCGCTCCAGCTCCACCGTGGAGATGCGGAACTGCCGGTTGAGCCCGGCCAGGATGGCGGCCTGCTGGCAGGCGCCCATATTGACCATGATCTGCCCGACCAGGCCCTTGCCACCCTTGTCCTGGATCTTCAGGGCCCGGCTCAACTGCTCGGTGCTCACCGAACCGGCCTGGATGAGCAGTTCGCCGATCGGCTTCTGGCGGCTCTGCAGACGTGTGGGACGCTTGGCCAGGCCATCGCCCCCGGAAGCCGCAGCCGGAGCGGGGGCCGGAGCGGGAGCTGAAGCTGCCGGCTTGGGCGCCGGACGCGCCGGAGCGGCGGGGGCCTTGGCCGGGGCGGGATCCAGGTCGATGGCCGGCTTCTCGGCCGCCTTCGGCGCGGGCGCCGCGGCGGCAGCCGGGGCCGGCGGTGGGGCGGCACCGCGCTTGGAGCCGGGGGTCTGGGCCGGGGGCTGGGCCTGGCGAGACTTCTCCAGGTCGTCCAGGTTGATCTCCGGGAGTCCGGGCAGGGCCCCGGGCCCGGAGCCCTCGCCCGGGGTGCGGATGGACGGCGCCCGGCCGCGCTTGGAGCGGCCGGCCACGTTCTCGTCCTTCTCGCCGGGACCCTTGAAGAACTTGCCGAGCAGACCCATGGTCGGCGCCTACTCCGGCTTCGAAACCAGGGTGAACAGGTTGCCGCCCGCGGGGTTGAGCGCGTGCTCGACCTCCAGCACCTTGGCGGCCTCCCTGAAGCGGGCGTCGCTGGCGGGCCCTCCCGCCGCGAACTCAAGCGGAGTGCCGTAGTCGCTGATCTTGACGGTCAGCTGCTTGCCGTTGGGGATGATGATCACGTGGTAGACGGAGTTGGGGTCGTTGCTGCAGGCGTGCTCGGCGACCACCTGACAGGCGCTGGCGACCGCCACGGCCACCTCGCCGGCCAGATCCTCGGAAAGGCCCTTCTGACGGGCCACGCCCCCGACCAGGCCCTGCAGGCTTTCGGCCAGACCGGGGGTCGCCGGGAGGCTGAGCTCCACCGGCTTGTCCCGGCGCGAGGCGAAGAACTTGAGCTCGCCGCTCTCCTCGGCAACCGCAATCGAGGAACAGCGCGGGCACTTGTAGCGTCCCGGCGCTGCCAGCTTGAGCCCCAGCCGGCAGCGCGGGCAGGAGACGCTCAGCGGGAAGACGGCATGGGCCGGGGCGCGGGCCGCGGCCGGGGCGGGCGCCGCAACCGGGGCGGGCGCCGGAGCGGCCGCAGCGGGAGTCGGGGCCGGTGGCGGGGCGGACGTCTTCGGGGCCGGCGGCTGAACAACTTCCGCAGCCACCTGGACGCTGGCCGGCGGCACTTCCGCTCCGCTGAAACTCTTGAGCGCGATGGCCTCGTCGGAGACGATGTTGAAGAGGGCGTTGAAGCCCAGCATCTCCATCACCAGCATGACCTTCTGGGGCACGCGGGTGAAGACGATGCCGCCGCCGCGTTCGCTGTAGGCATCCACGTACTTCAGCAGGATGCCCAGGCCGGTGCTGTTGATGTACTTGATGCCCGCGCAGTCCAGGACCAGCCGCTTGACGTCCTTCTCAAGCAGCTTGTCCATCACCGAGGAGAAGCTCTCCACGGTGGTGGCGTCAATGGACCCGGTCATCTCGGCCAGGGTGGCCGTCACCCCGTCGGCCGACCGGATGTTCTTGAGGCGAAATTCTATCGCCGCCATGGTCCCCCCGGATTACTTCACGTACTTCGTCAACTTGACCTGGTTGCCGGCGTAGTTGTACTCAAGGTTGTCCAAACACTTGAGCATGAGCATGATGCCCAGCCCGCCGGTCCGCCCCGCCTCGTTGCGCTCGCGGGCCACGGCGACCGCGTTGCCGTGCACGCCGCGGCGCAGGTACATCTCGGTGTCGAAGCCGTCGCCCTCGTCCATGACCGTGATGGTCACCTTCTCCTTGTCGAGCAGGTAGACCACCTCGATCAACCGGCTCTCCTGCGACTTGTTGCCGTGCCGAGCGCCGTTGTCCAGGGCCTCGCGGAAAGCCACGGCCAGGGCCGCGCCGCGCTCCTCGGACATGCCGCTCTGCTCAACCACCGCCCCGATGGTGTCGTTGGCCTCCTCGATGGCGTCGTCGCGGGTCGGCAGCTGGAAGTGCACCTGATGCTGGAAGAAGGTGCGCTCCTCCTGGCTGCGCCGGATCTCGGACTCGGCCAGCTCCACGAGCTCGCTGAGCTCGAAGGGCTCGGTCACCGACTCGTCCTCGCAGATGCGCAGCCCCTCGGTGCGGGCCGCCTCGCTGCTCTCCGAGCGGATCAGGATGATGCCGACCGAGCTGGTCTCCTTGGAGCGCTTGACCGCCCTGACCAGATCCTTGGCGCCGGCCAGGGAGCCGTCGACCACCACCAGGTCCGGGCGGGCGCCGGAGAGGCTGCCCATGAAGGACTCGACGCCCTCGAAGACCTCGGCCTTGCTGCGCGGGCCGGTGAGCCGGCCGGCGACCAGCGAGGCGAAGAAGTCCTTCTTGGGCATGACCAGGGAGATCTTGTAGCCGTCGGGGCGGACTGGGGCGGCGCTGGCGGCCTTGACGCCGGGCGTCGGCGCGCGCCTGAGGACCAGCGGAGCCAGAGTCTTGTCCAGCTCGACGCGGTTGCCCTGCTCCAGTTCCTTGGAGGCCAGGTCCAGCAGGGAGGCCACCATCTTCTGCCCCATGTCCTCGGGCGTCTGAGTGGTGGCGGAGGCCCGCCGGATGAGTTCCTTGAGAGTGACTACGCGCATGCCGGATCTTCCTTCAGCCTTCGCGCCCAACGCGTTCCATGAGCTCTTCCAGGGTGATCACCTTCTTCTCCAGAAGCACGCCGGCCAGCGCACGGACCAGCTTGTCCGTGCTGATGTCGATGGGCTTCTCCTCCAGGGGTCCGGTGGAGGGCTTGGAAGGCAGGAAAGCGGCCGCGGGCGCCGACGGCGCATGCCCGGGGCCGGCTCCGCCGGCGCGGCCGCGCTTCTGCGCCGATGCCGGCCCGACCGCGGGAGTGGGCACGGCAGCGTCCTCCGCCCCGGGGACCGGGGCGGCCTTGGGCCGCTCGGCCGCCGGTCCGTGGTAGAAGGCGTGCAGGGCCTTGGCCACCTCGGTCCGAGTGGCCAGTACCGTCTGGATCTTGAGGCCGGTGGTGAAGGCCAGTTCGTCGATGACCGGGTAATCGGTCGGGTCCGGCGTGACCACGGTCAGGGTGTCGCCATCCCGGGACAGCGGCAGAAGTTCGTGCTTCTCGGCAAACTCCCGAGGGATGAACTTCATCAGGGACGGATCTATCCTCCTGTCGCGCAGGTGGATGACCGGGATCTTCTGCTGCTGGGAGAGGAAGTCGGCCAGGCGGTCCTCCTTGATGAAGTTCAGCTTGGTGAGGATCACCCCGAGCTTGCCGCCGATGGCCTTCTGATACTCCAGCGCTGAAGACAGCTGCCCCTTGGATATCAAACCCGCCTGCAGGAGCATGTCTCCAAGCTTGTCACTCATGCTCCACCCCCGCGCAAAGAGGCTCACTGAAGAACCGCAACCAAACGGCAGGGATTCTAAAGAATGAGGTAAGGCTGTCAAGGCCTTTTCATCGCCGGGACTGGCGGCGGCCGGCCCGCACCCGTGCACCTGCTCCGCGGGACGGTTTCCTCCCGATTTTGACCCTTGACACCCCCGTGGACGGGGATAAAATGCGCACGTTCATCAGCGAAAACCCGGACGTGCACGAAGGGCCTGCCAGGGCCTCGGTTGCGCACCCGCAATCCCAGGGATCCATCAGGACGACGAGGAAGCGCTTGGCTTTTCCGGTGCTCTGTTCCCACAGGAACTGAATGACTCAACGCATCTACATCATCGACGCGCACGCCACGATCCACCGGGGTTATCACATGCCCCAGCGTGGCGCCCAGATGATGAGCCGGGACGGACACCCCACTTCGGCGGCCTTCTATTTCGTCCAGGTCCTGACCGGCATGCTCTCCGAGCAGCGCCCGGACTTCCTGGTCATGGCCGCGGATTCGTCCGGGCCGACCTTCCGCCACGAGTTCTACAAGGAGTACAAGGCCAACCGTCCGCCAACCCCCGAGGACCTGAAGTGGCAGGTGCCCAAGGTCCTGGCCATCTGCGAGGGCTACGGCATCCCCGTATATCGCATCAAGGGCTATGAGGCCGACGACATCATCGCCACGCTGGCCGACCAGGCGGCGGCCGAGGGCCTCGAGGTCTACGTGGTCAGCTCCGACAAGGACCTGCTCCAGCTGGTCGGGGGGAAGGTCCGCGTCTACGACCCGGCGAAGAACTTCAAGGAAGGCAAGCTCTACGGCCCCGAGGAGGTCGCCGCCGAGCGCGGCGTGCCCCCCGAGCGGATGATCGACTACCTGGGGCTGGTCGGGGACAGCTCCGACAACATCCCCGGAGTGCCGGGCATCGGGCCCAAGACCGCCGTGGAACTGATCGCCAAGTACGGCGACCTCGAGGGTGTGCTGGCCAACGCGTCCAAGGAGAAGGGCAAGCGCAAGGAGAACCTCGAGAAGCACGCCGACGACGCGCGGCTGTCCTACAAGCTCGCCACCATCAACCACCAGGTCCCGGGCGCGAAGCTCGACCTGGAGGCCGCCCGGGTCAAGCCCCCGGACGTCGAGAAGCTCCTGCCCATATTCCAGGAGCTGGGCTTCAGCATGTTCCTCAAGAAGCTGATGGCCGCGGCGCCGTCGGCCGGCGCGCCGAGCCTGTTCGGGGCGCCGGCGGCCGGGACCGACAGCTTGGCCCGCGACTACCGCGCGATCACCAAGCCCAGCGAACTCCGGACGCTGGCCCATCAGCTGGTCGAGGCCGAGGCCGTCTCGGTGGACACCGAGACCACCGGCGTCGACCCGCTGCGCGCGGAGCTGGTGGGCATCTCCTTCGCGATCAAGGAGGGCGAGGCCCGCTACATCCCGGTGCGCGCCCCGGCGGGCGAGCCGGCCGCGCCGCTCGACGAGGTCAGGCGGCACTTCGGGCCGCTGCTCGAGAACCCGCGCCTGGCCAAGCTCGGCCAGAACATCAAGTACGACCTGCTGGTCCTCGCCCGCCACGGCATCAACCTGCGCGGCGTGGGCTTCGACACCATGCTGGCCGACTACCTGCTCTCGCCGGGCAAGGGGCTCTACAACATCGACGCCCTGGCGCTCGAGCACCTCGGGCTCCGCAAGATCGCCACCGAGGAGGTCATCGGCAAGGGCGACGGCCAGACCACCATGGACCTGGTGCCGCTCGAGACCGTCGCCAAGTACGCCTGCGAGGACGCCGACGTGGCCCTGCGCCTGGCGCACCTGCTGCGCGGGAGGCTCGTGGAGCGCGGGCTGCTCCGGCTCCTCGAGGAAGTGGAAGTCCCGCTGATCGAGGTCCTGGCCAGCATGCAGCGCACCGGCATCCGCCTGGACGTGGCCGCGCTCAAGACCATGTCCAAGGACCTCGACGGGGTCCTGGCCGCCAAGGAGGCCGAGATCCACGAGGTTGCCGGGCGGGAGTTCAACATCCAGAGCCCCAAGCAGCTGGCCGAGCTGCTCTTCGACGAGCTCAAGCTCCCGGTCAGCCGCAAGACCCGCACCGGGCGCTCGACCGACGAGGCCGCGCTCGAGGCGCTGGCCGGTCTGCACGCGCTGCCCAAGCTGGTCCTCGAGTACCGCGGGCTGGCCAAGCTCAAGAACACCTACGTGGACAAGCTCCCGGAGTGGATCAACCCGGAGACCGGGCGGATCCACTGCTCGCTCAACCAGACCGGGACGTCGACCGGGCGGCTGTCCTCGAGCGAGCCCAACCTCCAGAACATCCCGGTGCGGACCGAGCTCGGCCGCTCCATCCGGGCCTGCTTCGTCCCCGAGCCTGGCTGGCTTCTGGTCTCGGCCGACTACTCGCAGATCGAGCTGCGGATCCTGGCCCACTATTCGCAGGACGAGGCCCTGCTCGATGCCTTCCGCAAGGACAAGGACATCCACGCCTTCGTGGCCGCCCAGGTCAACGGCGTGGCCGAGAAGGACGTCACCGCGGAGATGCGCCGCCAGGCCAAGGCGGTCAACTTCGGGCTGATCTACGGCCAGACCGGCTGGGGCCTCTCGCAGCACCTGGGCATCAGCCAGGACGAGGCCCAGGAGTTCATGAAGGCCTACAACGCGCGCTACCCCGGCGTGGAGCGCTGCCGGCAGGAGATCCTCGAGAAGGCCCGCAAGAACGGCTTCGTCACCACCGTGCTCGAGCGCCGGCGCTACTTCCCGGAGATCAACAGCCAGGAGACGGCCGCCCGCCACGGCGCCGAGCGCGCCGCGGTCAACGCCGTCTTCCAGGGCTCGGCCGCCGACCTCATCAAGGTGGCCATGAATCGGATCTTCAAGGAGCTGGAGGCCGGCGGCGGGCCGCTGAAGTCCCGGCTGCTCCTCCAGATCCACGACGAACTGCTCTTCGAGGCGCCCCCGGAGGAGGTCCGCGAGCTCTCCGCGCGCGCCGAGGAGATCATGGAGAGTGCGGTGAAGCTCTCCGTGCCGCTCAAGGTCAGCGTGGGTTCGGGCCCGAACTGGCTGGAGGTCAAGTAGGCGATGAGCCTCAAGGTCTACCTCTTCACCGACCTGGAGGGCGTCGCCGGCGTGGACCGCTGGGACGCGCGCGACTCCGACCGGCCGGTCGACGCCCGCCGCTGCCGCGAGACCCGCGAGTTGCTGATGGGTGAGGTCAACGCCGCCGCCGACGGGGCCTTCGCCGGCGGGGCGACCGCGGTGGTCCTGGTCCAGGGCCACGCCGACTCGATGATCTACGAACTGGCCGACGAGCGCCTGGAGATCATCAAGGGAACGGGCTATCCCACCTGGCTCCCGGAGCTCGGCGCGGACTCCGGCGCGGCCTTCTTCGTGGGCGCGCACTCGTTCTGCCACACCCCGCAGGGGACGCTGGCCCACACCTTCAACTTCAAGAAGCGCCGGCAGTGGTGGCTCTGCGGGCGGGAGATCGGCGAACTGGGCATGCTGGCCGCCTACTGCGGCGCCCACGGCGTTCCGCTCGCCCTGGCCACCGGCGACGACAAGCTCTGCCGCGAGGCCCGCGAGCTCATTCCCGAGATCGAGACCGCCCAGGTCAAGGTCGGCCTGGGCATCGAAAGCGCCCGGCACCTTTCCCGCGACCGGGCCCGCGAGGAGGTGCGCATGGCCGCGCTGCGCGCCGCCGAGCGCGCCGCCAAGGGCGAGGTCCCGCCCTACCAGCCGCCCGGCCCGCCCTACACCTCGCGGGTGCGCACCCGGGTCCGGAACCTCCACGTCCCGCGGCATCTGCCCCCCGGCGACCGCTGGGTCTCGCCGTACGAGACCGAGCACACCCGGCAGGAGTTGCTCGAGCTCCTGCGCTGCATGACGGACATCTGACCATGAAGATCTACCTGTACACCGATCTCGAGGGCGTCGCCGGCGTGGACCAGTGGGACAACCGCGCCTCGGACCGCCCCGGCTTCGTGGGCCGGCGCCGCGAGATGTGCGAGCTGCTCATGGGCGAGGTCAACGCCGCGGCCGACGGGGCCTTCGCCGGGGGCGCCACCGGCGTGGTCCTGGTCCAGGGCCACGGCGACTCCGCGGTCTACGAACTGGCCGACGAACGGCTGGAGATCGTCAAGGGCTCGGGCTACTCCACCTGGCTGCCGGAGCTCGGCGCCGAGTTCGCCGCCGCCTTCTACGTGGGCAGCCACGCCATGGGCGGCACGGCCGGCGCGACCCTGGCCCACACCTTCTGTTTCGAGGACGGCCGGCGCTGGTGGCTCGGAGACCGGGAGATCGGCGAGTTCGGGGCCTTCGCGGCCATTGCCGGGGCCCACGGCGTTCCCGTGGTCCTGGCCACCGGCGACGACAAGCTCTGCGCCGAGGCCCGCGCCTTCGTGCCGGAGATCGAGACCGCCCAGGTCAAGGTCGGCATCGGCACCAACTCCGCCCGGCACCTGTCGATGCGCCGGGCCCGGGAGGTGGTGCGCATGGCCGCCCTGCGGGCCACCGAGCGGGCC
>Ga0116153_10000769_pt1 | contig 36327 bp, 32 predicted proteins | sample AD_UKC028_MetaG_FD_89896 | JGI IMG/M metagenome (GOLD analysis project Ga0116153, IMG submission 89896) | Active sludge microbial communities of municipal wastewater-treating anaerobic digesters from USA - AD_UKC028_MetaG | ecosystem: Engineered > Bioreactor > Anaerobic > Digestate | place: USA...
ATTTCTTCTCCGCTGTCCTGATCACGATGGCGTCGCCCGCGATAGCTTCATAACGGCAGACCTCATAGCATGAACGGCATTTTATGCACTTCGAAGCATCAAGGTTGTGAGGCTCCGACCTCGGACCCGTGATCGCTCCCGTGGGGCATACCCGGACACAGGATTGGCATCCCGTGCATTTCTCCTTGATTACGCGGTATTCGATGAGTGACTTGCATACCGTGGCGCGGCACTTGTGGTCCTTGATGTGCTCCAGGTATTCGTTACGGAAATACCTCAGCGTCGTCAGCACCGGGTTCGGCGCCGTCTGGCCCAGGCCGCACAGCGCGCCTTTTTTTATGGTGTCCCCGAGGGTGCGAAGCGCCAGAAGATCGTCCGGCGTGCCCTCGCCGTTGGTTATCCTTTCGAGTATCTCCACCATGTGCCTCGTTCCCACGCGGCAGGGTACGCACTTTCCACAGGATTCCTTCTGGGTGAAATCAAGGAAATACTTCGCCACGTCCACGATGCACGTGTCCTCGTCCATTATGATGAGCCCTCCGGACCCCATGATGGAGCCGGCGCTTGCAAGCGATTCATAGTCGACGGTGAGGTCAAGGAACTCCTCCGACAGGCACCCCCCTGAAGGTCCGCCCGTCTGGATGGCCTTGAAAGGCTTCTGCACACCGCCGCCGATATCGAAGATGATCTCCCTGAGCGTCGTACCAAGCTGGACCTCAATGAGACCCGGCCGGCGTATCTTGCCGACAAGGGAGAATGTCTTGGTCCCGCGGTTACCTTCCTTGCCGAAGCGCGTGTACCATTCGGCCCCGTTTCTCAGGATATTGGGGAGCGTCCCCAGGGTCTCCACGTTATTGATGATGGTAGGGCAGCCGAAAAGGCCCGATATCGCGGGAAAGGGCGGCCTTGAACGCGGCATGCCGCGTTTGCCCTCTATGGAACCGATGAGCGCCGTTTCTTCACCGCAGACAAAGGCACCTGCGCCCTCCTTGATCTTTATCTCGAAACTGAAATCGGATCCGAGGATGTTCTTCCCCAGCAGACCGTATTCCCGCATCTGGCCGATGGCCCTCTTTAGCCTCTCGATGGCCAGCGGGTACTCGGCGCGGATGTAGACTATACCCTTGCTCGCCCCGATCGCGTAGCCGGCGATAAGCATCCCTTCCAGTACGGCATGGGGGTCGGACTCGATGAGCGAGCGGTTCATGAACGCGCCGGGGTCGCCTTCATCGGCGTTGCAGATGAGGTATTTCTGTTCACCTGGAGAGTTTCTGCAGACCGTCCATTTCCTGTAAGTGGGAAAACCTGCGCCGCCGCGGCCCCGTATGCCCGACTGCTGCACGGTCCCTATGACGTCTTCCGGGGTCATCTTTATCGCCTTCATGAACCCCTGGTAACCGTCCACGGCCAGGTACTGGTCTATTTCCTCAGGGTCGATGAGACCGCAGTTGCGAAGGACCACCCTGACCTGCGGCTTGAGCATGGGTAGTTCATAGAACGGCGGTATACCGTTCAGTTCGCCTTTGCCGAAATGCCCCAGCGCAAGTTTCTGATGTGGGGCCCCATCCAGAAAATGGGACTTGAGGATCCTGGCCAGTGTCTTGGCATTCACGTTGTTGTAGCTCACCCGCGGCTGGCCCGGCATCTTGATATCCACAAGAGGTTCCAGATAACAGGGGCCGATGCATCCCACCTCGATTACCTTGGCCGACAGTTTGTTTTCGTTAAGGAACTCCTTGATGCCCTCCTTGAGATCAAGGGCGCCCGCCGCCCTCCCGCAGGAGGCGGCGCCGATGAAGATGATGGGTTCCCTGTTTTCCCTGAGCTTCTCCCACTTGCCTTTCGCAGAGTCGATTTTTCTAATGAGTTTATTCATAGTTTTTCAATAACTCCGTCAGTCTGTTGACCGTCATCCTGCTGTAAATATCACGGTCGATCTGTACCACAGGTGAGAGCGCGCAGCATCCGAGACAGGCAACCCGGTCGAGGTCGAAACGTTTGTCTTCTGTTGTTTCTCCGCAGTGAATGTCCAGTCCGCGCTCAAGCATGTCCAGAAGCGTCGCTCCGCCCCGCACATGACAGGCCGTTCCGAGACAGACCTTGACGCCGTGGCGCCCCGGCTCGGTAAAACGGAACTGGGCATAAAAAGATGAAACACCGTAGATCTGGTTCTCTGAGATACGAAGGTACCGGGAGATGGCCTTGACCGACGGCTCCCCGATATACCCGAAGGCCGCTTGAACATCCTGAAGAATGGGGATCAATTCATCGGGACTGCGGCCATGCCTCCCGAGGATCCTTTCAATTGATTCGGGCATAGAGCTCTCCTATGCCACGCTTGCGTGGCGTTAACTGTGATCAGTCGCGCCGTTTGTAGTATGTGCAGGTATGTTGTGAGTTTGAGTAAAGAGATATAGTGATGGTCTGAATTGCTTCCCGTTCCCCAAAAAAGCCCCCTACGTCATTATTAAAAATCGACAGCTTTCCTGTCAAGGAAATATTTTTAAAAAAATTTCACAAACGGAACAACCCGCATCAGCATCCTTACTTTAAAAACAGGATGTCCGCTATGTCTTCCTGCCCCGCTTCTGTCGCCCCTTTGCAAGCCCCCGATGAGCGCTCAGGCGGCTCAAGCTGTCTTTCACCGCATCCCCGACATCGGATGTTGTCGAGCTTCCGCCCAGATCAGGAGTAAGGGCCGCTCTTTCCGTCAACACTTTTTCGATGGACCTGAGGATCTTCCTCCCCCAATCCTCATGGCCGAAGAAATCGAGCATCTGGCTCGCGGACCATATGGCGGCAAGCGGGTTCGCGGTCCCCTTTCCCGCGATATCGGGAGCGGAACCGTGAATGGGTTCGAACATTGAAGGGTATATTCTCTCAGGATTTATGTTTGCGCCTGCCGCAAGCCCCATTCCGCCGGCGATCGCCGCACCCAGGTCTGTGAGTATATCTCCGAACAGATTTGATGTGACTATGATCTCGAACCGTTGTGGTTCTTTCACAAAGAACATGGCGGCCGCGTCTACAAGATATGAATGGGCCTCAACTTCGGGATATTCCTCCCCCACCTTTGCGAACATCTCATCCCAGAAGACCATTGAATAGTTCAAGGCATTTCCTTTGCTTACGCTCGTCAATGTCCTTTTTTCTTTTTTGGCAAGTTCGTACGCGTACCTGATGATCCGCTCTGTTCCCTTCCTTGAAAAGACCCCGGTCTGCAGGACGACCTCTTCGGGCGTTCCCCTGAACAGCCGGTCCCCCGCCCCCGCATATTCCCCTTCGCTGTTCTCACGGACAACGATCATATCGATGTCCTCCCTTCTGACATCCTTCAACGGGCATGGTGCGCCTTCCAACAATCGCACGGGGCGCAAGTTCACATACTGGTCAAATCCTTTTCTGATCTTTAAGAGCAGGTCCCGCAACGAGATATGATCAGGGACCTCCGGAGAGCCCACCGCCCCCAGATAGATCGCGTCATACCCCTTCAATCTTTCCATGCCGTCGTCGTCCATCATCTTCGAATTTTTCAGATAATACCCGCAGCCCCAGGGAAAATGATCAAATCCAAACTTGATCTTCCCGTCCAGTTCCTCTACCTTTTTTAAGACCTTAATCCCCTCGGCCAGGACCTGGGGCCCTATCCCGTCCCCCGGTATAACCGCTATGTTATACATTCGATATCAGTCCCCATCTGTTTTTTTCACCCGTTAGTTCCTGCATCCTGAAAGACATTTTCTCAAGGCATTCACAGCGTCATCCCGGCATTTGGCCCTGGCCTTGAGATCGCTTATGTTCATTGCGCAGGCGCTGTTTTCCTGATCATATGCAGCCGTACAGCTGATGCAGTCCGCAGGCCGCGCCTCACTCTTGACGGCCTGCTTTTCTGCGTTCAGGAGCGCCCGGGCTATTGTCGCGCTTTCGAACCAATACAATTCAAGTTTGCCGCCTTGCAGCCTGAGACGCACCGTACCGCCGTCGATGCAGGCCTCCTTTCCATAAGCGATGCGCTCGCGGTAGAAGAAGTATTCACCTTCACTCCTTATCCGCGTAAGCGTACCGCCGCACTTGAGGTCCGGGTAGTCGACTGTGCCGCCCCCGGAACTTTCGAGGGTCATCACTATTGTATAGCTGGATATTTCCCCTCCCGGCTGGTCCACCATCCCGCTCCACTTGCCCGCAAGCCGGGAGTCGTCAGGCATCGCACCGGCCTCTCTGGCATCGGCGACGCATTGAGCAGGCAGAAGCGGGGAGATCATCACGAAAAGCATCAAAAACCCTGCGGCAACTCTTTTCATTCCAGACATGCCTTTCATTTTACAGCGAACACAGGGCAATCATCAATGGCCAATTAAGGGGAGGTCTGATGTTTTGTGCAAACCAGAGCAACCGGGGAAACCATTGCCAATTCCGCCCGGCATCCTCCGCTACGGGCGCAGCAAAGGAAAGAGGATGACCTCCCTGATGGACGCGCTGTCCGTGAGCAGCATCGTCAGCCTGTCTATGCCGATGCCCTGTCCCGCGGTCGGCGGCAGGCCGTACTCAAGGGCCGTTATATAATCATCGTCAAGGGCGGCGCCCTCTTCCTTCTCCTTTATCTGGAGCTCGAACCGCTGGCGCTGGTCCTCGGGGTCGTTGAGCTCGTTGAAGCCGTTGGCGATCTCCATTCCCGATATGTAGAGCTCAAAGCGCTCCGTTATGTCGGGGTTCTGCGCACTGCGCTTGGCCAGCGGGGAGACCTCTATGGGGTAATGGGTGATGAATGTCGGCTGGATCAGTTTCTTTTCACAGAGCTCTTCGAATATGCTCGTGATAAGCTTGCCCTTCGATTCCTTCTCGGCCCCTTCGATCTCCAGGTCCTTCGCATAGGCGGCAAGGCGCGCCGGGTCGTCGAGCGCGGTGAGGTCAAAATTGCCGAACTCGGCCATCGCCCCGGCCATGGTGATCTTTTTCCACGGCGGGGTGAAATCTATCTCCTGTTCGTTATAGGTGATCTTATAGGTGCCGAAGAGCTCCTTCACGAGTTTCGATACCATGTCCTCCGTGAGGGCCATGAGGTCCTCGTAGGTGGCGTACGCCTGGTAATATTCGAGCATGGTGAACTCCGGGTTGTGGCGCACGGAAATGCCTTCATTGCGGAAATTGCGGTTGATCTCGAAGACGCGCTCAAAACCGCCCACGACAAGCCTCTTGAGATAGAGCTCCGGGGCTATGCGAAGGAAGAGGTCCATGCCCATGGCATTGTGGTGTGTCACGAACGGCTTGGCCGTGGCGCCGCCGGGAATGACCTGCATCATGGGCGTCTCCACCTCGATGAAATCGCGCTCCACGAAATAGCGCCTGATGAAGTCTATGATGCTTGCCCGCGCGGTGAAGACCTCGCGGACCTTCTCGTTGACAATGAGGTCCAGGTAGCGTTTACGGTACCGTTCCTCCACATCTTTGAGTCCGTGCCATTTCTCGGGCAGGGGACGAAGGGACTTTGTGAGGAGCTTCACGCTGTCGGCAAGCACCGTCAGCTCGCCCGTTTTTGTCTTGAAGACCTTGCCTTCAAGACCCACGATGTCGCAGATATCGAACTTCTTGAATATATCGTAAGCGGGGCTCTTCAGGACATCCTTGCGGATGTAGGCCTGCATCTTCCCCTTTCTGTCCTGAACATGGAGAAAAGCGCTTTTGCCAAAATCTCGGAATGCCATGATGCGCCCGGCGATGGCGACGCGCTCTTCGCTTTTTTCAAGTTCTTCGGGGTTGAGCGATCCAAAGCGCTCTTCGACGTCCTTCGTGGTGGTGTAGGGCCCGCGGTCCTGGGGATAGGTCTCTATTCCCTGCTGTCTCAGGCTCTTCTCTTTTTCCTTCCTCACAGCGTAAAGTTCGTTTATCGGTTCCATTTCTTTCCTCAATTTATTAGCGATATATTTCTATACTTCCACTACGACATCATAATCAAGTGTTTTCACGACCTTTCCTTCGCGCACATCGCCCGCGCGGCACTGCCCGGTCACGAACGCGACCCCGTCGATGTCGGGTGCCTGGGTGAGCATGCGGCCCACTTTTGGGTTCGCCGCGTCATCCTCGACAACGACCCTGACGGTCTTCCCCATGAAGCGGGTGAGACGCTGGCGCGATATCTCTTTCTGTGTCTCCATGAGACGGTTATAGCGCGCACGCTTTATCCCCATTTTGACCTGTCCCTTGAGCTTATATGCCGCGGTCCCCTCTTCTCTCGCGTACATGAACGCGCCGAGCGCGTCGAACCTGTGCCGCTGCACAAAGGCGAGGAGGGCCTCAAACTCCTCATCCGTCTCTGTCGGGAAACCGACTATGATCGATGTGCGCAATACCGCTTCCGGCAATCGGCCCGCCGCCATCGCGATGAGCTCTTCCAGACAGGCCTTTGTGTGGCCCCTGCCCATGAGAGAAAGGATGCGGTCCTCGCAGTGCTGGACAGGTATGTCAAGATAGGGGATTATGCGCCCGTCGCTTCCCATGAGGTCGACAAGCCTTTCCGTCACCCCCTTCGGATGCATGTAGAGAAGCCTCAGGTAATAGTCGCCTTTTTCCCGAAGAAGCTTCCGGATAAGACCGGCAAGCCCGTCTTTTGAACCCCGGTCCTTTCCATAGGAGGTGATGTCCTGGGCGATGATGTTTATCTCGAGGTATCCCTGACCGAGAAGCCAGCGGAATTCCTGGAGTATGTCGTCTTCGGTCCTGCTTGTCAATCCGCCCCGGATCGACGGTATCGTGCAGTAATGGCAGCGGTTGTCGCAGCCTTCCTGTATCTTGAGATAGGTTGTGGGAGGTTTCGTAAGGACCCGGCGTGGAAAGGTCTCGGAAAAAACGCCTTCCCTGTGGTGGAAACCGTTCTCGCCGATGATACGGTCTATATCGCCATAGCATGCCCTTCCCACAAAGGCACCGACCTCCGGCAGGAGGTCCGGCAGTTTCTCCCGGTATCGCTCCACGAGACAGCCCGTAACGACTATCCGCCTGTCTCCATCCTTCGCCACCCCCAGGATCGTTTCGATTGATTCCCGCGCTGCCTCGGCGATGAAAGCGCAGGTGTTGATGATGACCGTGTCTCCGTCGTCACCGAGGGTATGCCCCGCCGAGCAGAGCCTCTCTGTTATATATTCCGATTCGACGAGGTTCTTGGGACAGCCCAGGCTGACAATCTTAAATCTCATATACGGCGCATGTCTCCCTGCATTTCTTTGTTCTTTTTCCCGTACACCCCGCGCCGATACCGACACCGTGGCAGAGGAAGAAGTCGTACTTCAGGGGGTCGGAGGGGCTGTACCTTTTCAGGGCGTCCGTTACCTCCCGCGCCGCCCGATAGGAGGGCGTTTTCTGTTTTATCCAGCCAAGGCACCTTCCCACCTTGTATATATGGGTATCAAGGGGCATGGTAAGTTCGCCCGGGTTGATGAAATCCCAGATCCCGATATCGATATCATCCTTTCGCACCATCCAGCGCAGGTACATGTTCCAGCGTTTCTGCGCTCCCGCTGATGACGGTTTCGGGAAAAAAAAGGCCAGTCTGCCGTCGCGCGGCAAATATTCTTCACGGATGCGCCAGATGGCCCGCCGGGCGTCTCCTTCATAATATTTTCTGAACATGGCGCCAAAGCTGCCGTGGTCCTTCACTATCCTGTGAAGCACGTCGAAGAGCAGCACAAGGTCCGCCTCTTTCTGGAACCTGTAGTAGAGCCCTTTGAACCCATCCCCTGAACCGTCCTCGACAAAGCGCTGCGGGCCGTCTTTCATGAGTGCGAAGAGCTTCTCCAGAAACCCCATGAAGACCTCGATCTTGCCGTAGGCGAACTGGGCGGCTATGAATCCCGCGATCTCCCTGTCGGCTGCCGTGCGGTACCGGTGCACAAAGGAAACGGGGTCGCTGCGTAAACGGTCAAGGAGCGAGTCTTTTCTCTTTTCGTAGATATCGTCGAGATGGATTACCTTAAGATCACCTTCTTGTCGGATGTCCCGCCAACCGGGCCTGATTTGTCAACAATGTACACCAAAAAACCTGTCTTTTCAAATACGGCGAGCTCAGGATAAAAGAATTTGACAGTTACACCGGATATGGATAATAGTTACCTTTAATGAAAAACCGGCAGTCCGGAGGTGAAAAGTGATAGTAATGAAATTCGGCGGCAGCTCGGTGGGAACTTCCGATAAAATCAAAAGATGCGTGGGCATTGTAAAAAAGCAGATGGACAAAAGGCCGGTCATTGTTGTCTCCGCCCACGGCAAGACAACGGACAACCTGATAGGATCGGCAAAAAAGGCCCTTGAAGGCAAGGTGGAGATGGAAAGCATCCGCGCATACCATCAGGGCATTGCCGAAGGCCTGGAGATAGATATGGAACCCGTAAATCCGCTCATTCATGATCTCGAGAGCCTGCTGCACGGCATCAGCCTCATAAAAGAATTGACGCCAAGGACACTTGATCACGTTATGTCTTTCGGGGAACGGATCTCTTCGTGCATTTTTGCGGCGGCCCTGGTCAGGGAAGGTATACCGGCAGTTCCGGTAAACTCCTATGACATCGGCCTGTTGACCGATTCCAGGTTCGGCAGCGCAGCACCACTGAAAGGAATAGAGGAGAAGATCGGCAAGAGCATCGCCGTGATCACGGAGGTCCCCGTGATCACGGGTTTCATCGCCAGAGATGAAAAGCAGAATATCACCACTCTTGGAAGAAGCGGGAGCGATTTCACGGCATCCATCATCGGCGCCGCGATCGAAGCGGAAGAGATCCAGATCTGGAAAGATGTCGATGGCGTGATGACCGCCGACCCCTCTGTCTGCAGCAGCGCCCAGAACATCCCGGTAATGTCCTTCAATGAAGCAAGCGAACTTTCCTATTACGGCGCGGAAGTCCTCCATCCGTCCACGCTGGTTCCCGCCATGGCGAAAAAGATCCCGGTAAGAGTGGCGAACACCCTGAAGCCCGGGGAACCCGGCACCATGGTGCTCGCCGATTCCAAACTGGTAAAGCGTATCGCCAAATCAATTGTCTATAAAGAGGACCTGTGCCTGATCCACATTGCTTCACCAAAATTCAACTCCACAACAAAATTGCTGTCATCAACCCTGGAGATCCTCAATCAACACGATATCGGGATCCACATTGCGGCCACATCGGAATCCAGCGTATCATTTGTTACAAACCAATCGTATCCGGAAGAGGTCTTGCACGGGGCATCCACGGATCTTCAGCAGATCGGCGCCGTTTCTATTGAGAAGGACAAGGCCCTGATCTGTGTTGTGGGGGAAGAACTGAAGGGAAATCCAAAGGTCCTCGGTGACATCTTCGCCTGTGTGGGAAAGGCCGAGATCAAGGCAAAGATGGTCTCTCAGAGCGCGTCGGAAATAAATATTGCCTTTCTGGTCGATAATTCCCAGATCGCCGGTACCGTCATCGATCTGCACAACATCCTGATCGGGGTCTAAGAAAAGACGGCCGGGACCGCTTTGGCCGATCGAACGGCTTGAACGTCAAGAGACTGAAAAAAATATTCTATTAAAGAAGCTTTTCCTCCTTCGAGCGGTTCAGGCTGTCTTTTCTGGACAAAGACCTGCCTTGTGTACTTTAATATCGCTTCGGCACAACCAGCGCACGACAATACCCGGAGGAAAGTTTGGCAAAAGAAGCGGCCCACATCATCGAGAACCTCAGGACCCAGCTCAATCGCTCCCAGTATGAGGCGGTCACCGCCACGGAAGGACCGGTCCTTGTCATCGCCGGCGCGGGAAGCGGCAAGACCAGGGTCATAGAATATCGTTCACTCTATCTCGTCCAGAAGGGCATCGACCCGGGGTCCATCCTGCTCCTCACATTCACACGCCGAAGCGCCCGGGAGATGATAGAGCGGGCGGCCCGGAATGACCCCCGCTGTTCAAAGATAGACGGCGGGACATTCCACTCTTTTGCGAGCAAGATCCTCAGGATATACAGCAGGAGCCTCGGCCTGTCGAACTCCTTTACCATATATGATGAGGGTGACGCGGAAGAGGCCATCCGGCGCTGCTGCAACAAAATGGGATATGACCAGGACAAGGAGTTCCCCAGGAAGAACGAACTGAAGAATGTCTTCAGCCTTTGCGTCAACAAGGGAATGGAAGTCGACGATGCAGTCCTGAAGACTTACGTGGATTACGAGGACAGGCTCGGGGAGATAAAGACCGTGCAGAAGGAGTACGCCCGGTACAAGCTCAGGAACAACTGCGTCGACTACGACGACCTTCTGGTCTATCTCAGGGCCGTTCTCGGGATAGATGAGGTGAGGGAGAGGCTCTCATCGAGATATCGGTATATCATGGTAGACGAATTCCAGGACACCAACGGCGTCCAGGCGGACATTGTCCGCCTCCTCGCCGTCAGGCACAATAATGTGATGGTAGTGGGAGACGACGCCCAGAGCATCTATGGTTTTCGTGGCGCCAATCATCTCAACATCCTTAGATTTCCCGGGGAGTTTGAAGGATGCAGGGTGATCAGGCTCCAGGAAAACTACCGCAGCACCCAGTCCATCCTTGATGTCGGCAACGCGGTCCTCAATAACATGACCCATAAATTCGAAAAACGCCTCGTGTCAGCCACGGGCAGCATCGGCGAAAAACCGGTTGTATCGCGCTTCGATGATGTATACGAAGAGGCGGCCTGGGTGGCGCGCAAGGTCCTGACCCTGAAATCGGAAGGCATCGCCATGAGGGAAGCAGCCGTACTCTTCAGGACCGCCTTCACCTCCATGCCGCTGCAGGCTGAGCTTGTGAAGCGGGGAATACGCTTCAAGCTGTTCGGTGGGCGGAAATTCTACGAAATGGCCAATGTCCGCGACGTGGTCTCCTACCTGAGGCTTGTCGCCAACCCCGCCGACGAGCTGGCCTGGCACCGGGTCCTGATGCTCCTTCCCGGCATCGGTGCCAGGACCGTTGAAAGGCTCCTCGAACTGATCATCCATTACAGCAGCCTTGCGGATATCATCGACAAGGTCTTTGCGCCCTTTTGCGCCGGCCAGAAAAACTCGGAGGTGTTTTCCTCTTTTAAAAGACTTCTCCAGGCCATCTCCGGCCCGTCCGCCGCGCCGTCCCGACAGGTCGAGCTTGTCATGGAGCACTACGGGCCCATCATGGAGGCAAAGTACAAGAAGGACCCGCAAAGGGCAAGAGAACTCGCAATGCTCGCGCAGATGGCCCGCAGATACAACACCCTTAAGGACTTCCTCGCCGATGTGGCCGTCGATCCTGACAAGGATGTTAAGGATGACGATGCCGAATTTCTCACCCTCTCCACGGTACACTCGGCAAAAGGCCTCGAGTGGGGCAGGGTGTTCCTCATCGGCCTCGTGGATGGTGTCTTCCCGTCGAGCAGGTCATTTGACGACGGCGATGGCAACGACATCGAGGAAGAGAAGAGGCTTTTCTACGTGGCCCTCACCCGGGCAAAGGAGGAACTCGCCCTAAGCTTCTACGTCAAAAAGGGCGCCAATGAGCGTTCCAAAGGGAAACTCTGCAGGTTCCTCGACCCCGCCAATGTGAAAAAAACCTTTGAAAGCAGGGTGGTGGAGCCGGCAGCACGACCTGCGCGCCGATGGACGAGATAAAAGCGGTTTCAAGCTTGAGGACCTGACAGTCCGTTGACTGCCTGAACGTCAGGAAGGGGCCGGGTTTCAGCTCATATTTATAAACGCCTAATCGATCAAGTCGATGATCGACTGCTTGAGGGAATCACTTGTCAATAATACGGCCGGATCGTCACGCCCGGAATTGAACCAGCTATTCCGGGCCTCAAATACGACCGATCTGACAAGCGCCCTTGGCTCCACCCTCACAAGTTTAATTTCAATTTCAACTACATTGCGCATAAACGAAAATTGTGAGGCGCGGCCTTGCCATCGCCTTATCAGCGGAGAAAAAAGATACTTGGCGCCCCTGGATGAGCACTGTTTGATTGCATAGTCCTCGCTTGACGTTTCTACGAATATTGTTGAGGGACGCTTTGAATTTAACGTTGTGAAAAGGCGATACCCGACAGTTAATTCAGGGTCTGATCGTCCTGCGCTGAAGTATATCTTTGACCCGTGCGAAATATCAGGAGGCAGCATGACGCAAAATTTATCTGACTGATCGGGTTTCTCATAGGGAACATTGTCAGGGCCCAGGGAGCTTTGCGTGTATGCGCAGGCATTGAGAAACAGAAGAAAAAAGCCGATTGAAAAAAGTAAACCGAGTTTTATGTTGCGCATTTTTCCTCCTTTTATAACATTTATGCCCTGATAAACAGTTATATTATCTTTAATTCACACGAATCATACTTCTTTACAATATTTTTGTCAATGTTTCTTGGGTATTAGGAAACGTTCTTAAGAAAATAGATAACCAGCCTTTGCCGGGGGTCTTTTCCCATGAGCCGTTTTTCTTCATTTTCCTGTGATCAAAAGCGATCTGCAATGAATGATCCGGTGATTGACCCACGAATAATGCCCGAACCGGCCGCTCTTCATTTCTGCTTGCAACCCCCGGGGCAGGATGTTAAGACTATCAAAACCCGAAGCCAACGGCTATATGGGAGAAGCTCATAATGAAGGAGAAGGTGGACATGGGGCCGGAGCTGATCGATGCAGCGGAAAAAGGCGACCTCGCACATGTCAAGTTCCTCATAGCGTCTGGAGCGGATGTGAACGCGAGGGACAGCAGCGGCTGGACGGCACTTATGGCGGCATCCCAGGCCGGACGAACTGAAGCAGTGCGGGCCCTCATCGAGGCAAAGGCGGATGTAAACGCCGGAGACGAGCCTGGCGTGACGGTACTTATGGCGGCATCCTCCTCGGGCCACACCGAGGCGGTGCGTCTGCTCATAGAGGCAAAGGCGGATGTGAACGCGAGAGAGAAGAACGGCTCGACGGCCCTTATGTGGGCATCGAGCGCAGGCCACACCGAGGCGGTGCGTCTGCTCATAGAGGCAAAGGCGGATGTGAACGCGAGGGTCGTGAACGGCTATACCGCCCTCATGGACGCATCGGGCGGCGGCCACACCGAGGCGGTGCGGCTGCTCATAGAGGCGAAGGCGGATGTGAACGCGAGGGACAAGGATGGCCTGACAGCGCTTATGCTGGCATCGATGATGGGCCACACCGAGGCGGTGCGGCTGCTCATAGAGGCAAAGGCGGATGTGAACGCGAGGGGCGCTGGCGGTTATACCGCCATTATGGATGCCTCGAGCAGAAACCGCGACGAGATAGTAAACCTTCTTAAACAGGCCGGAGCGAGGGAGTAGCTCCAGAGGGATTAGCAAAAAGCGGATATCTCTTCGAGCATTTCTTTATCTGTCAGGGATAAAATATCCATTATTGTTTCTTCAGATATTTCATCTGGACATTCGGCGCAATGAGCCATGCGCCCTCAGGCCGCTGAGGCAGGGAACCCTGGAGCGCCTCCGCGGTCTTTTTGACGTCATCCGTCCGGGATGCAAGCTCTTTCGCCATTTTATCAAACATAAGAATATACGCCTTCATGTCTTCGAGGTCTTTCTTCCCTGAAAGGGGTCCGTGGCCGGGAATTATCTTCTCCACATCCATTGACTTGATGTCATCCAGTTCTTTGGCCCACTCCTCAATATTCCCCTCGCCAAGGAAGGGATGGTAATTCGTAAAAAGCACATCTCCTGCAAAGAGAACCTTCTTGTCGGGCAGATAGACCAGCGTGTCCCCGTTGGTGTGGGAATAACGGGCATGAATAAGCTCGATCTGCTGACCGCCGATATCGATGGTCATTCTATCGCCATAGGCCAGGACTGGATAGGCCGGTACCGTTCCCTTCATGTCCTTTGGCGTGAGTCCGTACTCTCCGATATTTTTGAGGGTCTCCCCCGCGCTTTTTTCCATGGCTTTCTTGTCGTTTTCCTGCGCGATGACAACCGCGCCCAGTTTGACGAATTCAGAATTTCCAAACACGTGGTCAAGATGGTAATGCGTATTGACAACATATCTGATGGGCTTGCGGGAAATGGCCCGGATGTCCCTGATGAAACGCTTTGCCTCTTTGGCAGAAAGCAGCGTATCCACAACCACAATGCCGTCTTTGCCGATAATGACGCCCGCGTTGGCCCCAAAACTGTTATTTTTAGAGCCGTTCTTTATGTCCACATACGCGTAGACATTCTCTGCGATCCGTGTCAGTTTATCTGCGGCAAATGCGCTGGCGCAAAATATAAGCAGCACAAGGACAAATACCAGCGGCCTCGCTGAAATGACAAAAAGTTTTCTCATGTTCATCCTCCTGGTTTCAATGGCGCTCCCGAGGCTTTCCCGCTAAAGATGGATGATATTCACCCCTCCCCACTTTGAACTGAGATACTCCGCGGCAAGCCTTCTATGGCAATGTTCAGGACCTGGCTCACTGCAAAGAAGGGCGGAAGGCAGATCAAAAACTGCCCGTTCGACCTGTTTTTCCACTCTCCGTTCGCGCAATAATCGCATAAATCTCTTTTCGTACTCATCCCAGCCGATCCTTTTCTTTTTGTATGCATCCATAATATCTGTATCAGGCGCAAGAATCGGGAGGTGAACATAATCAGCCTTGCATATTTCCTTCAGAAAGTATCTCAGGTCGTCCCGCTTTGTAAACCCGGTGAGTTGAGAGATATTATTTAACCTGATATCGACTATCCTCCTTATCCCTGCTTTTTTGAGGACCTCGAAAAACTCCATGGCTTTTTTCTTTGTAAAACCGATTGTGTAGATCTCCATACTTCTCTCCCCTCATCTTGAGCATAGTCATCTATCCGTTCATTTTATTCTGATGTTGTCCTTAGGCTAATGTCAACATTAAAACCGTTTCAGCTGTAAAGGTTTATCCGGCTTGCCCGGCTCTTAGCCAACTTAAAAAGGAAAGGTCTTTTCAGCTGGAACTGTTTTTTATTTCAGCCATGGATTGTTTTCCTGGCCCCGCGATTTCTGTCTCGATCTCTGTATCGCGTTTCCAAGGACCAAAGCGGTGAAGCCGGCAAGGATATATACGGACAATCTCGAGATCTGGTCCCAATCTTCCGGGACAAAAACACAGGCGAGCACAAAGCCCAGCGCCGACCATACGGCACCCCATATGATCCCTGACAGGAGCTTCATTTCCATTGCCTTAACCCTGAGCTCGGAGACTGGCCTGTATACGTTTGCCAGAAGAATGTCGCGCGCTTTCCAGAGGTCATCTCCGGGAACATCTATCCTGAAAGGCCCTTTTCCGGCCTGGCCGCCGGAATGCTGTCGGGCCGGCAGCATTCCCGGTCCCCTCACGATGCACGGGATGCCTGTATGGGCGAGCACCGATTGGACCACCGCCAGTTCTTCCTCCTCCGAGACCTCGAGAAGCGGGACATACGTCACTGCGCCCGAAGGGCCCGCGGCCCGATAAAAGGCGGCATCGCCGTCCGGCCTGGCCCTTCCATAATACTCTTTTGCTGTCCCTGTCACGCGCACGATAAAATCCGTCTTGGCCTCGGTATATGCTATCCGGTCATTCCGGTGAATCTGAGAGAATTTCAGTTTAAGGGCTCCATATTCCTTCGCGGCATTCGGGTGTTCGACAAGATAGTCCCGAAACAGAAGGCGTTCCCAGTGTTCGAAGTGATCTTCAACCATATGGATATGATGGGTTCTCTTTCCGTTCTTGTCGCGCTTGATGAACCAGGCATAAAAAGGAGGAACGTCATCCCCGCGGGTGGGCCGCCAGAAATATTCATATCCCTGCGCTTCGAGAATGGGGGCTATCAGGCGCCTGGTCTCATCCAGGTCGGTCACTTCTACAAGCATGTCCACGATGGGCTTCGCCGGAAGATCGGGCACGGCAGTGCTTCCAAAGTGTTCGATGCGGCCGATCAGATGCTTCGGCAGACAGGACAGCAGGTGCTCTTTTTCCTCTTCGAACAGCACCGGCCATTGGGGATCGTATGGCACAACATTCACTTCCTCTTTTACCGGCGGGCGAGCGGTCTTTACCGTTCGCGGGCCATTTATCTTTTCTGCCCCGGCAGGCCCGGTATCCTGTTCCGTCCCGGTTTCTGCGAGATTCCCTTTGTCCCGGCTTTCGAATTCGTCCATTTTCCAACCCTGCCATGATCGTGCTATCGGCCTGAAACAATTGCCCTCAAGAACCGGGCAACAACTATTTTCCGGCTATAGGTGAATGTTGTCAAGAACAAAGAAAGGCGGTCCGGACAAGAGAGGGCGGCTTCAACCGCATAAACGTGAAAGACCATTTTGGAACAATACAGCCAGGGGACCCTGATGATCCGGAAAGTGCCTTTTTTTACGACCCGTGACGGCATATTTCCTGTGAATAATTTGTGATCCTGCAGAGAGTCGTGTAATATATGGAACCGCTGTTTGCGGGGAAGATCGCTATTTTGGCCTCATTTTGATTTTTATCTAACAAAAAGGAGAGTTTGTCGTGATCAAAAAAAGCTTTCGGAAAAATGGAATGACTGGAACATCTCTGGCGCTGATCGCCATGCTTATGCTTGGTCTGGTGACTTTTTACGCAAACCCCGCCCTGGCGCAGACAAAAGACGGCGGAAAAACGGAATGCTACAAGGAAATAGCAAAAACGATGGTCCACGGGACTGCGGCTGGTCTGGCCGAAGCCCTCAAAGGCATAAAGAACGAAAAGGAACGTATCGATCTGATCCGCGCTTTTATCGGCCCGGTGCGCTTTTATCCTGACAACTCCGGGTATTTCTATGTCTACGATTACAACTGTGTTAACATTGCCCATGCAATACAGAAAGACCTTCAAGGTAAAAACCTCTATGATTATAAGGACACGAAGGGGAAGTTCGTTATTCGCGAACTGAGCGCCTCTGCAAAAAAAGGCGGCGGTGTTGTTGAATTCTATTGGGTAAAACCCGGCTCAAAGGTTGAGGCAAGGAAGATGGGATATGTGGAGCCCATCCCCGGAACAAACTATTTTATAGGAACAGGTGTTTACCTGCCGTAGATCTTATAATAGCGATCTTCAACAGGCTAAAAGGACCGGTCGGTTCATGCTGACCGCACTTCTTTTGGCCTGTTTAATTATATACCGGACCATGCCGCACCCCATTTTTTGCTTTTTCCGCTGAAACGGCCCAAACAGCCGCAGGCCGCTTCCTTATTGACAAGGAAGCGGCCTGCGGATATCATTGCAAGGTAATGAATGCGACATGAAAAAAGAGGGGAACATATGAGTAAAAAATATTGCCTGTACATCATTATTCTCCTGAGTGCCGTGATCACCGCCGGTTGTGCTGCCGCGTCCCCTCCTGCCGGCGGCGAAACGGCCTGCCTGCCCCTTAACGAGGGAGTCAAAGACCTTTCCTTTCTTTCATCAAGTGAAATAGAGATACTCGAAGCCGTTAACAGAATAAGAAGCGCATGTGCCGCCCCAGGAAAGCCCCAGCCGCTTAAGGTCTCCAGGGGACTATCTTTTGCCTCCTCAGAGCGGGCCAATGAACTCGCCGGCCCGAAAAAACCTGCCATTACAAAAGAAGAGGAACGTAACCGCCTCTTCGGACGGGTACGAAAGTTCGGCGCATGGAAGGGAAGCGTATCCGAGATAGCAAGCTATGGATACTCCGGGAGCGACGTGGTGACGGAGATCATGAAGAACGGTTCGGCTGCCGGGAAACAGCCGCCGCCCTATTTCATGGATGTCAAATTCTCAGTCATGGGTGTCGGGTGCACCTCGGCGGGATTCCCCTCGCCCATCTGCGTCATTACCTTCGCCAGTGAATTTCAGGAATAAAGACAGTTTCTGCCTTTTCAACGGGTGAAAAGAAAGCTGCCGTTTGGGATAGAAAGACCTCTGAATGGGCCTTTTTCAGGCCTTGCTGGCGACAATTGCGAATTCTTTGGAGCAAAGGTCAAACGGTTTGCCCGCGACATCTGAATAGAGGGCCTCTATCACAAACCCGCACTCCGCAAACTCCCTCTCCAATTCCTCGATGCTGAAGTATTGAAACCAGTTATAAACGGTACGTGTGCGATCGGCTTCAACGATCGTATACTTATCGAGCACCACCTTTTCTCTCTCGTACCTGAAGGTGTTCCGAAATCCATAGTACTTGTTTGGGGACCAGAAACCGTTAAGGAGACCGGCTTCGTACGTTGCCGTTTCTTCGCGCTCCCCAAAGGCCTTCAGCGAATACACGTCAAGAAGCACGCAGCCGCCGGTCTTGAGGAAGATGCGGAACCTGGAGAGCATCTCTTTCCTTTGGACAGGGCTGAGCGCACAGAAATCACACATGATCATCAGGACCAGGTCGAATCTTTCATCTGTTTCAAATTCCAGGTAGTTCTGATTTATATAACGAATGGACAGCCCCTGCCTGGCCGCTTCCTCCTTTGCGTATTGAATGGACCTTTTTGAAAAATCTATCCCGGTCACATCCGCCTGCGTTTTGGCCAGTCTTGCTGCATAAAGTCCCGGGCCGCATCCGAAGTCGGCGATCTTCGTACCGGCGCTGACGTTGAAACGGGAGACTATCCACTCGACGGACCTATCTATAAATGCCGAATTGCGCGACGACGCGTCGATTGCGTCGTTAAGGTGAAAAGAAAGCATCTGCTTCGACGTATGTTCATCCGTCCACAGATCGCTTGCCGTGTAAAATTCAAATGGCCGCGGGCGTGAGTTTATCTTTTCAAGCTCTTCGAACATGGTGCCTCAATTCTAACATAAAGCTCCAACTGTTGAAACAGCTTGAGCCGCTTCAATGGTGAAGGCGTGAACCGCCATCGCAAAAAAATACGGGGAGCATTATTTACCGCAGGCGGGCGGGGTGCAGGTGTGACCTTTCCTGGCAGGCTTCAAGGCCTGGTCGCGAATATTCTCGGCCTCTCTCCAGGCCCTCTGTGTGCTGATATGGTTATCCTGCGCTGATCGGGCCGATCCGGGTAAATTTAGCCGGCTTAAAACATCAGGAGGTTCTTTTCGGTTGTTTCTCCAGCTTCTTTGCCGCTTTTTGCTGCCCCTTCTTTATGTTCTGTTTCTGACCCTTTTCCTTGTCCTTCTTACCTTTGTCTCCCATCACCAACCCCCTTTCCCCTTTGCAGAAACAACAAATTCATAATAATCAATCCTATCCGCATGACCTCTTTTTGTCAACACAGTATCCAGGCTCATGCGAGATCATTGCACACATATTGTTGACAGGAGGCTAATGGAAAGACGGTTCCGGGATTAAAGATTACTTTTGACTTAAAACTTATGGAACTATAGGACTTTAAACTGTCTTTCTCTGATATACTATAACCAATGTTACTGCGAGAGGTAAAAGAGGTACTCGACGCGGAGATTATTGTCGGCAGCGATCGGCTGGATCTGGAGGTTAAAGAGGGCGGCTGCGCCGATCTGATGGCCGATGTCCTGTTTCTCGGCAAACAGGGGATGCTGTTGTTGACCGGCCTGACGAACCCAAATATCATTCACACGGCTTATACCCTTGGTATAGCGGCTATCGTACTGGTTCGTGGAAAGCGCCCCCCTCAGGAAACGGTCCGGCTTGCGGAAGAACTGCAGGTCCCGCTCCTGGTCACGGAATACATCCTCTTTGAAACCGTTGGCAGGCTTTATGCGAAGGGTCTCATCGGCTGCATGCAAAAGGTCGGGGGCGAACAGGACCTGCCTTAAAAGGCGGGTTCAGCCTTTCAAGGCAGACAGGTCTTTACGGTTTTTCCCCTGCAGCTTCTTTAATATCTTATAAGCGCCATAACCGACTATGGCCCCAACGGTTGCCGCGACGGGAACGACGACAACGGCGACCGTGGATATTGCCCTTGCGGCCGTTGCGGCGCGGCCTATTCTGCCTGATTTTCTTTTTTGTTCATCCATTATCCCCAACCCGCTCATATTGTCCGCAAATACAGGGTCATCGGAATACCTTGTACGGGCCGTCGATCATTCCCATTACCGCATCCTTGCACATGCTGCACTCCAATCCCCTTTCAAGGCCGGACCTGGGGTCCGTGTTCTCGTGGAGCTGAACAAAAGGCGGAAGGTGAAATCGCTCTATTACGGCATCTACATCAAGTATCACATCAAAGTAGACCCACTCCCTGCAGTTGTCCGTCCATGCCTGCCCCCGATAGGTCACTTTGGCCCCGCTTTCCATCAGCGCTTCTTCAAGGGGTGCGAGATGTTCACAGACCACGGGCTGACCGTTTCCTCCTCTTCGTGAAATATCTTGATCTCATTCTGATGTTGTTCCCGGGAAATGTCAATATCAAAACCTTTCCAGCCGTTTCAACGAAAAGATATTTTGTTTTTCCCGCCTTTCTTAAGAGCTCAGACATCCAGATGCTTGAAACTTCTTTATATTACCTCCGGGGTCGACCACCACCGGTGCGGGGACCATCATGCCGGGGCCCATGATGGCCGCGTTTGTAATGATCCCTGTGCCGGGGCCCGTGGTAGCCGTACCCGCCATAGCAGCCATAGCACCTGAACACGGGCGTGGAATAATAATAAGACGAATAATACGGGCCATCATCATAGGTATCGTAGGAAGCAACCGGTACAACTGCACACCCTGCCAATAAAGACAACGCAAGGACGATCAGTGCCGTTTTCATTGGGTACCTCCTTTACTTTCATGGACCCCATGCCGCAATCTTTCCGAACAGGCCCGCCTGTGAATTCCCTAAAGGGCCTGCCGGGCGATAGATCTTGTTCAGCAATATCGATGCCTGAAGCGCCAGCTCCTAATATACGGATATTATTGATGATACGATTGGCCATACCGGGTATTGACAACATTTTTGTCGTTATTTAGAAAAATATCCGACGAAAATGTCTAAAATCGGGTCTTTTGTCGCTTCCCTGCCGCCCTGGCCTGTGTGAATCAATTGACAGGGCCATTAAATTAAGTTTATATTCTCGCCAGGCAACTAAGCGGTGATCAAAGGTTATGTGAGAGACCTCTTTAAGGTTTGTCCGAAACGTCCCCCCCCTAACGAGATGATATCCGGTCATATTTTTGCTTTAGCTGCAAATCTGTTTTTATAAAGAAGGTGCCGTGAGTTTCAGTTCATTCAAGTTTCATCCGCAAATAGCTGCCCGCGTCAAGGCGCTTGGTTACCAGATCCCCACTCCAATCCAGGAGCGTGCTATCCCGCCGGTCCTCGCCGGCAAAGACGTTATGGGCCTTGCCCAGACCGGTACCGGCAAGACAGCGGCATTCGTCCTGCCCATCCTGCAGCACCTGCTCCCCGGCCCGCGCGGCAAGGTGCGCTCCCTTATTGTCGCGCCCACACGGGAACTGGCGGAACAGATCCATGTATCGATCGGGGAATTGGGCCGCAACACGCATCTGAAAAGCTGCGCGGTATACGGCGGCGTGGGCGTGAACCCTCAAGTGCAGAAATTGCGCGGCGGTGTCGATATTGTCGTGGCCTGTCCGGGCCGTCTGCTCGATCACCTTGCCCAGAAGACCATCGATCTTTCGAACCTGGAAATCCTTGTCCTCGACGAGGCAGACAGGATGTTCGACATGGGCTTCCTCCCCGACATCAGGCGGATCATCAAACAATTGCCTGTAAAGAGACAGACGCTCATGTTCTCTGCAACCATGCCCGACAGCATCCGGAAGCTGACGGATGATGTGCTGTGCGACCCGGTGACGGTAAAGATCGGCCACACAGCGCCCGCCAGCACGGTGTCCCACGCGTTGTACCCGGTGCCGCAGCATCTGAAAACGGGACTTCTCATGGAACTCCTCAGGCAGATCGATACGGAATCGATCCTGATCTTCACCCGCACCAAGTACCGGGCAAAACGCATCGGCCAGGTATTGCTTAAGGAAGGATACAGGGCCGCGTCGCTCCAGGGGAACCTGTCGCAGAACAAGCGCCAGGACGCGCTCGACGGCTTCCGCAACGGTACGTACCAGATCCTGGTGGCAACGGATATCGCCGCCCGCGGCATCGACGTTCTGAGCATATCCCATGTCATCAACTATGATATACCGGACACGACTGACGCTTACACCCACCGGATCGGACGCACCGGACGTGCGGCAAAGACCGGGGACGCTTTCACTTTTGTCAGCCAGGAGGACGAATCCCAGGTGAGCAGCATCGAACGCGTGCTGGGCGGGAAGATCGAGCGGCGCGCGCTGCAGGGTTTTGATTATACGAAACCCGCGCCGAAACGGGATACCGAATTTGCGAGGCCGCCCAGGCCGCCGCAAAACCGCAAGGCACAACCGAAGCCGGAACAAGCCGCCGCGCCCAAAGATCCCGGCGCGAAACCCGGAGGCGGCCACGCGGCAAAACCGGGACGAAGAGAAACCCCTGATGCCAAAAGCTCAATAGCTCCCTCGTCACGAAGGCAATGGAATAAAAAAAGAGGAACCGGCAGATCTTCGACGCGCTAAAGCGGACAGGGGGCTTCCGTTTATTGCGATAGCGGACATGAATTACGCCTTCGTCAAACTGTTTTTATAAGTTTCTTTCCCGTTCCCCATGCTTCGGCAATGTGATCGCCCGCGGTGAGATAACTGCTTTCCGGCATGGAGAGGATGAGAGGATTTATCTTCTTCATGTCGGGGATACCGTCCGTCAGATACCGGTCATCGCTGTACACCGCGATTATTTCGCCCACGAAGAATTCATTTGACGGAAGGTCCAGCACCTGGACAAGCCTGCACTCTATGTTGTAAGGGCATTCCTTTATCATGGGGGCCTCTCCCGACCTCCCATGGAAGGTCTCAAACCGGCTTGCCTTATCATATTTCTTTCCCGATACGATACCGCAGTAGTCCGTCACGTCCACCATATCGGCAGATGGGATATTTATGCTGAAGTGACCGTTCTCTTTAATGCCTGGATTGGTATAATGAACCTTTGACAACGATATCCCGATACAGGGCGGTCTGAAATTGACCATACTGAACCATGCCACGGCCAGATAGTTCGGTTTCCCATTCACGACTGCACCGACGATCGAACAAGGCATCGGGTAGAAAATGGTCTCACTTGTTATTTCTATTTTATTCATTGACACCCTCCTCATTCTTCAATGACCGCGCTGAAGGCGCCTTACACATCATGCCTGCACAAAAACCCTTACGGCCCCAAGAGCCTGTTCAGCATTATTGCCATGTTTATTTTTTTATAATCAAGGAAGCATTCATCGGAATCTCTTTGAAGTATTTTTTCCTTCAATCTTTTCAGTTCCTGCTCGTCGGCCTTTGTGCTTGCAAAGCTGAGCTCATCGTAATTGCCCTCCTTGCCGTACGAAGAGTAGATCTTCTGGTATTCAGACCTGAAAAGCGCCCGGTCGTTCTTCTTCTTCGATTTGAAAAGGTTTACAAGATCTTCCATTTCTGCATAGCCGTCTATCGTCTCTTTTGCGAATTTCGCCACCTTTTCATCTTTTTCTTTTTTCAGGACCTCCTGTGAGAACGCCTTTACATCCTGAAGGCTGCCGCTGATCATTTCAAGGGAACTCAGGATCAGACCGCGAATATCAGGATCGACCTCTTCCCGGAATTGTTTCCTCATCGGCTCGGCCGCTTCCTGCGCTATCAGCCATTTACCCAAAACCATGATTGAATTGGTCCTGATATTCTTGTCTTTGTCGTTTATTTTTCCGAGAAGGAACGGGACCGCGAGGTCCCCGTACTTGCCGAAAACAAACATTACCTGCCAGTAGTGCCCGGCGGGCTCTTTCTTGAGGATCTCAATGGTGCCCGGGATAGCCGGCTTGTATTTCAGCCGGGCAAGGAGGTTGAAGAGGTCAAAGCGCTCCATCGGGTCCGGGGTGTCTTTCAGTTTTTCGAAAAGATACTCCTCCGACCGTTTGCCGCCAATGTTCGCCAGCCCGTGATATGCGTTGAAGAGCACCGCCTTTGATTTGCTGCCCGATGAAAGCCGGATGATTTCATCCACGGCCCCGGGTGATCTCGTAAGGCCCATCGCCCAGATGCAGATCGCCAGGTCCTTTTCCTGCAATCCCGGCGTCTTTGCCCTCTTGAGCAAAGTCGCCAGCGCCTCTTCTGGGTTGCTTTCGATTTTTTTCCTTACTGCATTGATCTTTGCGTCAGGAGCACCCTCACCCAGGACAACGATCTCTTCAAGATCTTTTATCAGGGGGTCTTGCTGTTCGGCGGCTGCAATGCCGAACACACAGAAAACAAAAATACCCGCAACGATCCAACTGCACAGTGTTTTCATGTCTCTCCTTTATCGTCCCGGGAAGACCGGGGGTGTTGAACGGGTTTATTAAGCGGTCCTTCTGCGGCCCGCGCCTCTTCCCCATTCATTATAAAACAACGGTTAACTTCATTCTGGTGTTATCCCCTGCAAATGTCAACACGAAAAGGCCGTTTCAGACAGCCTGCCTTCTCTTTACCGCATATCATGGATCGAGAATCGCGCACCGCCATGGTCGGATATGGAACAAATCCTTACTCCACAATGCAGATTGCCAGCCCCGCGCCTTTGTGGAGGATCGTTATTGCCAGGCCGCCCGCAAGAACAGGAACGGCCCCATGCCTGCCCAGAACGAGGGTCCGGTATCTGCCCGAATTCGCCTCTTCAAGAATGGCTTCGGCCACGCCGGCTGCGTCACCGGCCATCCTGGTCTCGACCTGCTCCGGGTCCATGCCTTTCTCCGCCAGTATACGGCGGGCCTTCTCAAAAAGGGGTTCCAGCACCATCTTCTGGTTCGAAAACCACCTGTCTATAACCCCCTGCCGTTCTTCTTTCTCGGCAGGCGTCAGGATATGGCCGTCATCCCAGAATTGGGGCGGCACGCTGGGTGTGGCATAGAACAGGGTGACCTTGATGTCCTTGAGCCCTGAGAACTGGGACCCCACATATTCCACGGCCTTAAGCGCATGCTCCGAACCGTCGAAGGCAATTAATATATCTCTCTCTTTCATGGCATCTCCTTTCTCCGTGCCCGGATAGGGTCTAAATACATTCTATCACCTTCTCCCGATTGCACAACTCCTTCAAAACCGGCGCGGCAGAAAAAGAAAGCTCCGGCGCTTCAAGGTCCGTGAAACGTTTCAAGGCTGAAACTCTTTCTGACCTTTCCCCTTGAACCGCTTTCCGCTCAATGGTAACGTGGTGATACGGGGTGATCGATGAAGATCCTTGGAAACCAATACAACAGGGAGGAATTCGCGGGGGCCTTTGGAGACCTGGGCACCCTTGTCCCCTTCGTTGTCGGCTACATAACCCTGAACAGAATGGACCCCCTGGGAATTCTCGTTTCCCTTGGGCTCTTCAAGGTCTTTGCCGGCCTTTACTTCAGGACACCCATGCCGATCCAGCCCATGAAGGCGATCGGGGGAATGGCCATTGCCCACGCCGGCACCATTACCCCTGGCATGATCTGGGGTTCGGGGATCTTTACCGGAATATTCTGGCTTCTAATGGGCCTCACCGGTGCCGTTACATGGATCGAAAAGATCACCGCCAAACCTGTGGTGAGGGGCATAATGCTCGGCCTCGGCCTCAGTTTCATTGTAGAGGGGCTCGGCATGATGCTTACGCAACCGCTGTTCGCCATCGGCGGTGCTGTCATCACCCTGCTTTTACTGGGAAACAGACGGTTCCCGGCGATACTCGCCCTCCTCGTTTACGGGATCATCGTCGCCTTCATCCACAATCCCGGATTGCCGGGAGACCTGTCAGGCATCTCGGTCCGCCTCCGCTGGCCCGAGATCGGTTTACCGCGGTTCTCGTGGAGCGAAATGGCGGCCGGCTTTCTCCTGCTGGGGCTTCCCCAGGCACCGCTCACCCTCGGCAATGCTGTGATCGGCACCGTTGCCGAGAACAATCAGCACTTTCCGGACAAGCCGGTGACAGCCAAAGCGATCAGCATAGATCACGGGGTGATGAACATGATAAGCCCCTTTCTCGGGGGCATACCGGTCTGTCATGGCGCGGGAGGCATGGCGGGGCACATACGGTTCGGGGCAAGGACAGGGGGTTCACTGGTAATACTCGGCCTCATCATCCTTTTCGCCGGGCTCTTTCTGAGCGATTCCATACTGCTCATTCTCCAGGTCTTCCCGCGGTCTGTCCTCGGAGTCATAATGCTTTTCGCGGGAGTGGAGCTTTCGCTTGTTATCAAGGACCTGGAGCTCAAAAAAGAAAATCTCTTCGTCCTTATAATCACGACCGGCGCCGCAATGTGGAACATGGGCGCGGCCTATCTCGCGGGACTGGCCCTTTACCACGCCATCGAAAGGAAATGGATCAGGATCTAAAAACCGTTCCAACCGCATGAGCAGCTTAAGCCGTTTGAACGGAAAGACAAAGACAGTTTCTTTTGCCTCTAGCGTTTAAGCTGCTCAAGCGGTTCAAGCAGTTGGAACTGTCTTCTCATTTCCCTGTCGGGTCGGTCAGCCTGCCCATGAACAGGACCGCGCCGGTCCGGTTGTCCCGGACCACGAAGAAGAACGGGTGATCCGCGCGGAAGACCAGTTCTCGGGGCGCCATGGACTTCGTCACCATCTCGACGGCCGTGGCTGCGGCTGCTTCAGTGCCTTCCTCATTCACCTCGACAAAGGCCTTGTGCTTGATCTGGCCTATCCAGAGCCGTCCTTTCGGCCACCCCATGCCGGAAAAATCGGCCGCCGGCGAAAAGGCATCCTTCATGCCCATTTTTTGGAAAGGGGACCCCAGATCGTACCCTGTCTCGAGCTTGAACCTGGGCAGATAGAGCGAAACCTTCCGGTCCGGCTGTTTGTCGAGCTTCGCGAGCCATCCGGTGAGCTTCCCGGCAGTCAGCTGTCCCTCCAGGGCGCCAAGGCCGTCCACTGTCTTCGGCAGCAGGATGACCATGGAAAGGGACTTGCCCTTATACGGAAGCGAGATCACCTGGAGATCGCCCTCTTCCAGGATCTTGAGATCGCCCTTCCGGTACATGAGGGGGACCTTTACCTGCTTATTCGCCAACAGGTGGAAAGGCGCGTCGTGGGTGTTCTTTTTTTCGAACTGGGCCTCCCAGGCTCCCTTGAAGTAGATCGCGTTCAAAAGCACACAGACCGAGTTGGCGGAAAGCTCATCCAGGATCCTGTCTATCTTTCCTTCGGTCTTCTTTTTGACCCAGCCGTTTATGACATCCAGCCCTCCCGAGAAGAACTCGGCGTCATAGTAGTCTTTCAGGATGGCCCTGAATTCGCCGCTCACGTTGCCGCCGGTCAGAACGAGCGCGTTGGCAATGTTCAGTTTCTGCCCCGATCTGTGGGCAGTTGCGGCAAGTTCCCTGTTCAAGTCCCTGAATGCCGAATTCAAAGCGGCCTGCTCCAGCTGGAAATGGAGGGCCTCCCTCATCTCCTTTGCCGTGTTGCCGCGCGCCCCGGCGTAGGTCATTCCAAGGGCCGACGAGATGCTGTAGGGCGAAAAGAAGAGGTTGCCTTTCTCCGCACCAAGCTCGCGATACAACTGGACCGCCATGGCGGTGTTCCCGTCCGCGATGTCATTACGGGGTGCCCCTTTTGATCCCACGCAAGGAACAAACAATAAGGCGAGTAAAAGGAAAGCCGACGACACCATCATGATCCGTTTCATTTTCTTCTCCTTTCAAGGGCGAAATCCGCGGCCCTCTCCTTATTTCAACCCTTTGCACGAGGAAGATGGAGGAGCCCGGTCTTTCCCGGCCCATAACATATATACAGTTGTTGGACAGACGGGGAGCCAAAAAAGTTCCCCCTTATTTTTCAGGCGGCCTCTTCAAGGGTCGGGATAAGCCCTTTCAGCTGTGCCGGGGTTACCAGCACCGTTTCCTCTGCCAGCCATCTCAACCCCCTGACGGGTACCCTCAGGTGACAGCGCCAGAACCTCGTCCAGGCAGCGCAGGCAAAAGAAGCGCCGCAGGCAAGGCCCAGTGCCAGGATGCTCAGGCTGCCCGCATCCATCATCCTGTCGCGCAGCATCATCATGAGTCCGATGACCGTGAAGCCGACCGCGCACACCCCAAGAGGCACACCGACCTTGAGCATGACCAGGAGATCGGCCTTGACAAGCCTGATGTCCTCCGGGTCGAGTGTCATGTCCAGGCGGCCCTTGCGATAGACCGAGATGTACTCTCCATCCCTCACGAGAACGGTACGGGCCCTGCGCCGCCTGAGCTCCCAGGCGGTAAGTCCCAGACCCGCCACGGCCAGAAGCCCGAGTATCTCCCATTCAAGAACACTCAGCGGCGGTTTACACTCGAGCGCGAACAGGCAGCCGACTATAATGAAAAAACAGCCCCAGATGCCTGGCTGCAGCCCCAGGGTCTCCACGACCCAGCGTTGTTCCGGGACCAGGACAAGCTGTTCTGCGTGCGGTAACATTGGGTCCGTTCCTTCAAAAACCATTCTTCCGTCAAAAAAATGAGCCGAAAAGAAGCACGATGTCCACGCAAAACAGGCCCAGTACCGCGAGGCCTGCCAGGAAATTGAGCAACGCGGCCATCCAGCCGAGGTACTGGAGCCAGAACCCTGCAAAAATGCCCAGCAGATATCCCGCGGCAAACCCGAGCGCCCCCGCAGGCAGACCGATCGCAAGGGAATGTCCGAGCGCGCCCGTGAACACCCCGGCACTCACACCGAGAACTACAAAAAAGAGGAAAACACATCTCAGAAAACCGCCGTATGAAACCGGCTCGCCCATGCGCGAGAAAACGCTGTTGATGAACATGGCCGCTATCCCCAATGCACCCAGGCCCGCCATCACCCAGCCCGCTGTTGAGTTGCTGGTCATGGCCCCGGGAACCCCTATAATGAGAAGAATAAGACAAACGACGAACAGAACATAGAGGCCGGTTGTCGAGGTAAAGCTTGTATGCTCCATCGCAGAGGGGCACAAACGGCCAAAGAGGAGTGCGGGAAAGAACCGTGTATGAAATTCAAGTGACAAGAATTTCGGCGGCGGTGCGTCCTGTCCACTCAACATATCGGTTATATTTTGATATTGTACCGGGCAAAAGTCAATGAGTCAGAAAAAACTCAGGTGTTTGTGAGGCGTCTTAAGGGCGAGTGGGGGGATCCTTTTTACCTTCTTTACCTTCAAACCCGAAACTTTGGAACTCCGAACTGTTTTTACCGTCTGTCCAGCACCTCGCGCACTTTTTTAAGAAGATCATCAAGGAAGATCGGTTTGGCGATAAAATCGAGTTCCCCGTCCTCGATCCCTTTATCGAGGACAATATCCCTTGTGTACCCGCTGGTAAAGAGGGCCTTGATGCCCGGTGCCATCCTCCGTATCTCTTCGTAGACCTCGCGGCCGTTCTTTTTCGGCATCACCGAATCGACGATAATGAGGTCTGCGCCCCGGTTTTGCCTGAACTTGTTTATCGCGTCTTCGCCATCCACCGCTTCGATGGTCTTATATCCATACTCCTGGAGTGCATCCAGCACAAAAAGCCTCACCCCTTCATTGTCCTCCGCTACAAGGATCGTCTCATGTCCTTTTTCAACGGGGATTGTCCTGCTTCGCTGCTCATCTGCGCCGGTCATCGCTGCGGGAAGATAGATATGAAAGACGGCGCCCATGTCCAATTCACTGTCAACGGTAATATAACCGCCATGTTGCTTCATGATGCCATAGACGGTGGCGAGGCCGAGCCCCGTGCCTTTCCCTATATCTTTCGTGGTAAAAAAGGGATCGAAGATCTTCTCGCGGGTCGCCTCATCCATGCCGGTCCCCGTATCGGAAACGCTCATCAGCACATACCTGCCCGGCTTTCCAAACCCGTGAACACCGATGAAGTCATTATCGATCACGGCGGTGCCTGTCTCAATGGTGATCGTTCCCCCCTTCGGCATCGCGTCCCTCGCATTGGTGACCAGATTGAAGAGGATCTGGTCCATCTGCGACCTGTCGGCCATGATCACAGTATCTTCCTGCGTAAAGGACGTGCGAAGTTCGATGTCCTCGGTGAGGAGTTTTTTAAGCAATTTCTTCGTCATCTTTATCGTGTTGTTCAGATCAAGAGGGACAAGGCTCACGGGCTGCTGCCTGCTGAAGGTCAACAGGCCCTGCGTCAGGTCCACCGCCTTGCGGGAAGCGGAGACGATCTGGTCGACATATCGCCGCAGCGGGCCGCCCTCTTTTGTATTCGCCTGTATAAGGGAGGCATATCCCATAAGGCTTGTGAGTATATTATTGAAATCGTGGGCGATACCGCCTGCCATTGTCCCGATGGATTCCATCTTCTGTGCATGGCGCAGCTGTGATTCAAGCTCTCTTATTTCGGTAATGTCTTCGCAGGTCATGAGGTAATCACCGGAGACAAGCACCGAAGGAATGGACCTGACTATCTTATGGGTTCCGTCCTTGCATGTAACGGTAAAAACCCTCGGTTTTTGCTCTCCGGGGATGTTGTCCCTGAAATCCTCTATCCATGTCGATATGACCGTATGTCTGTACCTTGCGTCGGGATAGGCCTTTCTGAACCATGTCCTGCCGTCAGGAATATCAGGCAGATCGTAGCCAAAAAGCTGTGTGAATTTACTGTTGATATAGGTAAAACGGCCGTCCTTATCGATAAGGACCATTCCGAAGGGGGCGTTGTCAGAGAGGGTCTGCAGCTTTTCTCTTTCCCGGAGCATCCTTTCCTCGGCGTGCTTGCGGTCGGTGATGTCAACGGAGACACCGAGGATCGCGGGCTTATCACTATCCAGATGCTTATAAGGTATCTTGGTGGTTTGAAACCATCCAAGCGTTCCATCCTTGCGCAGGATCTGTTCCTCGGGAATGAACAAAGACCTTCCGCTTTTGATGACCGCCCGGTCGGCCATGTTATAGATGGCTTTTTGTTCTTCCGTTGCCCCGTAGTCGAGGTCGGTCTTTCCCGCCACATCCTCCGTATCCACACCAAAAACATCGGCCACTGCCCGATTGGCGAGCAAAAACTTTCCGTCAATATCCTTGGCAAAAATGTAGTTGGGCACGGTGTCGATGACCAGACGCAGATGCCTTCTCTGGTGCTCCAATTCGTCTTCCGCCTGCTTGCGCCGCGTTATGTCCCGTATGGCCGCAAGGTGACACCTGCGCCCGTTCCACGTCAAGTGTGTCGCCGTGATCTCCACGGGGAAAACAGTGCCGTCCTTTTTTCTGTGATATCGAAGCGGGACCATATTCAGCTCTTTGTGCGTGGCATCCCTTGTCTGCTTTGGCTCGGCTGAAAGGCCGCTGTTCTTTTTCTTCAGGAGCTCTTCCCTGGTATATCCGTAGAGAGTTGACGCCGCGTTGTTGGCCTCGATGATCTGTCCGGTCTCATTGTCGATGAGAAAGATCGCGTCAGACTCGAGCTCAAAGAGCAGGCGGTATTTTTCCTCGGCCTTTTTCAGATCCTCCTGGGCTTTTTTGCGTTCTGTAACGTCTCTTGACAATCCATATATCCCGATGGGCTCGCCTCTCTCGTCGCGGACGAAAGACAGCCTGGTCTCCAGGCATTTTACAGACCCGTCCTTGTGGTAGTACTCAAGATCGAGAGACATAAACCTGTCAGGGTCTTTTTCCGGGTCATCCTGCAGTTCTTCGGCCAGGATTTCCGCGGTCATCAACAGCGTCTCCGGAGTGATCTGTTCCACCAGCGGCTGCCTCATCCTCTCCTCGATGGTAAAACCAAGCACTTTCTCTATGGACGGGCTCGCATAGGTGGTATTCATCTCCAGGTCCGTCGTCCAGATTATGTCGTTCATGCTCTCGGTGAGGTACCTGTACTTCTCCTCGCTCTTCCTGAGCGCGTCCCGGGCAAGACTGTGTTCCTTTTCCAGCCGTTCAAGCTCCCGGACCCTCTTTTTCAGGGCGGATATCTCCTTGATCAGTTCCCGATCGTTTCCAGGCGGGTTTTTCATCTTGCTTTCCTTGGGTGGCGGGCAGCGCCGATATTTACTATAATGTTAGTAATATTACCGCAATATAGTAAGTGTGTCAAACATAAAGGTATGTGCATGTTTTGGTCCGGTGAAACCCATGGTCGATGGCCGCTTGTGTGCTTACAGCTATTATCGCCTGATATCTGTATAAAATTAAAGGAAAGTTCAATAAAGCTGGAGGCGTTTCCGGTTCCGGAGACAAAATAAAAAAAGTTTCAGCTTCGGGGCCTCGAAGATCCCCTGCCTGTCAACAGGGCCCCTGCACCAAGCAGGACCAGGCTGATGCCCGTGCATCCGGCCATCACCCTGACCATCGGTTGGGCGGTTCCGTTGTAAAGACAGCTTAAAAGCCCCGATGCGCTTCCCCCGGCGATCATCTGAATGCTTCCCATCAGTGCCGAAGCGCTTCCCGCATTTCTTGTGAACGGCTGCAGCGCAAGGGCCATGGCATTGGGGTTGACAAACCCGGTGAGGAACAGGTAGCAGAAGACAAGGCCAATGAATCCGATTTTATCGGCAAACCCGTTCAGTGGCAGGGCAAGAAGCGCGATAACCACACAAAGCTGGGCCCCGGTGACTTTGAGCAGTATCCTTGAGCTGCCCTGTTTCATGAGCCATAGCCTGTTTATCTGACTGCCTGCGATCAGGCCCACCGCGTTCACCCCGTACATCCATCCGAATTGCGTTTCCGTGAAGCCGATGAGGTCCATGTAAACAAACGCTGATCCCGAGATATAAGCGAAAAAACCTGCCGCGGCCGCAGAACCCGCGAGCGTGTAAATGACAAACGCGGGTTCTCTGAACAGGGCAAGGTATTCAAGCGCCACGTTCTTCGGGTGGAGCGAGATGGAAACATCCGCTTCCTTGCTTTCCCGGAGAAATCTGCTGAGCGCGACAAGCACGGCGGCGCCTATCGCCGCAAGGATCACAAAAACAATGCGCCAGCCGAGGGTCTTTACCACAAGGCCCCCTATCGTGGGGGCGATAATGGGCGCAACACCGAACACCATTACCAGGGCCGACAGCACCCGTGCAACCTCGCTGCCGGAGAACAGGTCGCGAACGATCGCCCTGCTCCCCACCATACCGACACAGCCGCCGAGGGCAAGAAAGAAACGCAGGGTTATAAGGGTTGATATGGATTGCGAGAGCGCACAGCCGAGGGCGGCAATGATGAAAACGGCAAGTCCGATCATCAGCGGCTTTTTGCGCCCGTAACGGTCCATCACAGGCCCATATGCTATCTGCCCGATGGAGATACCCGCAAAAAAACTTGTAAGTGAAAGCCCCACATGCGCTATATCGGTGGAGAGATCGGCGGCCATAGCCGGAAACCCCGGCAGGTACATGTCGATCGAAAAAGGGCCTATTGCCGACAGGGAACCGAGGACTAATATAAGGGTATTGTACTGCTTCCGTTCCATCCGCTGTCTTTCGTGCCTACCAGCTTCCCGACGAACCTCCTCCGCCGGACGAACCTCCTCCGCCGGAAAAGCTCGAACTGCTTGAAAATCCGGAGCTCCCCGAGCTCCCTGACCTGATCGTGAAGCCGCCTACAGAGGCGCTCCCCTTGGTCTGCATATCACTCTTTGCCTTTTTGTACCAATTGGACCTCCCGATCACCAGTTTCGCGATCGGGAAAACGATCACGTACGAAACAAGGCAGATAAGGGCGCCCCTGACACCGAGCACGATGATCGGGAACATCGCCCAGAACGGTATGAGGAACAGGTAAAGGAACCAGCCGGCACCGGGCGTGAGGATGCCTATAACGGTAAAGAGCCCTATGATACCGAAAATGAAGGCACCGAAGAGGATGCGCTCAGTGATCGAGATATCAGGCCCTTCCATATCCAAAAACCCCGACCCTCTTCCGGAGCCGCCTTTGCCGGCCCCCGTATCGGGCAGGCTGCCGCCCTCCAGCACCTTGACAACAGCAAGGGCGCCGTCGGATATTCCTCCGTTGTAGTCCCCGTCCTTGAACCTTGGCGTCATCACGTTCTGGATTATCCTGCCCGCCAGAAGATCGGTAAGTGTGCCTTCAAGCCCGTAGCCCACCTCTATGCGCATACGCCTGTCGTTGGGAACAACGATCATCAGGACGCCGTTGTCCTTGCCTTTTTGTCCGAGCTTCCATGCCTCAAAGACCCTCGTGGCGTATCCTTCAATGCTCTCCCCGTCCAGGGTGGGGATGGTGAGGATGGCGATCTGGTTGCCCGTGCGCCCCTCGTGCGCCTTGAGACTTTCCGTCAGCGACTTGCGCGTTTCCGGGGAAAGGATCTGCGCGTTGTCGGTGACCCGGCCGGTGAGGTAGGGAACGTCCGCTCCGGCGGCGATGGACGCCGCCAGGAAAATGATCGACAGCAGCAGGAAAAGGGATATTTTCTTCATACGCCCTCCTCCTCTATGATCCCGTCGGGCAGTTCATTTCCGCCGCCCTGCCCGGCGGGCACTACAGCCGAAAGTATCTCTGAAAGCTTCTCCAGGCCTTCTTCCAGGGCGCGCGCGATTTCGCCCTGCGCGAGAGACGGTGTCATCCGCGCGATGATATCCCGTATGGCATCTCCGGTTAACCGGTCCTGCAGTCCGCTGTCGGGCAGAAGGACGACCCGGCGCTCAAACAGGCTTACAAGAAGCAGGACACCCGTGCGGGCCCTGGTGGCAAAGATCTCGCGTGTGAGAAATACCGATTGGGCGTATTGCCTCACCTCTGTTTCCACGCGGTGGGCGGACAGAAAGAGCCCGGCGAGTGCAGGCACAAAGATGGTCAGCAGTGCCAGGGCGCAGCCCGCCGCGAGCGTTGCCACCACGGCAACGAGCGCCGTCATGTTCGAACTCGAAGACCCGGGCGCCAGGCCGAAGACAAAGACCAGCAGGCCGGCGATTGACGCGCCCATGGCAAAGGCCTTCCATGGCACCTCTGCGTATGAATCACTTCGCTCGATGACAGCCAGGACTACCTGCGTTCCCGTACACTTCTCCGCTTCGGCCACGCGTTCATCCAGCCCGGTCCGGTCCTGTTCGGATAAGATCTGTCTCATTTCGCCGATACCTCACAAAGTTCTTTTTTTAGTTTCTCCGCCATGTATCGCGCCTTGCCCTGAAAGGGCCGCGGGGATCTTGCCGAACATGGTCCATTCTCCCCTTGGAGGCACTTCGCCTTCATCCATTCCCGCAGGCCTCAACGCACGGTCGGTCAACCTATCGTCAATACCCGGGGCTGTTCCCGCGCACAGTTGTTCAGGGAATATTTAAACCAGTATGCATCCATCACATGCATTTTGTCAATGATCCGGGGGCTCAAGGCCGCAGGTTCCGGAATAACCAGGCTTAATGCTTTTTTTCAGAAGGCAGCCAACGGTTTTTCTATTGCATAACATTAAGAATTTAGTTAAAAAATAAGAGCAGTACGGGGCGGGAAATTCAGCAACACGACATCGCAATATCGTACCCCTGAGGTACTTCATTTAGCCGGCGCGAACAAGTGGGAGGAACGCCCATGCTCAGAACGGACAGAATCGCATCGTTGAAGAACGCGGAGATCTTCCGGGAGATCCCTGACGAGAAACTGGCAAAATTCTCCTCGAGGTTTCAGGAGAGGACCTATCCCCCCAACACGGCGATCATCCGCGAAGGGACATACGGCGATACCATGTTCATCATCATAAGCGGCAGGGTCGATATATTGAAAAGGGACCCCAACGGCGACTTCGATGTCTCCATCGCAGCCTTGAACAGCGGCGCCTGCTTTGGCGAGATGGCGCTGATCTCCGGCAACCCCCGTTCTGCTACGGTCGTGACCGCCGCCCACACGAAGGTGCTCGTCCTCAAAAAGAAAGACTTCGATCTGCTCCTGAACGAATATCACAGCATGTCCATCTCGCTCAGCAGGATCGTGGCCGAGCGCATTGAGGGGATTGAGAGCAGGCAGTTCCCGGGCACGGTGCCCATGGACACGTTAAGAATCGACGAGACAATAGTGGGCTGCGTTCCCGAACAGCTCATCCGCAGCCGCAGGATACTCCCCATCTCGTACGTTAACAACAAGATCACCCTGGCGATGGTCGACCCCAATGACGTCACGGCCCTGGACGAGATAAAGCGGGCGGTCAACGAAAAGTATCCCAAGGTCTTTTTTGACCGCGTCATCATAACCGGGGAAGATTTCGAGAGTTTCATGGAGTCCGACTACCAATGTCTCTTCCGCAAACATGAAGAGGAACTCGTCGACATAGAGAGCTACGTCGACTCCATGGACAACATCCATTCGGAGATATTGAAGGAAATCGAGCTTGACGAAACAGGGGAGGACGACCAGGGCATCACCGACCTTGCGCGTGAAGCGGAAGGCGCCCCGATCATAAAGCTGACGAACAACATCATCGCGCTGGCCCTGAAGAAGGGCGCCAGCGATATCCACATAGAGCCCCTGGAGCGCGGGCTGCGTGTCCGCTAC